>Ga0129311_1000425_pt1 | contig 38273 bp, 36 predicted proteins | sample Go1ome_FD_94435 | JGI IMG/M metagenome (GOLD analysis project Ga0129311, IMG submission 94435) | Western lowland gorrila individual fecal microbial communities from Wisconsin, USA - Go1022B metagenome | ecosystem: Host-associated > Mammals > Digestive system > Large intestine > Fecal | place...
AGGCAACTAAAATGATTCCCTCTATATAAGGATATTTTCCATATAAAATAAATTTCCGCCAATTTTCCGCTGCATATAATTTTCATATTTATACATGCTTTTATTTTTTTGATGATGTTAAATATTTTCCTTGCAATAAATTTTAAATTAGATTACAATAATATATAGTTGGATAAATTAATAAATATGGAAAGGGATAAAAATTTACATGAGACTAAAATTATTTGACAAACGTTATAATCGCAACAAGGATTTTTTGTATTGGCATGTAGATATTTGCACTGATGAACATTTTGTAGAGGATAAACTCCACGATTTTCATTGCCAGAAGAAGAATATTGTTAATTGCTTCAAAATCTTCAGTATATGCAACTTCACCATGGATGTGGCCATTGCCAAAAACGACACCTACGAAAACTTTGAAGCAGAATTAAGAAGAAACATACCAGGCATAACCCATATAACGGCATTACCAATTACCAGTATCATCAAATAATATAGGGAATACAAAATCCCTGCAGTTATATTGAAGGCTCTCTTAGAAATAAATTTCTTGACAGAAATGCCTGCATAGGGTACATTTGAGATAAGAGAATATATGGCTGTTATGAGTGGCTATAGCCATCCCTTCCGCTTGGGGACAATAAAGATACAGCGGAGTTGACCGTCGGCGAGGGTAGGAAAACTCGCCGCTGCTCGGAGCAGGGAGGATTGCCTTGGCATCCTCCCTGTTTTATTTATGGAAAGATAGGAACGTCATGACGGATTTACAAGAGTTGCAGCAATATTACGAACATAATCTGTCCGATAGGACTTTTCGCTACAGCTTGGCAAATGGCACAACGCTAGATGTCATCTTCTACCGTGAAGCCTTCTGTCACCTGCTAGGCATACAGCACATAATCCAAAATCGTAGATTCATTGGCAAGAGCGGCTATGATCGCATTCGTGCCGGCAAATTGACCATAGACGTACTTAAGGGCATGAATCGCGCCGGATTCACAAAAGTCAAAAAACGCATGTAGTATTTTCCTCTCATCGTCCATCTCTTAGAAGAGGGTGATTTATTTCGCTTTTCCCCGGAACGGACGAACAACAGCCGGATACAAGCCACATTCCTTATTCATGAAAACAATCGTGACCTGTATCTGCACCTGTTTTTAGCAAGGGAATCAGCCAAGTCAAACGTTTATGCACCCATGTCCTACATCGTGCTAACAGAACGGGATGATAATCCCACCTTGTACATATCCGGGCAAGAACATAAAAAGATTGCTACCGTGGAAATTCTACCCATGAATCTACATACAGAAAACACATAAGCTCACCAGCATTATTAAATACAAAATTCCTGTTAAGAGAATAGCTATCATTCCTAAGCATGATAGCAGTGCTAGAAACATTAGATACTCTGATACCCAGTCAACAGATATTAACATCATATCTTTATTTATATCATGATAATCATATATACCAAAAAAACGAAAACATTCAGATAGTTTAAGTGCTGCAGAAAACAAAACCGCAGCACAACCGGCTAAAAATGTTATTACATCTCTATTACCTATAATAAAACGCCAAATAGAATCATTGTTAATTTCATTCTGTACCTGCATTCTTATTCATCTCTCCTACCACAACAAACTATGTAAAATCAATGCATCATTTATCTTTTCCTATTATTTCTACGAGACAAAATTCTTTGTACCTATAAATGGTAATATAAAAATTTACTATTTACTCCCTTGCACTATGTATATTCTTTACAGTTGATTTTATAAGAACTGTATATTAAACTTATAATTAGTATAAATATTCATATATATTTAATCCACGCAAAATTAAGTCCCATACTAAACAATATTAACGTTGCCATTATGGATATTATTCCGTATAAATTTTCTTTTAGCTATCTTTAATATACAGATTTTATTTTCATAGTTTAATAACAACTCTAAAATAATCATATTAAAATTAGTATCTGCCGACTGGATTTCAGGTCGCTCCAAAATCCCATATGAAGAATCTATTATTTCCTATTTAGAAGATAACCTTTTTAGCATATCAACCAATATAAATCTACAACACAATGTAGATTTGTTTTACTATCTATACATAGTACACATAATTTTGGGAATTAATTATTTTAAATCCACAAAAAACCAGCTTTCTCTTCAACAACGTGCCAATGTTATATACGCATTACATTTTTGGAAATATGCTTCTCACAGATTGCATAACGAAGGATACGATTCTCAAAAAAAACCTATTCAACAAGTACTAAAAGAATTAAAATGCATTTCGGATACAGAATCTCCTGACTCTATCGTTAATCAATCGATAGGTATACTATCTAAATATTTACCATCTTACACAGAACAAATTCACATGATAGCAGCTTGCTGTTCTAGCAAACGCGCTGGGTCAATATTTTCAAAGCACTGTGAACATTGTATCGAAATTCTACGCTCAGCTAAGGAGCTTGGCTCCTTTATGCCTGTTTATTTTGATATAACAACACATAACCGAAAAATGTCATAGAATTATAGCCTAATGCTATAAATGATTTTAGTATGCTTATAGGTACCGTCAAGAATTATATGCAAAAATACCGAACCCAAAAGTTATTGCTTTTACTCCAACTCTTGAGTTCGGTATAAATTAGGAATTATTTAGTATTGTCCCATGCCAAGCTGATCAATCTAATATAACTTATTAGAAGCAAAACTTCATATATTCCTTTCTCTTTAATACGGTGTAATTATGTCAAAATCCTATGTATATATAACTAGTATTTATAAGAACATACCACCAATAGTTTTATCTGTATGATTTATTGACTGCATATTTCATGATGTTTTTCAATGACTACTTATTTTGTAACTCAACTCCACATACACACAATCCCATTAAAAACCAGTAAACTCTCATTGATTCATACGCCGATAACGTATAATCTGTAAACCCATACAGAACCAGCCCCAATGTTGAGAACAAAACTATTTTTGCCATAGGCGATTTTCTTCTATAACCATACAACAAAAACATTATTATCATGCCACAATAAGTAAATAACCCAATAAAACCATTTTCACCAAACATCTGAAAAAACATATTATGTGCATGACCTACATCTGGCTCTTTGGCCTGTTCGCTTATATACTCGTTTTGATAATAATGTTTATAATTGCCATTGCCCACACCAAGCACTGGATGATCTAACCCCATTCTGACAGCACTTCCCCACATTAAAAAGCGTTCATTAACAGATTGCTGCTTACGACCTTGTGTTATGGAATCAGCACGATCAGAAATGCTAGGCACAAAAGCAATAGCAAAACCAGCCAGCATGACACATGACATCACAACACAAACCTTCTTCTTCCAAGTTGGCACATAATAAAGCAAAATACCCACAACTACAGGAATAATTGCCAGCCATCCGCCTCTAGTATTAGTAAAAATAAGACCTATAAGCGAAACTACCGCGCATACTACTGCAAATATTCTCCCAACCCAAGGAGCAGATGAATCAAAAAAGTTTATCAGCATAGCCGGTATCAAAGTTACAAACAAGCACGTCCCCTTCATCACTCCAGGTGCCATCAGTGGAACGGGTCTAAATTCACCATTCCAGACTTGGTAAAATACGTAAATATCCGTTACCAGCATAGAAAAAAATAATCCATACAAAAATATGTACACATTTTCTTTTTTATTTATCAACAACAAACAAGCTGGTAATAACAGAGCCGTATACTGAGTACTAAACATACTCTCGCTGCTAACCTCATCGAAATGTCCACCATAAATAGCAGAGATAAACCACATACAAAAAAAGGCTATCATACTTATTAACAAACCCTTAATTTGGCAAAGTCCATGCAAAATATTAGGTTTAATAACACAGCGAATCAATAAAACCAAAAGTAATACCTTTACGCAATTTCTCGACAATGCCTCCGAAATACAAGAACTTAAACTTAATAGACCAAGTATAAATACTAACGCCGCATCTATTTTTCTCGCATCAATAATATTCACTTACATTCTCCTTATCACAAATCCAATATTTTTTTCATGCAAACTTCCATACTTAAATTTTTTATGCTTTGTTTGCCACTATTAGCTATCTGTTCGCGTATTTTCTCATTTGTTAAATATTTCTCTATTTGTCTCACCATATCATCATAATCATTATAAATCGCAAAATCTCTGTTTGGCACGCAATCTCCATAATAATCACGTTTATCCATAAGCTGAAAACTGCCAGTTGCCATAATTTCATAGCTGCGCGGATTCATGCCCTTTGCATTAGCAAGATGTATATTTAAGCATATTTTTGCTTTAGCATAAATATCAGCAATTTGTTCTGATGAAAACACACCGTCTTGAACATATTTGAATAAATATGGATATTTTATCCTACTTTTATGTTTTTTCCAAAAATATCTCCCTTCACCATAAAATGGCCCATAAACCGCCAATGTCCAATTACGTTTCTCTGCCTCTTCCGCTAATTTATCCAATAATTCCATGCGGTCCTTATATGGCGATCCTACAAAAACAATATCAGTTGTTTTTGCCTCTGCCTTATCTTTGATATATGCCATATTATAGCCTACAGGTACATAAACTACACTGCTGCCATCTTTATCATGCAAGTAATCAACATCTGCTTGTTCATAGGAGCAAATCTTATCAAAATATTGAAAAAGCATATTGATATATATATCGTCATTACGATTTATAGGATCAACCAACCATAATGTGTTGGTACATTTATTTTTTTGTAGCCATTTTTTATATTCGCTCCTATATTTTTCAGGAAATATAAAATTTATACATAAAACCCTCTTAATATCCATATTATTTATAATATGACAAGCTCTATCGTATATACTTCTCTCATATTGTTCTCTAAACTTTGAAAAACCAAATTCATCTAGTTTTTTAAGAACATAACTATGGCTACTCTGAAAATGGTCAACATATATCTTTTCTACCTCATAACCCATATGCAACAAAGTTTCTTCAACCCGCAAAATGGCATTATGTCTTTTTGTTAACATTATTAAAATTTTCAAGTATATCAGTCCTATTCAATACCTCATTCATCACTACATTATCTAGCTCATGCCAAACCATATCAGGTGTTACTTGATTAATGCAATGTGCCTGCGTTGTTTCACAGCATATCTCACAACCAGCTAATGGTTTTTCAGGGCGTACTATTCTAATAGGTGATTTCCATGGATAAAAAACATCCATCGGTGCTCCCATAAGCGGATGTGCACCTGCGTAATCCTTAACCACTACAACACCAGGCAACTTACACGCCGCAGCCAAGTGCAAAGTACCAGTGTCACCTCCTAAATAGACATCTGCCTTTTTCATTATCAAACCGGTCTGTCTTATAGTAGTTCTACCAATCAAGTTAATTACACCTTTAAACATAGAAGCAAATTTTTTTCCATATTCTTCTGTGTCACTTTTTGCCCCTAGCAAAATAATCTGTGCGGAATATTTTTTCTATAATCTATTGCATACTTCAACAAAGTTTTCTACCGCCCAGTCCTTCTGCAATGCACTAGTACTCAAAAATACAACTGCTTTCATCCTTGAATCTGTTATATTTTCCTTTATTAGTAGTTTCTCAACAGTTTCTCTATCGTCTTCATCGCACCATAGCTCCAACTCATCATTAGTAATCTCGCCCCCCATAGATTTAATAATATTAAGCGTCCTTTGTACTTGATGATGAACATCACAAATACTCCCCTTAAAGGATGTATTAGATAGTAGCACATCATCACCTTGTCTATAATAAGCCACTATCTTGGTGGTCTTCATGAAGCAAGCCATCAAGATTTCTCTTGGAAGAGCGAGCCAGCCGGTTAGTATAACAAAGTCAAAAATATCGTGTGCAAAATTTTGTTCTACAAATCTATATGCATCTAAAACCTGTCGTTCAAAAATATGTTTTCCAGATGTTATTCTCTGATAACAATATACATTGTCTACATATGGCATCAATTCAACGTAATTATACACTTCTGGCGAACACACAAGTGTTATTTCTGCGGTTGGAAAATTTTTTCTTGTCTCTCTAATCAATGGCACCGTGCATACCATATCACCCAATTTATAAAAATTTATAATCATTATTTTTTTCGTAGGTTGATGATTCTTTTTAGCTCTAAAAATTTTATGGTAACACTTCATCAACTTGACGACAGCATTTTCTACATTATCATTCATTATATATCACCCACTATCATAATTTTCCTAAAAGATTTAACATAACGGGTTTATTATACAAAAATAAAATTGCCTTACATTTCATTCGATCTCTTATCTTTCCTGAACCTGCACAAAAATCATTTAAACAACTTTTCCATTTTACAATATTCTGCTGTGCCTGTTTTACATACCCCTTTCTGATGCAGGTCAATATAAACCTATAAGCAACATAATTTCTCATACAGCAAAATGCAATATATGCCTTTTTTCTGTGTTCTAGCACAAAATTCTCCAATAAAAAATATATCTCCACATGTCCAATCCAGCGTTCTGGTTTCCAAATACTAGTAGTCGCAGAATCGTCTCGTCTCATATAAAATGCAATAACATCTTCCATACCTATAGCAGGAACAACACACAACAGCTTAATAATAAAATATGTATCTTCCGAAATCTTAATATCAATTGGAAATCTTATATTATAGATATCGAGTAAATTTTTTTCAATTAACAAAGCTATCGTATTTGACCTAAGTCTTAACTCATTAGTTTTATGTATGTAACTTTCTAAAAATCCATTAACTGTACCTTCCGGCCCTATAAGTTGCTCCTTACCAGAAGAAAATTTTTCTATCGTACGCCCATAAACAAATTTATTATCTGAATCTGACTTCATTAAGTCATATAATTTCTCCAAAGCATCTTTTGTCCACAAATCATCGGCATCAAGAAATGCTATATATTTTCCCTTTGCACTATCTATCCCTTTATTTCTAGCTACTGATACCCCTTTGTTTTCTTGTTCCAAGTATATGATACGCATATCTATATGCAGATAATTCTCGACTATTTTTTTAGTATTGTCCATCGATCCATCATTAATGATAATCAATTCCCAATTTGTATATGTCTGCTGTAGAACAGAATCTATAGATTTCTCTATATATTCTTCCACATTATATGCAGGCATTATGACAGATATTAATTCATTCATCATATACCTCATCTATTTTTTGCATAATCATTTCTGCAGTTATATTGCGCATACATTTAACATTATACTTACAATTTCTAGCAGTTTCATCATCACAAGGAGAACACTCATAACTCAAATATATTGGAATACAATTTTTTCTAGGAGCCCAGCGTGATGGCAAATCTTTACTGAATAATGCAACACATGGCGTTTCTACTGCTCCCGCTATATGCATAGGGCCACTATCCACTGAAATAAGAAGCGTAGCCTTTCTAATTAGCTGAATCATTTGCATAATGCTAGTTTTACCCGTAAGGACTTTTTCAGATATAATCATCGCATCTTGAGTATTCTCTTTTACGCCAATAACAATAACAGGTATCTTATACTTCGCTTCTATTTTTTGCACCAATTGCTTTGCCTGTTCAACAGGATAATTTCTTTCCTTGAGAGCCGCAAATGGAGATAACACTATGTATCTTTCTCCCACGTTCAATTTCTGAAGCATATTATCAACTGCAATAATATCATTGTCTGATGGTAATGATACATCTATATCATCCATATTTCCATCTAATACCACATCCAACGCCATACCATATGTCATAGCATTAGATAATGCAGCATAATGTACCTGTTCAAATACCTGATTAACTATAGGCTTACTTATAAATTTGCTAAATTTATGTCCATGTCTAGGAATACCTGCTACTAAAGGGACTTTAAACCAATGACACGCTAACAACAAAATTGGATGCCAATCCGTAAAGATTACACAATCTTGTTTGTACAACTCTCCTGACAAAATACATTTATATCTGCCAAGGAATTTACCTCTCTCTATAGTAACTACCTTGTCTATATATGGTAATCCCAATAACACATCCTTATATTTTTCCTGACATAGAAAAGTTATATGGCATTTAAATTTTTCTTTTAGTCTTTTCAATGCAGGTGTACATACTATAAGATCACCTAGCCCACCACAACTTGTAATTAACACATTTTTTCCAATTATATTCATATATGTCTGTATGATAATTGCCCTAGCAAAATTACCTACGTTCCTTCCTTTTCTATAAAATCATTTACTGTCTAGTAAATGATAGCACTTTTCCAGCACCATCTCTGGAGTTATCTCCCATAAACATATAGGTTTAGGATTATGTGGACAGTCATTTTCTCCATAGTTGCACGGACAACATTCTGGATCATATGACAACACTCTGGCATTTTTATTATATGGATACCATCGCTTGGGACTAGTACAGCCATACATTGTTACCATTTTTACTCCCGTTGTAGCGGCAATATGAGTAGCACCTGTGTCCACTGTGACAAATAAATCTGTCTGGTAAAACAAAGCTGCTAAATCCAGGAGATTTGTACTGCCACAAAAATTAATAATTCCTTTCTTTTCAGCCAATCCTGCTTTTCTCAATTCTTCCTCACAAATGGATATTACTTCATCTGCATACGCCTTATCATTAGGAGCTCCAACTACAAAAAATACAGCATTGTATTTCTTTTTCAATTCTCGTACAACAACTGCAAAATATTCCTTAGGCCATGTCTTGAGGGCAAAAGTTCCTTTCACGCAAAGGCCTATTTTCATTTTATCTGCTGGCAGCTGAGATAATAAATTTTCTGCTTTTTCCTTGCTACTAGATGGAATCATTGCCATCACAGGAACTTCATGTCCCTCTATACCAGTAAATTGACGAACAATTTCTTGGTAGGTTTCTGCCTGCAAAGTATTAACTAAGTCATGCTTTATATGTACTGTATGGGTATAAAGCCAAGTGATCTTACTAGGCTTATCATCGAAAATCCTATCTGCTCCAACTCTGGTTGGGATACCTGCCAGCCAGCATAGAATGGCTGGGCGTGATTTTCTGTCAAAAGAGATAGACAGGTCAAAATGTCGTGCCTTTATTTCCTTTACCATCGCCCACATCTTACCTAAAGAAATTTCTTTTGGCTTGTAGTCAAAAATCATTATTTCATCAATCACAGGATTATTTTCCACTGCTTCCCTGACTACAGGACGTACCAACATGGTAATCCTCGCCTGAGGATATGCTTGCTTCAAGAGCGCAATGGCACTTGTTGTCAATACTACATCTCCCAAATTAACTAGCGAATTTACCAAAATATTTTTATATTGCTTCTCCATCATCAATTACCAACCATTTTCCTTTTCTATCATTATCTACCAGTTACTTAGAAAAATGAAATTGCCATTTCTTGATGATTAACTCATCATTCATCGCAATCCATGCAAGTATCCTTTTTAAATCTTTTTTAGGTATTTTGCTCTTATTATGCTCAAGAACTGGTCCATCTTCTGTTATCCACACCTTTGTCGCATCTTTTTGAGGGCTTCCTTTGCATACATGAACATGTATAGGCTCATCATTTTCATTTGACCAGAAATAAACTATATATCCGAGAATTACAAATACTTGCGGCAATAGTATTCACCTCACATCTTTTCTCTTGCAATCTCCCATATCAAGGGTGCATTGTTGCGTGCGTATTTTACAAGCTCGTTGATATCCATTTCACTAAAGCCAAAGGATTTATATGGATTTAACACAGGCAGATTCATCTCACAAAATGCAAATCCATTTTCTATCGGTTTTTCAAAGTATAGAGGGATATATTCTAGTCCAGCTGCATTTTCGTGTACATCCCCAAAAGTTAGAGTTATATTGTCTATTTCACTATAAAAATGTTTCATTCTTCCGCAGCCTCCCTTTACTGTAGATAAGCATGTCCTATTTTAACAGATTCTTCACAGCCTGCTCTATCTCTGCATCTACCTCATCAAGAAAGGCAAATCTGCGTCTATATACCGCTCTCTTTCTGGTAGGTACTTCTTCCATAGTTTTACGAGGCTCCACCAAAGGCAACTCGTAAAATCTTTCGTCCTCGGTTTCCTTGCCTCCAGCTTCCAGCCAGAAATCGCCAAAATTTGTTTTTAACTTTCTATCTGCTCTCACATGGTTATTGGCATAATAGCCATAGTTAGATACAGCATAAATCTTCTTTATGCCCATAGTTCTAGCCATAGCCTGCAACATATAGAGAATCAAATTCTTAGTTCGATAACCATGACACACCTTGGTCATTTTCTTGACCACATCCCTGGCATTTTCCATATTAGGCCCCTGCATAGCTCCTATCCAGAGAGCAGCTTCCCCAGCTTTGTTATAACCTGCCCAGAACATAATTTGATATATATGGATACGATCCACATTCAACTCCAGAGACAGCAAACCTTCCTTGCGCTGACCGGTTTCAAATACCAGCTGTGCTTGCCAAGGCTTATCCTCATAAGTACTATTCCATATGGTATAAGGCTGCCATTTTGCTCCAGATATCTGCAAAAAATATTTTTCCTGTAACAGTTTTTCCAACAGCTCATAGTGATTCTTTACAAGCTGTACACGCTCTGAAAACGTAGATTTGTTATAAAAGAAAGCCCGCGTCACCTGCTCAATAGGAAATGGATTCACTTCCAGCAATTTGCTTCTTACAGGAATAGCGTTGAAAAAATTCACTAGTTCCCGCAGTTCTCCTCTGTGCAGCATGGCTCTCAGTAAAAAAACATAATACCTGCGCTTTTCTCTCGTATTTTTCAAATTATATATTCTTTTGCCAATATCCTTCATGGAAGCCATTATTCTTCATCCCCTACGTGCTCATTAGTCTTTTCCAGATAGTATAACTTTACATATTTTGCCATAGTATAGAAAAAATGGAAGCTAGCTAATACAAAGCCAATTTTACCATCTTTCCAACCAGATTTGAGAAAATACATTCTGAAGGAGGCCCATATTGGATGCGTAATAATATCCAAAAATGAAGCCTTTTTCCCTTTTTCCTTATTTTTCTTGGCTACCAAGGTTGTGTAAAAATTCAACTTATTGAAATAGTGCTCCCAATCTCTATATGGATAATGAATAACATACGCATCATCTGGCAATGTCTTTAGCTCATAGTCATAATGAAACTGCGGGTGAACAAAGCCTGTTACATATACGCCTTTCCGTGGTAAAAGCCGTATACCGTGATCCGGAAACCAACCTCCATGCTTTAAAGGCTGCTCCCAGAAATAGTTTAGTCTGGCTGTTTGATAAGCATATCTTCTGTCATCTTCTGATACAACTCTTTTGATTTCCTCAGCCAAACGATGGGATATTCTTTCATCTGCATCTAGGCAATAAATCCAATCGCATTTGGCATTTTCCATAGCAAATGTCTGCTGCTCACCCCAATTACCATTAAGAGAACGCTGCAAAACTCTTGCCCCTAGCGACTCTGCCAATGCCTTGGTACCATCTGTACTCATATCATCTATAACCAGCACCTCATCGGCAAACAAAGCACTTTTGATACATGCCTCCAGATTTTTCTCTTCATTTTTTGCCAAAATCAAAACAGAAAGATTTACTCCCATATTTCCGTGTACGCCCTTTCTCTATTCCTTTTTATTTTCTATTGTAGCCTCAACCTTATCTGCTGGCATTGCCTTTGGATTGATAGTATGATATTCCCCTGTAAGTATCGCTTCAATTCTATGAGCAAAGGATTCTGGAGAGAATTTTTTTGCCGCCTGAGCCAAGCCCTGAGCATAGTCATTTACTTTATCATCATAGGTATTGATAAACGTCTCCAATATCCGCTGCAAATCTCCCATATCGCCGCTTTTGAAGGTCATACCAATATCAAACTTGGCAAAAACCTCTGGATTAATATCATTGCTAGCCACCACGGGCTTCTGAAAGCCAATTGCCGTAAATAGCATACCACCCCAATGATATAAATATCTTGGTGCGGAATATGGCATCAAAAGCACATCAATTTCCGATAAGGCCTTTTGCCACTCTGCCCCGATAAGGCCCTTATGCAAAAATTCGATTTCTGGATGTGCTTTATATTCCTGAATTATCTGTTCAAAATCCTCAGCATCCTCTGGATGCATAGTAGAGCCTTGCACCAAAAGCCTTACCTTACGCGTATAATTTCCTTTAACATAAACCTCCAGGAAATCCCGCAATCTTTTTTCTCTGCGATATTGTCCAAAAAAACCTATGGTCAGCACATCTTTTTTTTCTACCGATGGGACAAATTCTATATCCCTAGCGGTATAGGCAGGAGGATAAATTGTATAAATATTTGGCAGTTTATGACCAAAAATATGATTAACAAAGGTCAAAACCACCGGCTTAATATTTTTATATGGCAGCAATTTTTTTGCTTCCCTTAAAAATTTTGGTGCTTCCTTGGGATTTATTCCATGCAACACAAAAATAATTGGTATATTGCTGCGACGGAGAATATTTTTATTCAATGCCCGTAAATAACGATATGTTGAGGTTGGCACAATTAGGGCATCAATATCTTTGCGGTAGGCAGCTTCATAAAGCTGGGCATACCACTTCTGACGGTTATATTCTCTTTTCATGGCATAAAATAATTTTTTCACGCCACGCACATTGGAGTAAGAAACTACCTCTCCGCCCAGCTTAACTACAGGTACCTGATAGTCAAAATTAAACTCAAAATTCTCTGGTACATAAAAACTGACTTCATGGCCTCTTTGCTGCAGCTCCTCCACCAAAATACGGTCAAAATCAACTTCATGTCCACCTGGAGTCATTATATTCTCAAAAATCCCGATTCGCACAGGCACCCCACCCTTATCTAATCTATATTTTCCCTTACACATGCCAGCAGGCTGCCGCCTGTATACAGCACTCCTTGAATACCAGCGTTTTCCCCGGCTTCTACATCTCTTGGGCTGTCGCCTACCATATAGGACTGGGCTGGCTCTATATTCATTTCCTGACAAGCCTGCAGCAGCATCCCAGGCTGAGGCTTGCGGCAGCTGCACTCCTTGGCGTATGCTGCCACCTTGCCCTGGGGATGATGAGGACAGTAATAGAAGGCATCAATAGGCTTTGCTCCCTGCCTTGCCAATTCCTCATTCATCCACTGATGAAGCCGCTGCACCTCAGCCTCGGTATAGTACCCTCTGGCCACTCCGCTTTGATTGGTAATGACCACCACCAGATACCCCTGCTGATGACAATATTCTATGGCTTCCACCGCCTCCGGTGTCCACTGAAAATCCTCTGGCCGATAGAGATAATGCACATCCACATTCAATGTGCCATCCCTATCAAAAAACACCGCTTTATTTGCCATATTTAAAATATCCGCCATTATCCAAGAAATCACAATATTCCTTAACAGCTTCCTTCATATCATAGAAGCCCTGATCATAACCTGCCTCTAACAGCTGTGTCTGATCTGCCTCGGTAAAACACTGATATTTGCCCTTCAGCACCTCTGGGAACTCTCTATATTCAATATGTCCCTGTCCCATAGCCTCAATAACAGCCTCTGCTACCTCATTATAAGAATGAGCGTGACCGGTACCACAGTTATAGATACCGCTTGGGCCCTGCTGCTGCCAGAACCAGAGATTTACCTTGACAACATCCTTCACATAGACAAAATCACGACGATGCTCCCCATCACCATATTCACCATATCCCTTGAACAGACGGCAAACACCCTCTTTCTTTACCTGATGATACAGCTGATAGAAAATAGAAGCCATATTGCCCTTGTGATGCTCCTGTGGTCCATAAACATTAAAATACTTCAAGCCTACAATCTGGCTCTGAGCATAAGGCATCTGCTGGCGCACATAGCGATCAAAAAGCAGTTTGGAGAAGGCATATGGATTCAAAGCATCCTCGCACTCATCCCCCTCACGGAAACCATTTTCACCACCGCCATAGGTGGAAGCAGAGGAAGCATAGAGGAAAGGAATTCTATGATTCATGCAGAAATGCAGTACAGCCTTGGAATACTCATAGTTAGCCTGCATCATGTAGTTTACATCGTATTCCATAGTATCGGAGCAAGCTCCCTCATGGAATACAACCTCTACATCACTACCGTCAATATCCTCATGCAAAATAGCCTCAAGGAAATCATCCTTGTACATATAATCCAGGAACTGCAAACCACGAAGATTGCGATAGCTCTGATTTTCCTTTTTGCGGTTATTCAAATCATCAACAATCAAAATATCCTTACGGCCCTGACGATTCAATTCCTTAACAATATTACTGCCGATAAAGCCGGCACCACCAGTTACAATAATCATTTGTCCTCATGCTCCTTTTTCGTCAAAACATTCTGCAATTCTGCATTGCTAACAGCATAGGTTCCCAGCTTGGCTACTACCACGCTGGCGGCCAAATTGGCTAAATATGCGGCCTCAACAGGCTTCAAACCTCCGGCAATACCCAAGGCAAAAACAGAAATCACTGTATCACCTGCACCAGAGACATCAAATACCTCCTGAGCCTTGGTAGGAATATGTACAATTCCTTCCTCTGGCTGTATCAAGGACACACCATGCTCGGAACGGGTAGCCAATACATTACGGATAAAATATTCGTCCATAACATACTGAGCGGCCTGCTCAATGTATTCATCTCTATTGCGAATAGGCCTTGGCTGTACGGCATTCAGCTCCTTGAAGTTTGGCGTAATATAATCCGCACCACCGTATTTATCCCATTCTACACCCTTTGGATCCACAAACACTGGCACCGCCATATCTCGACAGGCTTGAATAACACTGGTGCACACCTCATCGGTGCAGGCTCCTTTGCCATAATCTGAAAGGATTACCGCATCCAGTCCCTGCTGCAGCATATGCTCCACATAATCTATTAAGCGCTGAGCATACTGCTCTCCTACTGGCTCTGTATCCTCAAAATCCAGGCGCAGCATCTGCTGATGCCCACCAATAACCCTTAGCTTGGTAGTAGTAGGAGCATCCCGATGAATAATGCCCTTGTAATCAATCCCTCTGGAGGTAAATTTGTCCATCAAGGTCTGACAGTGATAATCATTGCCTACAAAACCGGCAATATAGGTTTTGCACCCCAGCAAAGCCAGATTATGAGCCACATTAGCACTGCCGCCCATAGTATCCTCAATGCGCAGGACATGATTAATAGGCACCGGTGCCTCTGGAGAAATTCGGCTAACCTCTCCATAGTAATATCTATCCAGCATTACATCTCCCACTACCAGAATTCTGGTCTTGGAAATGCCATTAAGCACAAAATCCAACAGCTTATCCTTGTGTACAGTCATATTATTCTTCCCTTCACAGACTGGCCTCTACCACTCTGCACGCATAATTACCATATTCCACTGACATTTTGCCAGCCATCTTGCCATATTTATCCAACAGCTCCCACACATATTTCATAACCAGCTCTGGGGTAATCTTTTTCATACAAGCCAGATTAGCCTCCCCAGGGTGAGGACATTGATGTATGCCACAAGGGTGACAGCTAACTGGCGCCTTAATCAACACATCCCGGCCATCATAGGGATAAAATCCCGGCACTGGGGAAGCTCCAAACATGGTTACCACCGGCACATGCTGAGATACCCCTACATGCATAGGGCCGGAATCTGTGGTCAAAAACAGGGCACACTTCCGCAATAAGGCTCCCAGCTCCGCCAGGGATACCTTCCCTGTAAATACCTTGATAAGAGGGCTATTTCCCTGCTTCATCAAGCTGCGGCATTTGTCCACCATCTCGATATCCATTGGCCCGCCAAAGAACGCCACAGCATAGCCCTTTTCAATCAGCTCATCTGCACATTGCGCAAAATAGCTGTCCAGCCATCTTTTCGTTTCCCAGCTGGCGCCAATATTAAAGGCTACCACCTGCTGATCTGGGGCAAAATTCTCCTGCCAGAGCTTTTCTGCTTTCTCCACAGCCTCCTGAGGCAGCCACATTTCCAAGCCGCCATCGTCAATTTTTTCCACCCCTACAGCCTGCTTCAACACCTCCAAATGAGCATGAACCTGATGCTTCCAACCAGGTACATAGCGATGGGGTGGCAGCAAGCCCCAAGGCCCTCGGCCTATATGATGGGCCACAGAAGGATTTTGCATAACCTTATCAAAAAACAGTCCAAAACCCGGCTTGGCATAGCCTACAATGGTATCAGCGCCACTAAAGGCCGCAATGGCTGAAGCTCGTTCGTTACGATGAAGATTGATAACCAAATCAAAATGCTTTTTGCGGATTTCCCCAATATATTTAATAAAATTGGTCAGCTTATCGTCCTTACCCTTTTTGTCAATCAAAAGGCATTCATCAATATGCTTGTTACAGCGCACCAAATCCGCCAGCTTTTTGTCTACCAAAATAGATATTTTAGCCTGAGGATAATTGGCGCGGAGAGTTCTCAATACCGGCGTAGCCAGCATCAAATCCCCTATATGCATCAGGTTGATTATCAGAATATTTTTATAATTTCTCATTACTGCGCCATCACCTTCTCCAAAGCCTGCCATACCTGCTCCAGCTTAATCAGCTCCATGCACCTGTTGTTGCTGCACTCACCCTTGCCCCAGCAAGGAGAACATTCCTCGCCTCTATATACAACCTGGCTGTTGCTGTTGCAAGGCCCCCAAACAACTGGATCCGTAGGGCCGAATACCGCCACCGTAGGACATTGCACTGCCTGAGCCATATGCATAGGGCCAGTATCTACAGAAATCATGGCTATGGCTCTCTGCAAAAACACTGCCAGCTCTGGTAGATTCAGCGTCCCGGCCAAAACCCGCCCTGCTGGCAGTCGGCCGGCCTTGGCCATAACCTCCAAAACAGTTTTCTCCCCCGGGCCGCCAATTAAATATACCGGCTTTTCTGCCTCCAATTTTCTTATAAGTTGCAAAGCCAAAGGCAGAGGTAAATTCTTTCTTTCGTAGCTTCCCATAGGGCAAATAACAAAATACTCACCCTTATCTGCCAAGGACAACTCCTGAGCTTTGACCTCAAAGGAAGCAATGTTCTCCTGAGAAGGAACCAAGGCCAAGCTATAATCCTCTGTGGTAAGGCCCCAAGGCTTTAATACTTCAAGATGATTTTTGGCTTCATACTTGATACCTTCACGCATATGGCTAGCCGCCCAGGTCAGAAACCAGCCGGCATGCTGAGCATCATAGCCCAGTCGATAAGGAATCCCTGCCAGCCTGGCTACCGCAGCCCCCCGCAGGGCAAAATTCATGCAGATAGCCAAATCAAACTTCTCCTGCCGCAGCTCCTGAGCCATTTTCCACATACCGCCCAGTCCCTGATGGAGTCCCTTTTTGTCATAAACTATGGCCTTATCAATAGCAGGCAGCATTTCTGCCACCGGCTTGGTCAAAGGCACTGTCAGCATAGAAATTTCTGCCTGAGGCCATCTTTGACGCACTGTTCGAGTCAAAGGCCCTGCCAATATCACATCTCCGATAAAGGCCAAATCTATAATCAATATTTTTTTGATATTTAATTTATTTATATCTGGCATAAAAACTCCTATCCCAAATATGGCTTCAGCTTTTCCTCCACCATAGCTGGCGTAATCCTATCCAGACAGTCAAAACCCTTTGGACAGACTCTTTTCCAGCAATACTTACAGCTTCGAGGCACCTCTATGGCATTCTCCAGCTGACCATAAGGGCCATTTCGATTGGCATCAGTAGGGCCCATAACCATAATAGTAGAGGTTCCCAAACCAGCAGAAAGATGTACCGGCCCTGTATCGCCACCTACTGTAGCCTTAGCTTCCTTAATCACATAAGCCAGCTGCCGCAAGGTAGTTTTGCCTACCATATTCACAGGTGGAAATTCTGTTGCCCGGCTAATATCTTCCACCAGCTGTTCATCCAGAGCACCACCGCCGATAATCACCGGCAAATATCCATGCTCTGACAGCCAGTCTGACAGCTTGGCATAATAGGCCACTGGCCACCGTTTATTGGGCCAATTAGCCCCTACTGCCAGCACCACATAGGGAACATCCCCCTTACAGCCTGCTGCATAGAGATAGCTTCTGGCCATCTTCCCATCCTCTGGGGTAATATTAATAGGAAATTCCACCTTATTAACACCACAGCCCAAAGCTCTGGCCACATCCAAATATCTTTCTACTATATGCCCCTGAGCATTCGGCCCCACTACTGGACGAGATATTTTATCACTTAGCTCCCGCATATTGCAGGTTCCCAGCTTTATAGGCGCCTTGGAGCACCAAGCAATGGCTGCTGATTTAAACAACCCCTGCAAATCAAGAACCGCATCATATTTGTGCTGATTCAACTTTTCTCTAAAGGGGCCAAAATTTTCCCAAAAGCCTGCCAGGCTTTTGAACTTTTTCTTCTCAAAAACTATAATCTCATCAATGTAGGGATTACCCTCCAGCAGATTATAGGCAGGAGGCTCCACTACCCAGGTTACCCTTGCTTCTGGATAGGCTTCCTTCAAAGCATAGGAAACCGGCAGGGCATGGATTACATCCCCTATGGCACTTAGCTTAACCACCAATACACTTTTGATATTCATCCCATAACTCCCTTATACTATAGCCCCATACAGCTATCCTATTTTTGTCCCTGTATTTTGGCAATAACATTGGTGGTAGATCGTCCTGCCACCAACTGTACCAGCTCTACCTGACCACCATAGCCCAGAACAATCTGTCCCTCTGGCAAAGTCTCAATGGTATAATCTCCACCCTTCACATATACATCAGGGTGAACCTGCTGAATCAAAGCCTCTGCCGTAGGCTCATCAAAGAATACCACATAATCTACAGACTTCAAGGCTCCCACAACCTCTGCTCTGTCCAGCTCATTATTAATGGGCCGTTCCGGTCCCTTGAGACGGCGCACGGAAGCATCTGTATTCAGCCCCAGCACCAAGCAGTCCCCATAGGAACGAGCCTGCTGCAGATATCTCACATGACCAGCATGGAGAATATCAAAACAGCCGTTGGTAAATACCACCTTCTGACCGCCATCCCGCAAAACCTGACAGAAATCAGCGATTTTACTTCTATCTACAATCATCCTTCTATCTCCACTATCTAATGGTAAAAAATCTTATGCTTCATAGCCTAGCTGACGGAACCGTGCCTCCAGTTCCTGGGCATAAACCACAGAGGTACCCATTTTGCGCACAGCAATGCCCGAAGCCTCATTGCTAAGCTGACAAGCCAGTAACGGCTCCAGTCCAGCAGCCAAGCCAAGAATTACTGTGGCTACACAGGTATCACCAGCACCAGAAACATCATAAACCTCGCTTTTGTCTGTTACAGGAATATGGCTCACCAAAATATCCCTATCCTGATAGCTAATCAGTTCCTGTACCACAGACAGCCTGCCAGTCTGACGCTTTACCACCAATTTAACTGCCAGTCCCTCTCTAAATTGACCAGCATCAACAGAGCCTGAAGCCTCCTGAGACTTTACATAGTCTGCTGCCTCCTGAGGAGATATTATCTGAAACAGACTCATGCCATCCTCACCTCTGGTAATCAAGGCTCCCTTGGCAGACATCTTTACCAACAGCTCACAGCCTCCCAGCACCAGCTCTTCCTCGGTAGCCAAATCCCGGCCAATAGCTGCGGACAGCTCCGCATCATTCTGCTTGATATAATCTACAGTTTTAAACCGGAGAATATCATAGCGGGAATCCACAATGGTAGGAATATTATGCTCCTGACAATAAGCAAAAATCTGTCCCAGCAGCTTGTCCGTAATGGTGCCGCTGCCATAGTCGCTAAGCACCACACCCTTTACCTGTGGCAATACCTGCTTTAGGTATTCCTCCAACTGCTGCTCCTGTGCTTTGCCCATAGGCTCCTTGGACTCCTTGTCCACCCGCACAATCTGCTGGCTCACAGTGGTCCTGCCGCCTGCCACAATTCTGGTTTTGGAAATTGTAGACCTATTGGCATCCTTAATAAAGCCTGTTACATCCACAGACTTTTCCTGCAAAATGTTAGACAAGCCCTTGGCAGCATTATCATCTCCCACCAAGCCGGCAGCAAATATTCTGCCCCCCAAGGTAGCACCATTATTAATAACATTGGCTGCGCCGCCAGCCACGATTTTTTCTGTGGACTGCTCCAACACCAAGACCGGTGCCTCTCGTGAAATTCTAGCAATCGTACCATAGAGATAGATATCTGCTATCATATCTCCCAGCACCAGTACCGGCTGTCCCGACAGCTTCTCAATTGCCTCCAATGGTGTCATCTACATACATCCTTCCCATATTACCACGGTGAGAACTGGGCTGTTACCTTAATCTGATCCCGCTTCTCACGATAGCGAACTATCAGCTCTGCACAATGCATATTGTGGTACCAATAGTAATCTGTATCCATCAGCTTGCTGGTTTCTCCATCAAAGGCCCAGCCTATAACAATGCGGTCCTTTGGACTAAAGCTATAGCTAAAGCCTGCTGTAACCTTCTCAGAATAGCTATCCAAATCAAAATCAAAGACACTGTTCTGACTGTTGCTCTTGCTGAAATGGTAGCCCAGATAGGTAGTCCATCTATCGTCAAACTCCTTCAAGGCCGTAACATCGTAACCCATACCGCTGACTCTGCTGTGGTCATAGGTTTCATCGGTAATGGAGTAGTTAATGCTTGGATAGGCATACCAAGTACCAAGACGAATTGGATCTATACCCAGCTTGGCATAGTAATAGGTATGAATGGAATGCTTGCCATCCTGCTCCCAAGCACCATGCTCATAGGCAAGGCTGTAATTAAATGGAGTCTTGCCTATTTTAGCCCCATAATCCCATCTCAAAGTAGGAGCCTTGTGAATCCATTTGCCATCGCTATCCTCAAAGAAACCAGTCCGCAGAGCAAAATTACCAAAACCCTTGGTATCGTACAAAAATCCCCCATGAGTCTTTACCTTGCTGCGCTGAGAAATAAAGAAATCTCCATAAGCCCTTACATTATCTACTATAGGATAATAAAGAGTATCCTTGATGCCAAAGCCATTGTCATTATCATAGGAAGCCTTTGGCATATACATGCCCTTTTCCCCTTCCTTGCTTACCTGCTTAGGCACTGAATATACAGGAATACTGCCCAGCCAATAGCTAACCCCATAGGAAATTGTCTGAATACCTGGATAGTATTCAATCTTTTTGGCGGTCATTTTGTAATCTGGATTTTTGGCGCTGCATTTGGTAGCACTGGCATCAAAAAGCACAATCTTATCTGGATACATTTCAATGCGCTTGGCTTTGACAAACTGATGGTCAATCTTGCCCTGGGCATTTTCCATCTTGCCCACTTCTTTACCCCAGTTATACTGAGTCTTATAGCCATTCAAAATAATCCTGGCCTGAGCATCTGTCAGCTGCAGCATATAGGCCTTATCCGGCACCTCAACATCCTGCTTTTGCAGATTACCATTAGCTTCCTCGGTGATAAAACGGCGCTTATCCAAGGAGGTCATTATCACATTGCCCTTGACCTGAAAATCACCGGTGTTTTCATCATAGAAAAGCTCGTCACCTTCTACAGCCACTGGCACATTCTTAGTTGGGTCCAATGGTTCCCGCAGATGCTCCTTCATTTCATAGGCATCCTTCAAAAGCTTTTTCTGATCCTCGTTAAGGCGGTTTTCCCGCTCAGTACGGCGGCGGTTTTCCACATAATCAAGGATATCTGCATCCGTATCACTTTCACTATTGTATACAGCCTCTGCTGTAGGTATAGACAGGGGTAAATCGCTAGTCCCCCACAGGGAAGCCAGGCTCAAACCAGCAGCTATACCGCAAATTTTTCTTGTATTTTTCAGCATTAAATTTCACTCCGAAATTTTTTCTAATAAAAAAACATACTCCCTTCTATAATACCTCATTCAATATTTAAATACAAGATTTTCGTATCATTCTCAAGGTCTTTCAAGGATTAGTGTACTTTTGTTACTTTATTTTATTGCTTTTGTGCATGGATTTACCTCAAAAAATTATTGCTACTACCTTTGATTTGATGTATCATTTAAAGTAGGGGGGAGTAGACTGATATGTTATCACCTATCAGCCTTTCGGATTTCAATGCGTATACCAAAATCAATTAAGGGGTGTTTTTATGTCAACCAAATCTTATGCTGCCGTTTGTACAGGGGCAGGCGTTCTCGCCATCCTAATTTCCCTAGCAGGACTAGCTTCCATCCTGCCGTCAGCTTTTGCCAGTATTTTCTTGCTTATTGCCGGCATACTTCTTATTGCTGTCAAAAAGCTTACAGGAGAAGCAGATATACCTGCACCTGCTCAGGCGCTTCCTGCTGCCAGATTGCAGTCCGCCTCTGCTCCCAGCAGTGATTTTATAGAGAAAATGACCAAGATTTCTCAGCAGATAGCAGCTTCCTCTCAGGAGCTAACCTCCAGTGCCAGCCAATCTGCTGACAGTGCTGCTCATATTGCCGAGCATATGACAGGAGTAACTCAGGGCATGGAGGAACAGGTATCAGAACTGCAGAACTCTATGGACTCCTTGAACAATATTTTTGAGGATATCATTAATGTAAACGGTCAGGTAGATACGGTACAGCAATTCTCTGAGGAAATGACCACCGCCGCCCATGATGGCTCTGAGTTAATGAAGGATGCCATTGATATTATGAGTGGTATTGAGAGCAGCGTCCAAACCTCCGCTGACATGGTAAATCAGCTGGGAGAACAGTCTGAAGCCATTGGCCACATTGTAGAATCTGTTTCCGCCATTGCTGACCAGACCAATCTGTTGGCTCTCAATGCCGCCATTGAGGCCGCCAGAGCCGGAGAGGCTGGCAAGGGCTTTGCCGTAGTTGCCGAGGAGGTTCGCAAGCTGGCAGGAGAGTCTCAGGAAGCCGCCAAGCATATCAAGGAAAACATTACCTCCATTCAGAGCGCCACAACCCAGACTGTTCAGGCCATGCAGCAGGGTACAACTCAGGTAGCAAATGGCACTGAATCTGTTCGTCAGGTAGGCGCACATTTCGCTGATATTATTAAGCAGATTGATTCCATCAAGGGACAGATTGAAAGCATTAAGACCTCTGTAGATGTAGTATCTCAGGGAGCCGAAAAAATCGTTTTCTCTATGGACAATATGGATCAAAGCTGTCAGAAAATCGACACAAACGCCAAAGAAATCAATGGTCAGGCTCAGCAGCAATCTGCGGCCAATGAAGAAATTGCCGCCTCTGCCGCAGCCTTAGCAGATTTGGCAGCCGATATGGAAAATGCCATCCGCGCCCAAAATAAATAAACTATAAACATAAAAAATACTGGTACAAGCTTTCCTTACGAAGTCTGTACCAGTATTTTTATTTTACAATTTTAGCAATGAGCAGTTTCTCTGCCACTTCCCACAGCTTCCTCAGCAATTTCCTCCAGAGATTTCTTCCGGCTTTCCACGCCAAGGCCCATAACCACAGCAGATACTACCACAAATACGCCAGCAAAAAGCATAAAGATACTTGCGCTGCCCATCTGGCCGCCAATCAGCATACCCACCATAGCAGGAGCAATCATGCTGCCGATACGGCCAAAGCCAGCAGCATAGCCGCTGCCCAAAGCACGAATAGCAGTAGGATACAATTCTGGAGTATAGGTATAAAGCACACCCCAAGCCCCCAGATTGAAGAAGGACATAGCCGCACCCCAAGCCAACAGCTCTGTGGAACCGGCAGCATTGCCAAAGAAATAGCTGGCCACGCCGCTTATCAGCAGGAACAGAGACAGGGTATATTTACGACCAATAACATCTACCAACCAAGCCGCACAATAATAGCCAGGCAGCTGAGCCAAGGTCATAATCAATACATATTCAAAGGTCTTAACTACAGTAAAGCCCTGCTGGAACACAATAGATGGCAGCCACATAAAGATGCCATAATAGCTAAAGTTAATACCAAACCAAGCCACCCACAGCATAGCTGTACGACGAGCAAAGGTGCCAGACCACAAGGTGCTCAGCTTAGGTGCTGCAGCATGCTCGCTGCCCTTCTCCACCTCACTCAGCTCCTCTGCAAAAGGCTCGCTTTTCACATTCAGCTTTTCCTCCAGCATCAGTACAATCTTCTGAGCCTCACCAATTTTGCCACGAGAGATAAGGTATCTTACAGACTCAGGCATATGGAGGCGAATCATAAATACATACAAAGCAGGCAAAGCACCGATAAAGAAAGCAACCTGCCAGCCATATTGCGGAATCAGCAGATAAGCAATGCAGGCCGCTGCCAGCCAGCCCAAGCCCCAGAAGCTTTCCAAGAGAACAATAAACCGTCCCCGCAATTTGGTAGGAGCATATTCCGTCATCAGGGTAGCTGCTACTGGCAGTTCACCACCAAGGCCAAAGCCAACCAGGAAGCGGAACAGCATCAAGGATTCATAGTTCCAGGACAAGGCACAGGCACCTGTAGCCAAGCTGTAAAGAATAACCGTCAGGGAAAATACCAGTTTACGGCCAACCCTATCAGCAATGGTACCGGAGATAACCGCACCTAAAGCCATACCAATAAAGCCTACACTGCCAATCCAGCCCATCTGCTCTGGATGCAGTCCCCATTCCTTGGACAAAATAGGCAGAACAAAGGAAATCAAGCCCGTGTCCATCGCATCAAACAACCAGCCAAGACCTGTTACCGCCAACAGCTTATAATGAAAAGAGCCTACAGGCAGCTTTTCCAATCTTTCTAAAAGCACAAAAATTCCTCCCAAAAGAAAACCAGAAAATTACCATTCTGTTTTGCACATGACAAGACATATACAAATACAGTGGCTTTATTGTACAACTATTAACCAAAATTAGCAACAAAAAACTGCACACAAGCTCAAAAGCATCGTGTACAGTCTTTCATTTACCTTATTTATTTGCTTCTCTTACATATACCCTGGCTGCTTCAAAATCTCCCAGCAGCTTCCATTCCGAAGTGTCAAAATCCTTTTCAAAGGAATCGTAACGACGGTTGTTAAGTATCAGGTACACATTCTTGTCCTTTGGCAATTCCTCAAAGGATATAAACGGCATAACATTTTTCGCCTTCCAGCTTTTGCCATCTGGCAGCATCCCTGGTATAGCCTCAGCCTTCTCCAGTCGATAAACCATTTTCTGACCGTAGAAAACAATAGAGGTTTTGTAATCTCCGTAGCTTACTACCAGATCATCATCCTTAACCACATCCTTATAGACTGCGGCGATATTCTTCCCAGAGTACCCCTCATCGGAGCAGGCAGGAATAGCCAATGCAAAGGTTAGGATGCCGTATGCCACAATAGCTCCTATAACAGTACGCTTTACCAGCACCTCTCTCTGATAAAGGTATCTGGCTATAAGAATGGCAATAGGCAGCAAGGCTGGCAGGGTATAGGTGGTATATTTGGTAGCCATGCACTGATAGAAAATATTTACCACCAAGGCCCAGGTCAGCAAAAAGCCTGTAGTCATATCAATTTCCGGCAGCCGCTGTCTTTTTACAGCCTTGATAATAGCCGCTGGCAAAGTCCAACACCAAGGCAGACAGCCCGCAAAGAAAATCATGGTATAATACCACCACACATCCCAGCGAGGATGCTCTGACTGCGTGGCCCGCAGGAAATTGTGCACCCCAAGGAAATTATTAATAAAATCCATACCATGAATGGTGTACATCATATAGTACCAGCTGCCAGCTACCAAGGCATATAGCACTAACCCCGTAGGCAGGCGCAGATACAGGAACTCCTTAAAATCCCGTCTGATACACAGAAAAACTGTCAGCACAAAGCCTGGCAGCAAAAGGCCAATAGGTCCCTTATCCAAGGTAGCCAATCCAGCAAAAAGATAACAGAGATAATAGTAGTTTCTCTGTCCTGTGCGATAACCCCAGAAAAAGAATATCAGCACTGCATTAAAAAACACAAACAAAGTTAAGTCCGTAATAACAGTCTTAGACAGCAGCCAATACTCAAAGCAGGTGCCCAAAATACCTGCCGCCATTAAGCCAGTTTTACGGTCATAAAGCTTTCGGGCAAAGCCATAGGTCATCATCAAACCAAGAACACCAAAAACTCCCGGGAAAAAACGGGAGGCGAATTCATTTACGCCCATCAGCTTATAGGCTGCAATCAGTTCCCAGTAGAAAAAGGCTGGCTTGTCATACCAATAATTTCCATAAATACGAGGGGAAATATAATCCCCAGACCGAAGCATCTCCACCGCAGTCAGCGTGTAGTTAGACTCTACAGGATCCGTAATGGCAATTGCCCAATTCCCCAGCATAAAAAGCAAAAAGCCTACAATGCCTATGGTCAGCAAATCCTTCTTTACAGTTGTCATTTCAAGCTCCCTTCCCAGCTTATTCATCTACCCGGCGAATATCTGCCCCCAGCATTACCAGCTTGGAAACCAGATTATCATAACCTCTATCAATATGATGAATATAGCCAATCTGAGTCTCGCCCTCAGCCACCAGTCCTGCCAAAACCATAGCTGCGCCAGCTCTCAGATCTGTAGCCTTAACGCCACAGCCATGAAGCTTATCCACGCCCTCTATCAAGGAAGTGCGTCCATCAATGCGAATATTCGCCCCCATCCGCTTCAGCTCATCCACATGCATAAAGCGATTCTCAAAAACAGTCTCTGTTACCCGGCCCATGCCCTCGGAAACAGCCAGCATAGCCATAAACTGAGCCTGCATATCTGTTGGGAAGCCTGGATATGGCAGGGTTTTAATATCCACCGCCTTGGTACGGCGGTCACATACTACCCTGATGCCATCAATATTTTCCTCTATAGTAACCCCAGCCTCTTTCAGCTTGGCAATTACTGGCTTCAAATGCTCACTAATGGCATTCTCGATATAGACATCTCCTCTGGTCATAGCTGCTGCCACCATATAGGTACCAGCCTCAATGCGATCTGGAATAATGGTATAATTGCGGCCAGTCAAACGCTGTACGCCCTCAATCTTGATAACATTGGTACCAGCACCACGAACTCTGGCTCCCATAACATTAAGGTAGTTAGCCAAGTCGATAATCTCTGGCTCCTGAGCTGGGTTTTCAATAACAGTAGTGCCCTCAGCCATAGAAGCAGCCATCATAATATTCTCAGTGGCTCCTACACTTGGGAAATCCAAATAAATCCGAGCACCCTTCAAGCCATTAGGGGTGGTAGCCTCAATATAGCCGTGGCCAATATCAATCTTAGCACCCAAAGCCTCAAAGCCCTTAAGATGCAAATCGATAGGACGAGTACCAATAGCACAGCCACCAGGAAGAGAAATCCTTACCTTGCCACAGCGAGCCAGCATTGGGCCAATAATAAGAAAAGAAGCCCGCATCTTCCGCACCAAATCATAAGGAGCCTCACAGCTGGTAATCTCCGAACTATCCACCAGCAAGGTGTTTTTATCAGCATCAAACTCAACCTTTACACCTAACTGTTCCAATACCGCACTAAGGGTATGCACATCATCCAGAGCTGGAACCTCCTCCAGTTTGCTAGGTGAATCCTGTCCCAGCAGGGCTGCCGCTATAATAGGCAATACCGCATTCTTTGCACCACTAATTTTTACCCGGCCACGCAGCTCCTTGCCGCCATTTATAATCAACTTTTCCATTAAGTAAAATTTCCTCCTAAATTAAAGACATACTTCCCAAAAGTATCACACTTCAGTTTATCATTTCTATTAAATTACTGCAAGCAATATTATATACCATCAACAATCTGATAAACTCTGCAATATTTTGACTGATTTTGAAAGAAAATGCTTGATTTTGCATTTATATGGTGATATTATATAGTCACAGAAGATGAATCGCAACTATGAATGAAATTATACTATAGGAAGGGGATGGATAGAGATTGCTTACAGAGGAAAGATATGCTTCTATCATGCAGACCTTGGACAAGCATAAAACCGCCACTGTCAGTCAGTTGGCAGATAATCTGCATGTATCCGAGTCCACCATCCGTCGGGATTTGATAGCTCTGGATCGCATGGGCAAGCTGTGCAAGGTTCATGGCGGTGCCACTATTAATAACAATAACAGCTATCTAACCTTGGAGGAGGATGTTCTTACCAAGCAGGATTTGCACAATCAGGAAAAAGCCTTGATTGCCAAATACGCTGCTGCCATGATAGGCCCAGAAGATTTTGTTTATCTGGATGCTGGTACTACCACCTATCAGATGCTGGACTACTTGGGCCACACAGCAGGAAGCGTAACCTATGTAACCAATGGCATTCAACATGCAGCCCGCCTGGCTGCTATGGGCTGCAAGGTTTATCTCCCCGGAGGCAGGCTCAAAGCCAATACTCAGGCTGTAATCGGCACTGAGGCCATTCGCAGTATTTCTAATTACAATTTTACCAAAGGCTTCTTCGGAGCCAACGGTATCAGCACTACGGCAGGCTTCTCCACACCGGATTTCAGCGAAAGCAATGTGAAAACAGAAGCCATTCATCATTGTCAAAAGCGTTTTATTCTGGCAGACAGCTCCAAATTCAAAAAGGTATTTCCTGTTACCTTTGCTAGTATTCAGGAGGCTGATATTATTACGGATATGCTGCCAGATACCAAATATAGCAAGTTAACCAATGTTTATGAAGCAGGTGAAAGAAAATGATTTATACTGTAACATTCAATCCAGCCTTGGATTATATTGTCCGCTTGGACAGCTTTACCGCTGGAGAAATCAATAGAGTAAAATACGAGCAGGTTCTGGGAGGCGGCAAGGGTATTAACGTATCCATTGTTTTGAAAAACCTGGGCCATGACAGCACTGCTCTTGGTTTCCTGGCAGGCTTTACCGGCAAGGAAATCATCCGCCAGTTGGAGGGCTTTGGCTGCCAAAGCGACTTCGTAGAACTGCCAGAAGGCTTCTCCCGCATTAATGTAAAGGTTAAGGCTGAAACCGAAACCGAAATCAATGGTCAGGGACCTAGAATTACCCCAGAGGCTCAGGCAGAGCTTTTCGCCAAGCTGGACAAACTTCAGGCCGGTGATACCCTGGTTCTGGCCGGCAGTATTCCCAATACGCTGCCAGATGATATCTATCAGCGTATTATGAGCCGTCTGGAGGGACGGAATATCAACATTGTAGTAGATGCCACCAAGCAGCTTCTTTTGAAGGTGCTGCCCTACAAGCCATTTTTAATAAAGCCAAATAACCATGAATTAGGTGAAATGTTCGGCGTTGTTCTCAAAACCAAGGACGAAATTATCACCCACGCCAAAAAGCTGCAGGAAATGGGTGCCCGCAACGTGCTGATTTCCATGGCTGGTGACGGCGCCCTGTTGCTGACTGAGGATGGAACAGTCTATGAAAGTGCTGCTCCAAAGGGAACCTTGGTTAACTCCGTAGGTGCTGGAGATTCTATGGTAGCAGGCTTTATCTGCGGTTACAAGGAAACAGGCTCCCTGGAGGAAGCTTTTTACATGGGTGTAGCAACTGGCTCTGCCTCCGCCTTTTCCGAAAACCTGGCCACTAGGGCCGAAGCAGATGCTCTGCTAAAAACTATCCACTAAGAGGGGTTTATATTTGAAGGAGCCGGAGGGAAGCCGGTATCCAGAAAGGAAGAAAATTATGCGTATTAGGGATTTATTAAGCAAGGAAAGCATTCAGCTGAATGCTGCTCCTGCCAGCAAAAATGACATCATCAGCCAGCTGGTTGATTTGATGGACAAGTCTGGCAAGATTGCCAACAAGGAACAGTATCTTAAGGATGTTCTGGCTCGTGAGGCCTCTGGCACCACTGGTCTGGGCGATGGCATTGCCACACCTCATGCCAAGAGTACCGGTGTTAAGGAAGCTGGTTTGGCTGCTATTACCGTACCTGCTGGTACTGATTTTGATTCTATGGATGGTCTGCCATCCCGTCTGTTTTTCCTGATTGCTGCACCTGCCAACTCCAATGATACTCATTTGGAACTTCTCAGCAAGCTGGCTACCATGCTGATGGATCCAGACTTTGCCAACGCTTTGGTAGATGCCAAAACCGTAGATGAATTCTTTGCCCTGATTGATGCCAAAGAAAATGGGGAAACCATCAATACCTCTGCTCCTGCAGCTCCAGCGGTAGATACCGCTCACAAGGTTCTGGCTGTAACTGCCTGCCCTACCGGCATTGCCCATACCTTTATGGCTGCTGAGTCCCTGGAACAGCATGCCAAGAAGCGTGGCATCTGGATTAAGGTAGAAACCAACGGCTCCGGCGGTGCCAAGAATGTACTGACTAAGCAGGAAATCCAGGAAGCAGATTGCATCATTATTGCTGCTGATAAAAATGTAGAAATGGCTCGCTTTGATGGCAAGCCTGTTATCAAAACCAAGGTTGCCAACGGTATCAACAAAGCCGATGAACTTTTGGACAAGGCCCTTAGCGGTCAGGCTCCTATCTACCATCATGCTGGTGGTGCTGCAGCCTCCACTGCAGATGAGGGCGATAACGAGAGCGTTGGCCGTCAGATTTACAAGCATCTGATGAACGGTGTATCTCATATGCTGCCATTCGTTATCGGCGGTGGTATTCTTATCGCCTTGGCCTTCCTCTTTGATACATTTGATCCAGCCAACCCAGGCAACTTCGGCTCCAATACTCCATTAGCCAAGTTCTTCAAGGATGTAGGCGGTGCCTCCTTTGGCTTTATGCTGCCAATCCTGTCCGGCTTTATTTCCATGAGTATTGCTGACCGTCCAGGTCTGGCTGTAGGCTTCGTAGGCGGTGCTATGGCAGCCTCTGGCGGCTCCGGCTTCTTAGGTGCCCTGCTGGCTGGTTTTGCCGGTGGTTATATCATTGTTCTTCTGCGCAAGGTCTTTAGCTGTCTGCCAGCATCCTTGGAGGGTATCAAGCCTGTACTTATTTTCCCAGTATTAGGTATCTTCCTGATGGGCCTTCTGATGCAGTTTGTTATTACTCCTCCTGTAGCCGGCATTAACGAATGGCTGATTGATACCCTTAAGGGTATGGATACCAGCTCCCGTATCATGGTGGGCCTGATTATGGGCGGTATGATGTCTGTAGATATGGGTGGCCCAGTAAACAAGGCAGCCTATGTAACCGGTACCGGCCTGCTGGCTGGCGGTGAGTTCGGTGTTATGGCAGCAGTTATGGCTGGCGGTATGGTTCCTCCAATCGCCATTGCTCTCTGCACCATGTTCTTTGGCAACCGCTTTACTGAAAGCGAGCGCAAATCCGGTATCACTACCTTTATCATGGGCCTGTCCTTCATTTCTGAGGGTGCAATTCCATTTGCTGCCGCAGATCCAATCAGAGTAATCCCATCTATGGTAGCCGGCTCTGCTGTTGCTGGTGCCCTGTCTATGGCCTTTGACTGCACTCTGAGAGCACCTCATGGCGGTATCTTCGTCGTACCTACCATTGGTAACCCGTTGATGTATCTGGTGGCTATTGCCGTTGGTTCTGTAGTTGGCTGCCTCATTCTGGGCATGCTGAAAAAGCCATTGAATAAATAATTTAGCCCTTCCATAATCCCAATTATTCCTATACAAAAAAGAATCTCCCTTGCTGTGGCAACGCACTGGGGAGATTCTTTTTTATTCTTTAAATAAAATATTCTATAGTCTTTTCCGCTGTCAGCAGAGTATTTTCATTGCCTAACAGCACAGCTTCCCGCTGGTCTACCGGCCCCAGACCATAGAGGGATAATTTCTCTGTATTAAACATTTCCACTGGCACAATGCGGTTATAGGCAAAGGGCTTATCCAGCACCACCTGCACCTGGGGATAATCCTCATAAGCCTTATCCCCATAATATGGATCAAACATATACACCATGCCATCCTTGATGCCATTCAGCATCACATAATGCCATTCATCCAGCCACAGCCTGATAACCACAGCACCACCCCGATTTAGAATATCATCCACACGGCCGTCCCTGCCAATAGATACCTGATTCTGGGCAATATATTCAGCCCTAATAGCCAGCTGGCCCATACGGCTGAATTGATTCAGCCAATTGCTAAGAAACATCATAGCCATATGAGAGGTACCGCTTTTACCGGGCCGGCCCTCCATATTGTAGCAATCCAGACAATACAACATAATATTGCGGATAATTTCCGGGGGGATTTCCTCTCTGGGGAATAAATAGCTGATTGCATCCAGCATAGCTGTAGGGCCACAATCGTATTCACTTAATTGATAATGTAGGGGATTTTTTGCCATATACTACCTCTTTATGATTATTGAAAAATATCATCCATCTGCTGTGAACCATCACACTGGAGACAGGATTAAGGCCTCCACCAGCCTGCTGCCCTGCCACAAATCCTCTATCGTAGTATATTCACTGGTGGTATGCATCTTGTACATGCCATTGGACAGCACAATACCCTGAATCCCATGCTGAGAAAGAGGATTCTGGTCACTGCCCCCAAAGGTTTCCGTCAGCTCTCCCGCCAATCCCAACTGCTGACAAGCCTGCTGGAAGCGTTGCACCACTGTAGAATCCATCTGGGTAGCATAACTGTGAATGTGAATCTTGTACTCAAAGCTATCCTTTGCACCACAGCTATTGGCCTGCTGGGTTAATAACCTGCCAATATCCTCCACCACAGACATAACCTTTTCATGATTATAGCCTCGCACCTCACCCTGAATGGTACAGGAATCCGGCACAATATTTATCATCTGACCTCCCTGAATCAGACCTACATTACAGGTAGTTTCCTCGTCCAAATGCCCCTGAGGCAGACGGGACAAAACCTTGGCCATAATGGCAATAGCATTTATGCCCTTTTCTGGCTCCATACCGGAATGGGCTGCCCGGCCCTTAACTGTTCCCACAAAGGATACCAGACTTGGCGCCCGTCTGGCAGCACTGCCTACAGGGCCGGTTAAATCCAGTACATAGGAGTCCTTGGCCTTGATTTGGGCAAAATCAAAAAGACTGGCTCCCTGACAATAAATTTCCTCTGCTACAGATATCAGCACCTCCACAGGTCTATGCTCCTTGCCTGACTGCTGTACCAGGCGGATTCCCTGCAGTATCTCCACCAGGCCAGATAGACAATCTGCCCCTAAAACAGCCTTGCCAGCGGAACGAATAGTACCATCAGCTTCGCAGATAGCTTCCTTCCCCTTAGCTGGCTCCACCGTATCCATATGAGCAGAAAATAGCACTGGCTCCTTGTCCAGCTGTCCCGGCAAATAGCCATAAAGATTGTGTACCTTATCCTCTATTACCTGAAAGCCCAAAGCCTCCAGCTTTTTCCTTATCACCACAGCCATCTCAGCCTCTCCCCAGCTAGGGGAATCTATAGCCACCAGCTCCAAAAACTCCTGCTGCAGCTGACTCTTTACCTTCTCCACATCTATCTCTGACATCAACATCACTCCTGTGAAAACCCATAAGAATTATTTTCTATTTACAACGAATATTATAACCCCTATATCAAGCCCTGCCAATCCCCCTATACAGCAAAAAGCCGTCCCTGAAATTCAGGGACGACTCCTTGTGTTAATGTTAAGTTAGGTTGATATTTATCTTTCTCATATCCATATTTTCAAGACAATTTCTGCCAAATGGTCATTACCACATATACCACACCTGAGGCGATTAATGGCCCTACTGGAATGCCCCGAAAGAAGAATACACCTATCATAGTACCGATAATCAAGGCTGTAGCCACCTCTGGAGAGGCTTTCATATAATCTACTCCCAGATAGCCAAAAATCGCCACACCAGCACCTACAATCAAGGAAACAATGCCTACTGGACTCTGGAAGCAATGCAGAATATCCGCCCAGGTAATCTTCCCTGTGGCAATAGGCACGAAAATAGCCGCCGTCAGCAAAATAATCCCCCAGGTAATGCCCTTGTCCCCCAATACATCTATAACCTGATTCAGTCCCAACACCTTGAGCAAGATAACTGCTCCAGCCGCATAGGCCACCGACATATTATGTCCCACTACGCCGCAAATCAAAATTGCCAGCATAATAATATATTCCTGTCCCACTTATATACAACGCCTCATTTCTTCACAGTCCAAAAACTTCTTTGCTTACACACAAAAAAATGCTATAATAAAAACAAGAGGAGCACCGATAGACGGTTGCCCCAAAAGAAATAGCATATTCATAAGAAAACCGCCATTACCGTTCCAAAGCTTTGGCGGTTTTTCTTATGCTTTGATTGCAATATACCCCTCCTGCATTGCTATTATAGCATATATACATTTATCTGCAAATCAAAATAGCATAGGACAACTTCACCCTAGGCGTACCATCTCTGGATCTGACGTATATATTTTTTTTCGACCTTTTTTTCCTTCCTTCAGATGGCCCTGTTGCACCAAATTTCCCAGTACCTTCTTGCGAAAATACGAGGAATCACTAACATTTAACCGCGAAGCTATTTCAGCAACGCTATGAGAACTATTCAAACAAAAGGCCAATATAGTTCTATCGTACTTTGTTTCGTTGGAAACAGGTACATATTCTATGGCTTCACCTGGAGCAGATACGCCTGCCATATACGTCAAATCAGGCAATACCAGCGTGAAATGATCTGATGCAGAGAAAATATATGGCTTATGCAATGAATCAGCAGAGGCATATTCATCTGCAATTTTATCGAATCCTGTACCAGCAGCTTCCATTACATTACACATAACCAGCACACCACAGATAAGTTCATTGCGACGCTTGGAGATTATGGAAGAAAGTTCATATGTTTTTTCGATTGGTGCCCCTTGATAAAAACTCCCTGGTGAAGATATTTCCAGTCTATCACTAAACATGTCAATCTGGATTTGTGAACCGTCCATGAAATAATCCCGATGTGCAATAGCATTTACCACCCCTTCTAACAAGGCACGTTTGGGATAGGCTGGTTGATTAACTCTACGATCCTCCAATTTTAGAATCCCATAATTCATTCTTTGCCAAACAAATTCACAAGCATAGTTAATTGAATCAATAATATTTCCCTGAAAATGATTTATGGCTACAATTCGTTCACTGCCCTTATTTATGCCAGAAAATACCGAGCAAGTCATTGATGTCTTGGTGCCTTGGTAGGTATCAGAAAACAAAACTGCCCCATTGGCCAATCTCCCTTCAGCATCAAAGAATCCCATGGAACACAAAGCCTTATCTGACAAGACTTTTCCCCCATTGTGACTTGCATAAAATTCCTTTAATTTAAGGAAATCTTTGCCATCATATTTTTTATCTGAAAAAAAGGAATCATAGGATGCATTTTCACTGGCTATACTCATTTGACGAATTTCCTCATAAGTCGCCCCATCTGTAAAACCGTTTCTTCGCATAAAAATGGATGGTATACCTTTATATTTTAAAATTATTGGACGCACCGGGGACTTCTTCACAGAAATCCTAATAATAAAAAGTACCTTGCCATGCAGCTCATAGGATAGAAATTCTATTTCAAAAAATGGCCTTGGTATCAGATGTTCATTAACCTGATTATTGAAAAAATTCCGCTCTTTATCCGCCTCTGCTCTTTCAAACCCCAATAATTTATAGCTTTTATCTTCAACACCAATATAAAAAACACCACCATCTGCATTAGCAAACCCTGCAACAGTCTTGAGCCAGCCAACAACATCCTGCCGGTTTAGCCGTCCCTTGTACTCTGTTCTATCACTCTCAAGCATAACCTTTCCTGTTAATTCCTCTAACTGCACAAAAATCACCTCTATTTCCCTATTTGAAGTTATTACTATTATACTTCAAATCAACTTCAATGTATACTTCAAATTAACTTCAATAACTACTTCAAGATAACTTCAACAACATCTTGAAGCACTTCAAATAAAGCCATTTCGTAATAATTTGCCAATAACAAAAGGCTGGGGAGATTTGTCCTTCTCCTCAGCCTTTTAATTTCAGCCCAAATTATCTATTGGCCAGCTTGTAAATAGCCAAAGCATTTTCATAGTCTATTGGCCGGAAGGTGGCTACCTTCTTAGTACCATTAGCAGTACACATATTAGCCAAATACTCCAGCACAGACTCATCCTGTACCCCGATTTCAGATTCAGAGAAGCAGGTTGGCAATCCCAGCTCCTTTTTGAAGAATTCCTCATTCATGCGGATACCGGCTCTGGCTCTTTCCTCCACAGTACCGGAATTAACACCCCAAACCTTTTCTGCATATTGGGCAAAACGCTCTGGTCTGTCCATATATACATGCTTAGCCCAAGCAGGCCACATAATAGTCAAGGAAGCACCATGAGTAATATTAAACTTACCACTTAGCTCATGGCCCAGCTTGTGAGCTGCAAAATCCATAGTTCTTCCCAAGCCAGTAAAGCCACTATGGGACACACTGCCACACCACATTAGCTCACTCATGGCCTCATAGTCCTTGCGGTTAGCCAAGGCCTTGCGACCAAACTTCATCACGTTCTTAATCAATTCCTCAGCCACTCTATCGGTAAAATTATTGCCCTCAGTATGCGTCATATACCGTTCCAAGGTATGCATAATAATGTCTGCAGTACCACAGGCAATCTGATAAGGAGGCAAAGTATAGGTCAGCTCCGGATTCATAATAGCAAATTTAGGCCGATTCAAATCCGTATTGGTACCACATTTCTTGCCTATTTCATCATTGGTCAGCACCGCAGAATTACTGGTTTCACTGCCTGCTGCAGAAATGGTCAGCACCGCTCCCACTGGAGTTGTCTTGGTAATAGGCTGTCTGCCACTCCAATATTCCCAAATATCCACATCTGGAGTTGCAATACCATGAGCAATAGCCTTAGCTGTATCCAGCACACTGCCGCCGCCTACCCCCAGTATAAAATCTGCCTTGAAATCCAATGCCTGCTGAATACCCTCTCTAGCCTTGGACATCAAAGGATTTGGCTGTACGCCACCCATAGAGTCATAAGGCAGTCCCGCAGCCTCCAGCTGATTCTGCAATCTGCCCAGCAAACCGCTTCTTACCACACTGCCGCCACCGTAAACGATAAATACCCGGCTTCCTCCATGCTTCATAATTTTATCTGCAGTCTTGCTTTCAGCCCCCTTGCCAAAAACAATCTCCGTTGGACTATAATATTCAAAACTCTGCATAAGAATCCCCCCTGCTATTAAATTGCATTACCTATCAAGGACTTGCATCTGGTCATCTACCTCATTGCCAGATACAAATCCTCCATTCATATACTCTGATTGTATCACAAATTAAGCTAAAATAATAGATTATTTTTTATTGTTTGAGCAAAAATAAAGCCCTGCCAGAAAATTTCCAGCAGAGCCTTTGTCATGACAAATATTGCTTAAAATGCAAGGTAAAACAGCACTACTTGTCAGAGCACATCTTATTTAGTCTTTTACATTGCGGAAAGCAATGGAGTAAATGAATACCACTAGGAAGCAAACTACTGGCAGATAGAAAGCAGAACGGATAGCTGTTTCTTCAGCAGTAAAGCCGCTTACCAGGAAGGACAGGGTAGCATTATCCACCAAGGAACCCATAATAGGAGTAATTACCGCACCGCCCAGAATAGCCATGATCAAGCCAGCAGCACCAAATTTAACCTCAGGACCAAGACCTCTCAGAGCAATACCATAAATAGTTGGGAACATCAGAGACATACAGCCAGAAATGCCTACCAAGCAGTAGATAGAGGTTTCTATTGGCAGGTAGATGGTACCCAGACAGCAGAGAATACCACCTAAAGCAAATACAGCCATCATCTTAGCTGGTACAATGTACTTCATCAGCCAAGTACACAGCCAACGGCAACCGATAAAGAGGAAAATAGAGTAAATGTAGAAGTTAGCAGCCTCGGCCTCTACCAAATACATATTGGTCATTACATATTTGATAGTCCAGGTCCATACAGCAATCTGTACACCTACATAGAAGAACTGAGTAACCACACCGAAAGCATAACGAGGCAGGCTTATCAGCTTGGACAGTGCCTGTCCAACAGTCATTTCATCATCCGCATCCTTGTCGCTAAGTTTACTGCGGAAGAACGCCACCCAGTTGACACTCCCCATGCCTAAAGGCAGGGGATTCTTGGTTCCATGAGCACTGCATATAGGCCGTGGCCTATATGTCTTACACGCTCTCCCCAAGCGTAGATTTCCGTGTGTCCCACGGTATTTTATTCTTTAGCTTATGCTGATTTCTGCATTTCCAAGGCTTTTC
>Ga0129311_1000428_pt1 | contig 38016 bp, 51 predicted proteins | sample Go1ome_FD_94435 | JGI IMG/M metagenome (GOLD analysis project Ga0129311, IMG submission 94435) | Western lowland gorrila individual fecal microbial communities from Wisconsin, USA - Go1022B metagenome | ecosystem: Host-associated > Mammals > Digestive system > Large intestine > Fecal | place...
TAACTGATTCCAAATTAATTGACCGCATTGCTGAAGCTTTAATTAAAAGAGACAATCGTATTAAAAGGATGAGAGGTTAAAAGATAATGGAAACTATAAAAATTAATCCTGAAGAATGTGAAATCTTCGGTAATATCATAAGTAACAAACATGGATATCTGGAAGATAAAAACGATTTTGAATCACATAAATGTATGGTTTCATTAAATAATGTAAAACCTGATGAATGGGAATCTTACAATGTATATTCATTTAAATTAAGTAAAGATGTTTCATTAACTAACAGATTTAGTGAAGATATTCAATATTGTATGGAATCTAGTTTATCTAGTTTGTTTGTTTGTGAACATTTTGATTTTAATTTCAACCCATATAGTGATTTTTTTGAAGTTGTTCCTTTTAGAAATGGTTATACTTTGAAAGTTAAAGAAACATATCTCTCTGAGAATGTTGATTTAACTTCTCCTTTTTTTCTTTTAATCCATCAGAACAATCAAGGTGTATACATACCTGATGATGCTTCTAGTATTGTGTTTTCATCTAATTATGATGCAAAAAACACTATTGAAAGCATACTTGTTGGGTTTGTATTTTTCGATAAAGATGGTAAATTAATTGAAAATCAGGAAATTATGGATATTGCTAATGAAGGTATGGGTAATAAAGGAAGATGTGCTATTAAAACATCAAAAATACCTGCTGATGCTAAATATGTGAGTGTTGAATTTGCTTTTCCTGATGGTGTAAGTAAAGGAGATTACATTAGCTTTCAATTAAACTGTTTATTGTTTAATTCAGAGTATGATGGTTTTATTAAAAATTAAAAAAAATGATGGAGGGATTATTAAATTGCCTAGTATTTTAAGATACCCTAGTAAAGTTCAAAATATAGAAGGAAACAACATACCTTATCGTTCATGTGATTATATTGAAAATATTACAAATGATTTAAATACTGTGGGACATTGGGGTTATGCAGATCCTGGAGCAAAATATAAAAATGCGATTGCTGGAAGAAATGGTTCAAGAAAACATCCATCAACCATACGTGGATATGATTTTAAATATGATGGATTAATTCCAGATTCAGCTAAAGTAACGAGTATAATAGTACAATATTCATATAGAAAATTAGCATACTCTGCACAGATAAGTCAAACTGCACATGGAAGTTTTTCAAATCCAGAAATCATATTAAGTAGTTTAAACCTGTCAAAAACAGGTAATGCTCCACCTAGAAATAATTTTGGAGAATATGAAGTTCAATTTAATAATTTGAATCTAAAAGGAAAAGACATTAACACTCCAAATTTTGATGTTAAATTTGATTTACCACAAAATACATCTACAAACCCATGTTACATTGAAATGAAATACTTAAGAGTAATTGTAGTGTATACAACTGGAAATTATATTCCAAGCATTAGCATTGAACCAAATATTGTTAGTTACGGTGAAAAAGTAGCTGTAAAATGTACAATGGTTGAAACCAGTGGAACAAAACCTTCAGAAGAAATATCGGCAAACATAAAGATAATCACAAATGGGGACTGTGAAATCACATATGATTCACCATATTATGACTGGACCACAGGCATATGGAGACAAGCAACAACAAATGGTAAAGCAGAATTAATATTCTATGTAACTCCAACATCTGAAGGATTGTTTACAATCACACTTGATGAAAACAATAGTGGCCATTCAACAAAAACAACATTTGTAGTAGAAAAACCCCAATTGGAAGTATGGGATTTCTATGCAAATAACAAAGAAATTGAAATTAGTACAGATACAGTTACAGATTTAACATACTTAAACATAACTTTAAAAACTGATGCTCCATTAGATTTAACATTAAATCTGAATTTTGGAGGATTAACTGTAAAAGGACAGGTTCCAGGATTGTCAAATAATAGTTTACAAATTTCAAAATCACAATGGCAAAAAGATGATAGTGGAAACATTGTTTGGGATACAAATATTCCTTTATACTCTAAAAGTAGTGGAGAGTATAATATTGAAATGACCAGTCCATTATTATTAGGTGTTTTCACAGATAAAGTGAAAGTAAACATTCCTGATTCATATAAATCATATTATTCAGTATTGAATTTGTCAGAATTCACATTATCAAATCTTGAGCATGGTGAAACTTATGTTTTCTCAGCATTAGGAAGACTGTTAAATGCTTCTAAAATTGAAAAAGGTTTGAAAAACTTAAGAGTTTGTGTTGTAAATGGAACAACAAATTCATATACCAATCAAATCAGTGTTAAGGATATATGGGAAGAGTTATCCTGTGAGTTTACATATGATGCAAGTAAACCAATCTATCTAATTTTTTATGGGAATTTCATAGATTTTGACTATGGAACTGTAGAATTTGGTAATTTATCTTTAATACTTAAAGAAAGATATGCAGGTTATGAATATCCAGTATTGGCTTTATCTCCAAAAAGATATTTGTTAGGTGATGTAGGCAGTACTGCAAATTTATTACTTGAACCTCCAGAGTTAGCTTTATCTACAAAACATTTCTTTGAAGGTTTCAACTGGCAAGGATTAGAAAACAATAATGTACTGATTCATGGAATAGAAATAACTGGAGACATAAGTGTTGAAGAATCAATTAACCTAATTTGTGGTGTTGGAACATTAGATGATGATGAATTAGATTACTATTTAGACAGCATAAACATCACTAGAAATGACACTAACTTTAAATTCGGTGGAAAATTCCATAATTTTGGCATTCCATTTCCAGAAATCAACACAATATTAAATGATTTAAGGTTTTTCTTACAAATTGATGATGCATTTGACAATGTCACTCCATTCCAGGTTGAAATGAAAAATGTGCAAATCACAGTATATTATTCAAAAAATAGTGGGGAAGACTGCGATTTCTATATTAATGGTGTTAGTTGCAAATATTTCCTTATAAGTATGAGTCCTGAAACAGAAATACCTCGTGGAGCTAATTTTGATACAGAAAAATATAAAATTGAAGGAGCAGATGGGAAATACCCTATAAGAGTCAATGTTGATGATAAAAAAATCAAATTAAAATTCAGAGTTTACGGAGATGATTTTGAAGAATCAACAGAAATCATGAAATATGTAAGTGACTACCTGTATCCTGAAAGAGACACATTAGATTCACCAATCCTAAAAAACATTAGTTTCTTTTTCGCACCTGAAGAATGTTTTGATTATTATATAGAAGATTCAATTGATGCAGAAGCAATGGTTGGAGGTTATGATTGTGAAGTGAACTTAATAATCCCTAGTGGTTTAAGTAGAAATATTAACCCATTAAGAAAAAGTTTCGCAGGAACAATAACCACAATTGGAAAAGTAAAACCCGACATTATTTTGTATAAATTAAGTGAAGATGAATCAACAAGCATACAAATAATTGAATCAGAATCTGGACAACTAATGAAACTTGAAGGAGAGTTTATAACAAACTTACCTGAAACAACAAAGATTAAAATTGATTGTGAAAATAGAAATGTATTCTATGAAAAATATAGTGAATGGTTCAAGATAGATCCTAATTGTATTAGTGTAGATTCTAGTTTTTTCATATTGGATCATCATTTTAATTTTGAAAACAGTATCAATTGTAAAGTGACTGATGTAATTTACTATGAAAAAGGAGGATAAAAAGTATGGTTGTTGTTTTAGATAATCAAGAAAATATTCTTCAATTTTTAGATACTGAATTATCAGAAATACATATTACTGATGAATATCAAGGATATGAAACATTAAAACTATCACATAAACTTACAAATGTTAAAAGAGACAAGCAATTATTCAAACAAGGAAACAAAATCTTTGTTGATAATTGTTTGTTTGTTATTAATAGTGAATGCACCTTTGATTATATAGACAAATCTATTGATGTAGATGCAGAAGAAATAATTGTAGAATTAAACAATTGTAAACCATTTTATATCCGAGATCCCAATTATGCTTCACATGTAAATGGAAACACAATCATTATCAGCAAATTATTCCTAAACAAATTACTGAAAGGATTTTTCAATGTTACAAAAACAGATATTGACAGTATTGATTATAGTAAAAGATTAATCAATGTTCAAGGCTCAATAACAAAATACAACTTATTAAAAGCTATTGAAAAACAATCAGGATTAGTATTTAAAACAAATTATTCTTTAAAAAATAATAACATTATAAAAGAAATACAATTACTAAAACCTGCAAATTATGGAGTAACACACAATAAAATTGTAGAAAGTGTTGTAATTGGAGAAAATACTAATGAATTATCATATAGTAGTGATGAAACCAAAAATGCATTAGGTATAATGCCAGTAATTTCTTCAGAAAATACTGATGAAGTAGATTATTCAAAAATACTTAGACAATTTTACAATCTTGATGTAAACAATAATATTCCACCAACATTATTTGAATATGATTTTTACATACAAGACATTATTGATTGTGCTGAAAAACTATTAGTACTTCTTGATGTTCAAAAATACTTCCCAAACAAGTTTGAAATATCACATAGTGAAATATATGAAGATTCATCAAAAAACAAAGTCTACAATGTTAAAATAGGCATGGGACAAATGATACTTCTACTTGCAGAAGCAATAATCAACACTGAAGACAATAACTCTGAAAACATTTCACTTAAAATTGTAGATTGTGCAGATTTACCATCACACAGCCATATTGACTGCATCATAAAACAGGATGAAATAATACAATTAGCAAGAATAATCAAATCGTACTGCATAACTCAAACAAAAGCACCAAACAGCTTATCAATTACAGGTGGAAGACTAAGCTTCCAATATTTAATATATGTTCTTGCAAAATATTTAACAACAAAAAAAGATGTTTTCTTTAATTCTAATGAACTAAAAATAATAGACACTGTTTCTTTAACATTTGTACAAGAAAATATTCACTATATAAAAGATTATGAAAACTACGAATACATGCCATTCATGTACACACAAAATACAACATCTTCAAATAAAATCCCAACCATTACCCCACGCCAAATCCCAGGATGCACTATTTTAGATGTTGAAAAATATATCAGCGAATCATACCCTATTCTCAAAATTAAAAAAATAAAAGGAGCATCCACACTAGGAATTGAAATAACTAATCAGGGAATAGCAGATGATGATCCCAATACTTCAATGATATATTTCCAACAACCGAATCTAATTCAGGATGAAAGCGAAATAACTATTGACTACAAAAATAAGTCAATAAAATTCATGAAATATGTTGAAAAAGAAGTAGAAAAACAGGTAACTGAAAATGTCACAACAGGAGATCCCAACACAATAACCGTAAACATGATGCCATCATGTGGCTGTTGTGCAGGAACAGCATATAAAAGATACACAAAAACCTGGAAGAATTATTGTCCTAATTGTGGCAAAACTGGAACATTAACCGACAATCCTAAAAAAGTGTATGAAGGCGAAATAACTTGCAGCATGAAAAAAGGAGGATGTGACGCAGATTATTGCGGATACTGTGGAGGGGACAAATGGGGTCATGGTAAATGTAAAAAAGTTAAATTAACTCCTGGAGAAGCAGAAACAACAACCACTGCAACAAAAACAGTCAAAGAAAAAGTAGGAGAATATAAAGAAATAACTGCAGAATATACTGGTGATGAAAGTGATTCAAAACAAAATATAGTAAATGTAATCACAAAACAATCAAAATTCAACTACTGGTACGGCAACGTAACTTTCAAACTAAAAGGATGTGATTTTGTATCATTAACATGTGATACAACAAAACTTTTTGAATTTTCAAGATTCCCCTATGTAAAACCAAGAGGAGAATTATATATTCATGCTTTACCAACACTTGTAGATTTCAATTATCTCACAGTATGTGATGGTAATCCAAAATTAGAACCATTTGAAACTAGCGAACAATCAGTAGAAGAAGTACTGATTGGATGCTGGCAAAAATTAAACGGTTCAGGAGATAACACAAAATGGTTAGAGAAAAATGAAAGCATAAAAGTAGACCTTGTAGAAACACCAGGACACAATTATAATGTAGGGGATTTTGTATATGTAAAATTCCCAGATTCAGAGGTGTTCAAAGCACAAATAACAGAAATAAGTTATAATCCTTATCTAAATGGTGATAAAGAGATTAAAATAGGTAATGTTAAACGAGAGAGTGTAATATGACTAAACTAACTGAAAATGAAAGAAAAGCACTAAATAATGCATGTGCAAGATTAAGAGAAACAAACCTAGGCACAAAAATAGGAAACATTGAAGATTTCCTAGACATCGACATATTAAAGACAGATGCCAATACAGTAAGTAAAGCCATTGATGAATTGTTCGACAAATGGGCAAACCCATTATTAAATATTACAGTACCCCCACCAGGTTTTTTCACTTTAGCAGGAGATGCTGAAGGAAATCTATGGTGTTACTGTAATGATGAAACCAACCCTCCAATATTTGAACATGATGAAACTACTGGTGATTTATATTTAAATATAGCTAGTGAAGATGGAGCAAATAGTTATCAGGTACATGTTGGCAATTATATTGCTGTTAAACATTTAAATGATTATTATAAGAAAACAGAAATTGATTCAAAATTAGGTGGGAAATCAAATGTTGGACATAATCATGATGAAAGGTATTATACTGAAACTGAAATCGATGCGAAAGTAAATAATATTAATTCTCAGATAAATTCATTAATTGGTTTTACAGCAACAATAGTAACTTCATTACCTGCTACAGGGGAAGTTGGAGTAATGTATTTAAAATTAAATACTTCAGCTTCTGTTGAGGGTAATATTTATGATGAGTATATTTGGGTTAATAATAAATTTGAGAAAATTGGTTCAACTGAAACAACAGTTGACTTATCAGGATATGTTACACAAACAGAAATGAATACTCAATTAGCAAATAAAGCAAATATTAACCACAGCCATACAAGTGATAGTATAGTCCTTGATCTGGATAGTGATGATGGTATGTGGGTGCATGAATATGGAGTTAATAACCAGTCAGTGATAAATGGTTTTGTTTACGATCATGACAAAAAATTAGATAATATTGATGATGGGGCTAATAAAACAGTTGTTGATTCTAGTTTATCTTCATCTTCAACGAATCCTGTACAGAATAAAATTGTAAATAATGCTTTAAGTAGGAAATCAGAGATTGGACATGAGCATACCAGTGATGAAATACATTATGCATATGACCAAAATGTAAGTGTAACAACAATATTGGAAAATAAAGCCGCGAAAAATCATACTCATAATTATATTCCCTCTACTGTTTCACAAACTGTTTTTGGTAGTGGGGATTCAAAAGTTACTGCTACACGACAGGGAAACGTTGTAACTTTAAGATTATATCTTGTTGGAGAATTTACAGAATTATGGAAACAATGGTGTACAATCACCGATTCCCAATACCTCCCTGATACTGATGGGGAATTTACAGATTTTGGAATATCCTCCAGTCATGGAACACACATGTTGCTTCGTATTAATTCTGATGGAAGAGTGAGAACAGGATATGGGGCAGATGCCACAACTTCCTGTTATCAAACAATTACATTTTTAAAAAATAACTGATTATGAGGGGGATTGGTGATGGTTAAAAAAATATTAATTGGAAATTTCAAAGGACCAAAAGGCGATACTGGACCAACAGGACCAACAGGTCCTAAAGGTGATAAAGGAAGTAAAGGTGATACTGGATCTGCAGGAAAAGATGGTAAAGATGGAAACATTGAAACACCCACCACTATTTTAAATAAATTAAAAGAAGTGGATGGAGCAGGTTCAGGTTTAAATGCAGATTTGGTGGATGATGAACATTCTGAAACATTTGCAAGACAAGAAATATTAGAAACCACAATGGATGATTTAAAAAACACTAGATTAGTAATGGGTCGTTTATCAGACCTTGCTGGAGAAGATGGAGTTAAACTAGAATTAAATTATGGAAATTCTGTTTACGGTAAAATTATTTCTTCCAATCCTGAAATTAACACAGGGGAAAATGTGGTAATTAATTTTATTGTAAATGGTGTTTCTTATGAAAGAACAACTGATGCTAATGGTAGAGCAATACTGCCGATTAGATTAGACTCTGGAAGTTATATGTTGGAGGGTATTGTAAAAAGAGGAGCTGCTGGAGAGAATCCTCGTTTAGAACAAACAAGATTACTGATTGTACATTAAAAATTGATAGGGGGATTATTTTGGGATGATTAGTGAAGAATGTGAAAAATGTGCATTTTATGATCCTTGTGATAAAGAGGTTCCTTGTTGTTTTGAAGATGCAATTATAAAATGCAGTATTTTAAAGGAATATTTAGATGATTTAAAATTTAAAAAGGAGATGAAAATAAATGGTTAATGAACATATTAGTTTTACAAAATACACTTATTTGATGAATAGAATTGCTTATTGGTTAGTGAATAATAATAAAAAGTTTAATACAAGACAAGTGTATAGTTACATGAATCGTGTAGCTGATTATGGCACAATTATAAAAGCAATTAAAGAGAGAGGTACGAATTATCAACAAGACAGTCTTATTGCAGAGTTTGTTGAATGTGCAATATATGATAATAAAGATTTAAGTTTCCTCCCAAATTATGTGTCTGATACTGATGGAACAAAGTATTATAAGAATTGTTATGTTAGTATGGTTAATCGTGTATCAGCTTATGAAGTATTAAATGGTGTTAGTCCAGCTATTGTTTATCTTGAAGACCCACATGGCAACGGAACAACCAGCGACACCACAGACATCACATTAAAAAGGTTCACCGACAAATTTGGTGGTGTAACAGATATAGACTCTTGCTTGAACAAAATCCGAGGAAGAGGATATGGATATTATTATAACTCTAAATATAATACTCAGGAAACTATTAATAAGATATATAATAAGCAAGGAGTTAATTGTACTGATTCAAGTCAATTATTTTACCGTTTAGGACTTGCATTAGGTTATAATGTACAATTCATTCATGTACGATGTAGAAGTGGGACTGGGCATGTAAGGCTCAGATTGAAACATTCTAAGCATACTGGGGGCTCTTGGATTTATCGTGACCCTGCAGCAGTTTTAAATGGAAACAGTGTTTCAAGTAATTGGTGTATGAATGGTACGATTTTAGCGTATGATCCAGCTTGGATTTTCAGTGATTTGTATCAATGATTTTTTTTGATGGATTCTACTTTTTTTTAGTGGAATTCTTTATTTTTTTATAAAAATAAGTAGTAATAAATAGAAACTTTTATATACTATAGTAACCAATATAATAATAGAACTACAAGGAGGTGAAAAAACATTGAAATAATTGATATAATGCAATTAATACTCGAAATTATAGGAGTAATAATTGCATACAAACAATACAAAAAATAGTGGGATTAAATCCCACACCACACTTTAAAATTTAAAATTTTTATTATTTAAATTTTTTTAAAAAATGGAGGATAAAATGATACTAACAATAATAAACATAATATTATTAATAATATTAGCAATATTTATTTATCTTAATAGAGGAAAAAAACAAAATATTGTAATAATTTTATTTATAATTGTAATAATTTTAAACATAATCGGGATTATTATTTAATCCTGATTTAACTTATTTAATTTTAAGGGGAAGAAAATAATGGAAAGAAGCACAATAAAATTAGAAGTAAGTTTAATTAATAAAATAAAAGAAATACAAGCATTAAACGGTTACAAATCAGTAAATGAAACAGTAAAACATATCCTGCCACAAGGAACAGTAACACCTGAAACAGTAACTTATGAACAACCTGCATTCACATTAAAAGATGGAGATATCTATAAGAACATCTCGTGGAGTGAATTAAAAAAAGCAGAAGTAGGTACTCAATGGAGCAATAGTGAAACAGCAACAGTAATATACAAAGATGAATTTGGTGCACTTATAAGATTTATAGATTCTTACAAGGATGCTTATTTAAATTACTTCCACTTTTTATAAACGCAGTACAAGGATAAGGGTTTAATTTTGGGGGGGATAAAATTTAAAACCTATTTTTGATATAATATTTAATCGAGTAGAATGTTTTAAGTATGTTATAATTAACTCGTTGTAGACACGACAGTAGACATATTATCACATACTTATCAAATGCACTCTACATCAAACAATATAAAAAGGGAAAAATAGATTTGATAAATATGAGAACCAATGAAGAAATCCTAAATGAGATCCATTCTGTTAAAAATCATAAAAAAACAACACAGCATATTTACAAACATTCAATAAATAAATATTGTGAATTGAATAAGTTATCATTAGCCGAATTAATCGAAGAAGCAGAAAAAGAAGAAGAACAGGGTATACGATGGAAACATCGTACATTAAAAAGAAGATTATTAAATTTTCGTAAGTATTTGATGGATAATTATTATTATAACACTGTATCAAATACTTTCACACCAGTTCTTGTTGTATATAAATATTTTGAAATTGAAATACATGATCTGCCACGAATTGATAAAAAAAGTTATAATAATCCCAAACCTATTAGTTTTAAAGATTTGCCTGATAAAGAAATTATTCGTGAAGCAGTTAATATATGTACTTCTACCATGAAGGCTATTATATTATTCATGAGTAGTTCAGGTTGTGCCAGAAGAGAAACATTAAATTTAACTGTAATGGACTATATGAACGCAACTAAAGAATACCATAATACAGATAATATTATGGAAATGATAGATGTGTTAAATAATATTGATAATGTTGTCCCTACTTTTAATATTTTAAGGCAAAAAACACAGAAATATTATATTACTTATTGCAGTCCAGAAGCAGTCACAGCTATAAATCATCACTTATTATCAAGACAAAATTTAACACCAGAATCCCAACTATTCAAAATACATGAAGACTACCTAAACCAACAATTCATTAAAATAAACAATGAATTAGGATTAGGAAAAGCAGGAAACTACAACAGATTCCGCAGCCACATGCTCAGAAAATTCCATGCATCAACACTATATAATGATGGTATGAGTCTGGACAAAGTAAATGACCTGCAAGGCAAATCAAAAAACAGTACTGATGAAGTATATTTCATGACCAATCCTGCTGATTTAAAACAGGAATATATTCAGCATTTACCAGCATTATCAATTAGTAAAGAAGTTGAAAAGATCACTGTTAAATCTCCAGAATTTTTAAAATTAGAAAATACAATTGTTGAAAAAGATGAAAAAATCAAAGATTATGAAAAATTAATTTATGATATTGATGAAAGATTACGAAATATTGAGAAAAAAGAAGAAAATTTCAAAGAAAATGACTTTGAAGATTTATTAATTTAAGGAAAAATATTTTTATAGTTTTAAGTTTATATAAAATACATGTTACTAAGGGAAAAATTATTATGAGAGATTTTTCTATTCAAGAGGCTATTGATATTATCAATTCTTTAGATAATACTTCTGAAATTCGTACAACAAATCATTTTAATATTAACAATGATTTAAGACATAATGATAAAGAATTGTGGAGTGATGTATTATTTAATCATGAGTTGTTAGGTATTAATAAGCAAGCTGAAAATAAATTTAAGTTGTGCTATAAGCACCCTGATAAAGAAAATAAAGATTTTTATCTTATTATTGTTATTAATGAATTTAAATCTTTGAAAATGATAACTACATATGAAGCTAAATCTAGTAGGAGGATTGGAGAAAATGAGTACAGGTAGACCTTTGAATAAAAATTATGATCCTGAATGTGATGCTTTAATGTTATATTATGCTGAAGAATATGATTATGATTATTCTTTGGAGTTAACTGATAATGTTATTGTTGATTTTGATAAAAATGGAATCCCTTGTGCTTTTGAGTTTTTAAATGCTTCTAAGTTATTTGGATTTGATAAAAGTAGTTTAATGAATATTAAAAAGATTAATATTACTATTAATGTTACTTCTAAGTTGATTGAGTTAAATACTTTAATTGTTGCACTTGTTCATAATAAAGCAGTAAGTAATAGTTTACAGAAGAGTCATGTGAATAATGTTAATATTCCTGAGTTAAATCTTGCTTTTGTTTAAAAATAGATGATGGTTTTAGATGAAGTGGTAGTATTCTAGGAATACTTCATCTTCATCATTGAATCTTATAAATGCTCCTTGTTTGTCTTTAAATACTATTGTTGCGTTTTGTTTTTCGTTTCCCCATGTTTTGCCTGTATTGTTGTTTTTCAGGTCTGTGAATGTTATGGGTGTGTTGTTTATTGTGAATATTGGTTGTTCTTTTATGAATTCGTAGTTTTCGTTTACTGTTTTTGGTATTAGTTGTTCTAGTGTTTCGTTTAGTGATTTGCAGTTGTTTTGTATTTTTATTAATTGTATTTTTTCGGCTATTTCTTTTTTTATTCTTATGCTGGTGTAGTCAGTCATAATTATTCTTTCTCCTTTTTTTGGGTTTTATAATATGAAAAAAATATGGTGGGGGTTAGATTAATGGGTTTCAGTAGGTGAAACTTATTAAAATAACCAACCATTTTAATATATTATTGAATGTATTATATTTATAATTCCTATTATGAAAAAGATGATCCATAATATTTTTGTATTTTTTGCTTGTTTTAATATTAATACTGCTATAATTAATTGTATTAAAATTAATATTGTAAATATCATGTTTAATTTTCCTCCTTAATTTTAATTGTGTATAAACTTTTATATATTTGAAAGAAGTAATATGTCAAATGTAAGAGGGGATTTTATTCCCTCCTACTTACTAGCAACATGATAATCCATGTTATGATTTGACACATCACTTCTAATATGTCTATGTTATCACCTCCATGTATTTCTATTATTATATTGTACTGCATAGTATATAAAGGTTTCTATTTTTTTAATTAAAAATATCAATACATTTTAATAACAAAAAAAGATAAAAAAAATATTCATTATAAAAATGAACAATAACCTAACAGTTCACAAAACTAATTAAACACCAAAATTTAGAACACAATGTGTTTCATTTTTTCATACTGAATAATGTTTAGTGTTTAATTATTTTCATTGAATATACTGTATTTTTAAGGTTTATTTTTTGAATAGAAACATTTATATTAACTTATAACATAAATATAAAAACAAGAACCACAATTGAAGAATCCAACAAAAAAAATAACTGTGAGGAAACCATGATTACATTACTTCAAGATTACAAAAAATATGAAAAAATAATGGGAAATGTAAATGAAAACTCAGAATATATAAACACAACAAAATATGATTTTTTAGCTCCCACTACATTAATCCCTTTATTGTGTATGCAAAATAAATTAAACATTCCCATATTAGTAAATGATTCTACTGAAGATTATGTTAAAAGAATAATAAATGGAGATTCTACTAATACTAACACTCCTTATCAAGTTTTACCAAAATCTGCTAAAGAAAGACAAGATAATGAATTGACTGAAAAAATGGTGAATAATATCAAAGAAAAATGGGGGGATCAATTTGGAGGATATTTTACATTACGATACATTATTTCTGAGTTGACAAGCAATATTTATGATCATACATCGTTCGAAGAAGAGCTTGCAAGTCAAGGTTATACTTATGCTCAACAATATCCTAATTTAAATAAATTAGATATATGTATCATGGATGACGGATTATCAATTCCTGGAAGATTTAAAAAGTCAGGAATACCCTTTGAGGATGAATGTCATGCTATTGAATTAGCTATTAGTAATAATTCAACCTTGTCAAAAAATCCCTTAGAAAGGGGTAATGGATTATGGTCTACAATAAAGTTAGCTGTCGAAGGTAATGGTGCAGAAGTATTGATTGTATCAGGTAAAGGATGTTTACATATAAAGAAGAAAGATAAGTATAAGTATTTTCTTTTAGATAATGAAAATATATTTAAAGGTACATTGATTTCATTTAAATTAAATAATCGTGAAGTTCAAAATTGTTATGGTTTAATTGAAATGTTCACAGGTAACCCATATAAATATTAAGGTGATTTGATGATTAATGTTATTATAATTAAAGATGTATTAAATGAAACTTTAGAGATGAATTCTACAGCTACTGATTTTTTAGATGAAGTAAATAATTTGTCTGATGATGAAGTGCATGTTGATTTTACAGGAGTGAAATTTGTTAGTCGTTCGTTTGCTCAGGGATATTATAGTAAGAAGTTAAAACTGGATAAAAAGATTGTTGATGTGAATATTCCTGAGTGTATTCAACCAATGTTTGATATTATGGAACGTAATTTTAATAAAGAATAATGAAAAAAAAACAGTTGGGATTATAAAAAAATGAATGAAATTGAGATTTTATTAGAAAAAGAAATTGATTCAGATTTAGGATCAAGAAATAAAATTGAAGAATTATATAAGAATATTGATTCTAATGTTTCAAAAGTTGTGATGAATTTTAAAGGAGTAGAATTTATGGGAAGGAGTTTTGCTCAAGAATATTTAAATCAAAAACATAGTGCTTCTTTTGAAGTGGTGGAGGTTAATGTTCCTGATGATGTTCAAAAATTATTTAATGTTATTTTAAAATTAAATGGATTATAAAAAGTTAATGTTGTTACAAATTGTAACAGGTTGAACATCTTGATGCTGAAGAGTATTATGATACTTTAAAAATAGAAGAACAGTTAAATGCAAAATAAGTAAATGTAATTCCTAGTTGATGAGGGGGTCTGTGATGCGGCAACATCTCGCCTCTCAAAAACTAGAGGCTACAAAAAAAAGATACCACGAGTTGATAAAAATTTTAGTAACCAATACTATTTATTATAAAAAAAGATATTTAATATTTACTAAAAATATTTGTGAAGGATTAACTGATTATTTTTCAGCTTTTTCAATAGATACAGTTATTCCTTCATCAATATTTACAATCCAATGTAATGAATCCCCTAGTTCTAATTCTAATAATTTTATCACATCTTGGGGGACTATTGACCTAATAGAATTAGGTCCGCCTTTACTTAATTTTGTTGTATATTCTAAAATAGGCATACCTCCATTTTTATATTTCTTATATAATATATTCTGTTTTGCAGTATATATATTTACCTTTAATAAAGGTAAATATAATAACCTTTATATACTATTAAGTATAATAGTTATTTGAAGAAGAAAAAATCAGAGCGGCAACTCTGAAGAAGATCTTCTAAAAAATCCACGAGTTGGTAATATGGATAAGAATAAGATTGAAGTTTTTGGGAGAATATGCTCCCAGGAAGAAATTGAACATGTATTTTTAAAAGCGAAAAAACTTCAAGAGGAAAATAAAATCCTCAAAGAAGGACTCCAAAAATTCAGGGGTGTAGGCGTATGAGTTGCAAATACAACAACCACCTCTACACAACCAATCCTCCAGAGGAAGAAGTTTGCTTTGATTCTTTTGAAGAACTCCTCCTATCAGAGGATTATGAGTCACAGGAAGAATTAAACCACCGTTTAAACGAGGAATATTTCCAAGTTTATGAACTCACCAATGAGCAAATGTTGGAATTTGCTCGTGCAGGTGAAGAATACTACAACAGGAGGAAATAATATGTTTACTCCTGAATTCTGGAAAAATGAAAACAAAATTGGGAATGCCTTATACAGAATCAACCAATCACAGTACAAGGATTACTGTGAAATAGATGAACTGTTCGTATTTCTAGTACAAGAATATCCTGAACAAAGAGAATTGTTCGAAACATTATATGCAGAATATGCAGAGTATGTTGAAGAACAAACCAGGTTAAGGGAATTGAAAGATTTCCTTAATACTCCTGGTATGAAAAAAGAAGTTAAGTATAAAGTGTTGGAGGCTCAATTATGAGTCTCTTCAACAATAAACCTACTCCAGTGAGACTTCATAAAAAAGTGTCCTGGAGAGAAAAATATGAAGTGGAAATAATCTTTGCAAAAGGAATAATTTTAATAATTTTATTATTCATTTTTGCATTCTGTATTGTGGGACAGATGGATCCCTACACTAATGGGTGTTTAGTATGATTACTTATGATCAGCAAAACAAGTTTTACAATCAGGCATTGGAAATTGTTGAAAAAATGGGCGGGCGTATTTCTGCCCATGGAAACTTACATGGTGTTTTCTTATCTGTAATTGTTTTTCATGATAGGGATTATGAGAAAACACGTGATATTATGAATACTTTACAGGAACGGTATGGTGGTGAAATCCAGTATCATGAATACTGGGTGTCAAAAGGTTTCATTCCACACTCTCAAGCATCTTTAGAGAATATTAGTGAATCTAAAGTGTTGGAGATTATTGGTGAGTTGCAGGATGATGAGTATTACAGTATTGATGATGAATACCATGATTTAGATGATTGGGGTATTATATGAGTGAAGTTCATGATTTAAGTCATAATATAGGTAGTATGAGTATTTATGAAAAATTGGCAAGAATACAGGAAGAAGTAATGAATACTTCATTTAGTAAGAGTGGGGAGAATAAGTTTCAGAAGTATGATTATTTTGAGTTGGAGGATCTTCTTCAAAAAATCATACCTTTAACTATTAAATATGAAACAACTATCATGTTTAATTTTACTGAGCATGGTGTGTTAAAGTTAAAAGATTGGAATCCTGAGAAAGGTGAGGTTAGTATCAGGGTACCGTTCCCTGAACTTGAAGCAATTAACAGGGGTACTAATAAGATTCAATCTACTGGGGCTTATATTACTTATTTGAAAAGGTATTTACTAATGAACATGTTTCTTATTATGGAGAAGGATATTGTAGATTCAAATACTAATAATGCTGGTGTAAAGGAAACTAATACATCTAAAAAAGAAGTTTCTGAATCAGTAACTGGTGATCCAGTGCAGAAGGTTAGGGAATATATTCATAGTGAGGATAAAACAATTGAGATTACTCCTTTAATGGTTAATCAAAATCGTATGAAGATGGTGAAATCTGGTGATTTAACTAAAGAGGAATCTAAAATAGTTTTTGAATGGTTTAAAAAACAGGAGAAGGAGGCTAAACAATAACCTCCAATAATCCGGTTTGTGTGGAATTAGTTTTCGCACAATTTAAATCATCAGGCAGTACTGGTAGTAATACTGTGAATTATGATGATGTGGATGGTTGGTGGTGTAGCTGTGAAGACTTCTACTACAGGAAACATGAGTGTAAACATATAAGGGAAGCTAAAAGAAGAGTGAGATTATGAGTGGGGTTCCTAAAGTGCCTATTAGTTCACGTGTTAAGCCTAGTACTAAGGTTTTGATTGATAAGTCAAAGTATACTTCTGGGGAGATGTTGGATTGGGCTGCTCAACAATTTACTGATGAAAAGGAATTGGTGCAAATTAAAATTAAGAATGTGGAAGATAGGATTCAGAATAAGAAGATTGATTTGATTGCTGATGAAATGGAGTTGGAGAATTTGCAAAAAATGTGGGTGAAATTGAATCCTGAATCTGAAGAATGTAAAGAGTTACTTTCTGATTTGGTGAATGTGGAATCTAAGGATTATGCTGAATATTTGTATAATTCTCAAGGTGAGAGGAGTTATACTATGTTGTTGTCTAATAAGACTGCTAAGCATAGTTTGATGAGTGTTGCTAAGGAGAAGGGTTTGCCTAAGGAGGATTTTCTTAAAAGTGTTATTGAGCATTTAAAAATATTGTGTAATACACAGGTGTAATACATTTTTGCGAGTATAGTGGGGTAAAGTGTATTACTGTATTACGAATACTGTAATACAGTTTTCATAGGTATACTTGTTATTTTGTAATACATGAGTGTATTACATTTTTGAGAGTATTATTATTATATTATTATATTATTATTTTAAAAAATTATTAATTAATGATAAAATATCACAATGTTATAAAAAGGTGGAATAATGGAAATAAAAATCAAAATCCAAGATGACATATATCAACAAGCAAAAAACAAACTAGGAGATGAATTTGACAAATTCATCGAAGAACAATGCAAAACAGCAGCAAACATGAGAAGTCAAAAAGAAGAAGAAATACTTAAAAAAATCACAATGCACCAAACTAAACTAATGGATCTACAAGTGGAACTAATCAAAGAACAAAACAAAAACCAAAATGTAGAATCTACATTATTAAATGAAGTTATGATAATAGTAAATCGCATTCATACAAAATTAGGCAGTGTTGGTGAAAATCAATTAAAAAATATTAGCAATAATAAAAATGTCCCATTTTTATCAGTGCTAAATCATTGTAAAAAACAAGGATTAACAATCGTACCATTTAATGAAGTGCCAAAAAGGTGATGTGTGTATGGCTGATGATTTGGTAATTTTGGCTCAGTTTGTGAAACTGGGAAGATTACGAAAAAAAGTATTCATTGAATTGGCACAAAAAGAAATTTCTCAAATATGTAAATTAGGAGAAAAGAAAGGGAAGTATTGTACAAGTTCAACTTATCATGCAGTGTATGATTTGATTGATAAAGGTTTAGTGGAGTATGTTGATCCAGATAGTAAACGAAGAAAAGAGGTACGTTTAACTGATTTGGGTTATAATGTTTTTGAAAAATTAGATATTGTGTGTTGGTGAGGATAATGGGTAAAGTAGTTTTTAATATTGTTGAAACGGATTATGATGTTAGTAAGGATGAGGAAAAGTATCAGAAATTCAGGAAAGATTATCTTGAGAATTTAAGTGTAGGTGTTTCTAGGTTGCAGGAGCAGTATGGTTTGACTAGTTATAGGAGAGAGAAATTTATAAATCGTATCAGGTGTGAGGATCATGTTAGGCGTCGTAGTAATGGTAGGTTTACTGTTTTAGAAAAGGTGGAATCATGAAGGATGTATGGCATGAGGTATTAAGAGATAAGCATGAGAGTTTTAAATGGAGTTTACTTATAGACGCGGCAATTGAAACAGTGAGGAAGCATAAGCAGGATTATCTGTTAAGTAAGTATGGTGTAGCTGAACCAAGTCAAAGACAACCCACACGGAATAAAAAGGAGATACAAAAATGAATAAGGAAGAAATTAATGAATTAACTGCTAAGATTGAGTCTTGTTGGGATGAGAATAATCCTGGTGATGTAAGAAGTTTTGATGAAAGGTTAAAACAGAAGTTAACTCCTGAGGAGTATGAGTTAATAACAAGTTGGAGATAATGGGGGGGAGAATATAGTATGATGGATGGTTGGGTAGTTTTTAGTGTAAGTGTAATTATTAGTTGTTGTTTAGTGTTATGTCTTACTGATTTTTATGATCATTAAGAAGGTTATATTGTAATCATGAGTTTTATGAAAAGTTAAAAAATACATGGAGGATAAATATGCATGATTGATGAGAAATTATTACTATATTTTATTAAAACAAGAAGCAGAGAATTTGAAGAACAATCTTTTACTATTCATAAAGAATGCACAGGTAGTTTGAGAGACATGGAGTATGATGATGTTATAATTCATAGTATTAATCTTCATACTTTGATGCATGTTACTCGTATTCTTAATGAGTTGATTGAAATGATTGAAGAGGGTAAATTCAATACTTCTGAAAATTCAGTTTCTTGTTGTGGTGGAGAATGTGGAAAACAATAACTTTAATCTATATGAAAGAGTATACATTAGTTTAAGTAGAACAGTCTCCAATTTTGAATGCATAAATGAAGAATTAAAACAAGAAACTATAACTGAAGCATTAAAAAAATCACAAGTAATTAATGAATATGTGAAATACCAGGGTAAACTTTTACCCTTTCACATGTTTGTTTTTGAAGTGAAGAAAAACCTACTATCTAAAAATTTAGAAGGATGATTAATAATGTTATTGAAGAAAACATTAAATGATCCACAAACACAATTTTATATTTCAAAATGTAAATACTGTGGAAGAATATTTATTAAATTTGAAAACAAAACAGGTTATTGCAGGGAAGCTTGCAGGACCTGGGCGGTACGTGAACAGAAAGCAAAGTATCAACAAAAACGTAGGAAATTAATTAATGATGGGGAGTTAATTAGTAATGAGTTAAGGGAGCCTGGTACAACATTTCTTTCACAGCATGCTTTGAGTGATTTTGGTTTGGAGGAAAGAACTGTGAAAAGAGAATTAAAAAGAATAGGAGTAAAAATATAATGGAGAACATGGAAGATTTAAAGAAATTATACGAATATATTAATAATGAATTAATCCCAAAATATGATGGTTTAGAGAAGTGTACAATGCACATATTGCCTGATGTATTAGAAGCAAAGGTAGAATTTTTAATTAAAGCAAATGAAAACCTAGATTTTGATGATTTTGGTTTATTAAATTATTTAATTAATATAGATATTGTTAATGCTGCTTATGAAATATTAAATGAATTTTATCCTCAGCCATATATTTATGTTTTGAGTAGATATTAATTCATTTCTTTTTTTTCTATTTTTCCACTCCTATATATTGAAGGGGATAAAATATTTTATAATTTTATCTTTTTTGTGAAAAAAAATAAAAGACATTATTATAATTATATATGGGAGGATAATATTATTTGGATGCAACTACACTTTTTAAAAACCTGAAGCATACTGAAATGGAGTGTCCTTCTTGCAAGAAACATGAAAGGGACTGTAAGAAGGTTTATTATGATGAGTGGTGTGCTGAATTTGTTTGTAAAAATTGTGGTCTTGTAATAAAACACTTATAAAAAAATATTTTATCATATGTTATTGTACAATTAAGCTTCGCATTATCATTATTTGACAATTTAAAAATAATATTCTTATCCGTTTATTATTCGCTTTTCATTTATTATTATTCTTAAAAATTATTAATGGGAATGGTAGCAAATTTTTAATGAATAATAGAATGATTTGGATTTTTTTCTTCATTAAAATATAGGTATCCTCCAAAGATTAAATAATTAATATCACATATCTTAAAAAAAATATTCTTCCCATAAATATAATATAAAATTTATCTCCTTTAATACATGTTCATGATGTTGGTAATAGCTTATTTTATTGTAACTTAGTAACCACTCAAAAGTTGAGGGTGCAATTCCCTCCACCAACAATGTTGGGGTAGCCTAGCATGGTAAGGCGTTAGACTGCTAATCTAATGATACAATAGTATCACAGGGGTTCAAATCCCTTCCCCAACGTTTTTTTAAAAACAAATTTTTTTTTAGGAGTAAAAATAATAATGACTAACTTCAACAACACAACATTAGCAATAATTGGAATAATAATTATAGGAATTCTAAGCACCTATATGGGAAACAACGAACTAGCAGCAGTAGCATTAGGGGGAATAGTTGGATGGATCTCAAGAACTTACACCTCCACTAACACTGGAGGAAACAATAATGACCCATAATCAAGTAAGAGATTTACATGAAAAATACTGTAAACAGGAATCTCGTATAAGTAAACTGGAAGCAAGTGATCAGTTTCAAAATAAGCAATTAGAAAAACTTATACAGAAAATGGATAAAAGTATTGAAATTCAAACAAAACAATTGGCTATTCAGGAAGAACAGGCTAATGATGATAATCAATTATTCACAATAAAAAGTGGAGTATGCATAGCAATTGTTGGTGCTTTGATTGTATTTTTGATTGATGGATTTCAGTTTGTTATTGTGAATTTCCTAAAACTATTATAAAAAACTAATAAAACTTTTTTTTGTTCAAAATTCAAAACTAAACAATATTACATTGTTCACCACGAAAATAAAAAACCCCGTATTTTAAAATTTCGTGTTCAACAAAAAAGAATAAACATTACAATAATGTTCAAAAAAAATATAAGGATGGAGGGATTATGACTGAAGCATGGGAAAGACAAAAAGGAGAACCAAGTAAAAGCTATTCACTGTTCAAAGAATACAGAGATTTAGGTTCCAAAAGAACATTCCCACAGATAATAAAGTTAAAGAAATCGAAGCATACTGAAGAAAAAAACATACCTTCACTAAGTCAACTAAAAACACTCTCTTCAAGATGGAATTGGGTTGAAAGATGCCGATTATATGATAATCATATGGATCAAAAAGAAAGAGAGTGGAACTATGAATTATTCAAACAAGGAAATGCTAAGTTTCAAGAATTCTTCAATGATGATTTTGAATTACTAAAAGAAATACAAAAAGAACTAAAAGAAAATAGTAATGAGAATGCTCCAACTACACGAGCAAATAGTTTTCTAAATCTAAATAAATCTGCGGAAATAATCTATAGGAATTTCAGACTAGCTCATGGTCAACCAACAGATATTAAAGATAATAATACTCAAATACAAGGAAGTATTGAAACATCCACCAAAGAAAATGATAATGTAATTCATATGAAAGACAAAGAATTAGAAGAATTACTAACAATTAACGATGATTTAGAAAAGTTCACTGATGAATTATGAGAGTAGATTACAAGAAAATACACTTAGATCAACAACAAAAAAAGTTGATTAAAAGAACAATACTTGAAAACCCATACATTCCAGTAACACCATACGACAGACAATTATATGCAATAGCAGACCGCCACACAAGAAAACTAATTGGTGGTTCAGCATACTCTGGTAAAAGTATGCTTGGAGCAGTATTAGCCTTACAACATTATGAAGTACCATACTACCGCTGCTTAATTCTACGATCTACTTATGACAATGTAATAGCAACTGGAGGAATAGTAGATTACCTGGACCATTGGACAGAACCATTCGATTACATAGAACACAATCAAAGTAAAAGATGTTTCATTAACCATGAAAATGATGCCAGAATTTATTATTCATATATGCTTCTGGAAAAAGACAAAGAGAAATTCAAAAGTCGTGCTTATCATAAAATCATTGTTGATGAAGCTTCAGAATTTGAAAAAGTAAACCTGCAATTCCTGAATCGTAGTCTCAGAGGAACTGATAAGTTAATGACTTTCCCATTGGCAATTTACTATATTAGTAATCCTGCTGATGCAGATGGATCAACATACTTAAATGAAAAATTTGTTAAAGGACCATACCCTTTTTTTGAAATGAATTTCTGGCATAATCCATATATTGACAAAGAAAAATACTTAGCTAATTTACGTGAATTATCAAAAGCAGATTACCAGTATCAGATTGGTAATTGGGATTATGAAATAAGAGCAGGAGATGTATTTGATTATGATACAATTGAAGCAGCAACAATTAGCAAACAAGAGTTTAATGAATTATTAACTGAAAAGGATATTCTTCAAGAAGTAATTACATGGGATATTGCAGCAACAGAAAAAAGTACTTCTGATTATACTGCATGTAGTTTTTCAACAGTATTACAAGGAAAAGTAGGTGTAGTGCATAATCAGAAAAGCACACAAAAAAAGCCAGGTAAGTTAGAACAATACATGACAAGGATTATGGATGAACATTCAGAGTATGATAATTGGATTGAGTATCAGCCTGCAGCTGCAGGTAAAATAGTTAAAAGATACTGGGAAAACGAATTCGAAGACTATCATCCTACTTTTATTCGTGTTCCTAAATCAAAATTAATAAGAGCAAGTAGAACTATACGGGGAATGAATAATGGACGGATATTATTTGTTCGTGGTAAATGGTTGAAAGATTTCATGAAACAAGCTGTGAAATTCCCATCAGAGAAAATAATAGCTGATGATGAAACAACACATGATGACCGTGTAGATAGTGTATCATTGTTACATGAAGGTTTATATCCTCAAACAAAACCTGCAGTTTTAAGAAAAAGAAATCGTAGAAGGAGAAATTAATAATGGTTAAAATAGTTAAAAGTAACTTTTTAAGAGATTCAGTGATTAAAAGTGTTTTAAATGAATATGAGATTAAATCTCAAGAAATGAGTAAAGATGAATTAACATATGGTACAGAAATAATTGACCCAGCATATGACCCGTTCCAATTAGATAAGTTGCGTGATATTAGTGGTTTGCATGATATTTGTATTACTGTTAAATGTGAAGATGCAATTTTCACAGGTAAAAAAATAATCTCTAAAGAAGGAGAAGAAATACCTGAAGGATTAGATGATTTTTTAAATGATTTTAATTTTGATGAGGAAATAGAATCATTCCTAGAAGATTTAGAAGCTTTTGGTTTTGCAGGATTAGAACTACTTAGGGAAAACGGGGAGTTGAAAAGTGTTAATCATGTAAGTAGTTTATACCTGAGAATGTGTCGTGATAAAAAACGTGTTGTACAAAAGATAGGGCATAAAGAAAATTATTTCAAATTATATGATCCTGACAATATTAAGCAATTGAATCGTGAAACTGGTTTATGGGATGATAATATTACAGATGAAAATCGTGCTAATGATTTAATCTGGTTTAATCTTAAAAGTAATGAAAGTCTTGTTTATGGTAGACCGAAGTATTTATCTGAGTTGGATGCTATTTTAACTGATAATGCTATTATTGAGTATCAGCAGGGGCATTTTAAAGCACATGGTATTCCGAATTATATTATTACTGTCACAGGTAATGTTGAGGAAAAAGAAGATTATACTTTTGATGATTTTGAAGAGGATTTGGAACATGAGTTTCGTGAAGTGTCCAATGAGCCTGGAACTGCTTTAGTTTTCACTATTCCTAGTGAAGAAAATAATGTTAGTGTTAATGTTACTAAAATTGCTGATGAGAAAAAAGAAGGCAGTTTTTTAGAATTGTCAGGTAGTGTTGGTGATCGTATTCGTCGTATTCATCGTGTGCCTCGTGAACGTTTAGGTGATTCTGAGTCTACAGGTATTGCTAGTAATCGTACTGAAACTTTGCTTAAAAATTATAGTAAATCTACAGTAGCTACATTGCAAAAGAGGATGGCTAATTTGATTAATAAGACTATTATTCAAAAGGAATTTGGGATACTTACACATAAACTTGAGTATTTGCCTACTAATTTTGATGAGGAAGATAAAGTATTGGATCGTGGAATTAAATTACTGCAAAATGGTGCAGTGACTTTAGGGGAATTTGTTAATCGTTTTGGTGAATCATTTGATTTGAAAATGAGTGAAGATGATGAGTATTATAATTGTAGGTTTATGAATAATCAGTCTTTGGATAAGGTTTTGTATGGTGATGATCCAATTGATGCTGAAGGGAAGTTAAACAGTTTGATTAATGATTTAGATAATGACATGAATTATTAGAATATGCGAAGTGTAGTGAGTGGGGGTTCTTTTTTTTGAATAATAAACAACAATTAGAATATTTGCTTAGGATTCGTAAGATTCGTGAAGTTATGGTTGTGAAGGATAATATTCACCTCACTTACAAATATAAGAATCGTAATCAGGCTTTTAAGCAAGTTGAAAATTTACAGGATAAAATTATTAATCATGTTATTGATGATGTATTGTTTGGTAATGTAGGTGAGCTTAAGAATATTGAGAAGACAATATCTAAGATTATTAATGATACTTTGGTTAATGAAAGAAAAAGAATTCATAGAATTGATGATAGGTTTGTTAATCATGCTGTTAAATCCAATACAGAAATCTATTCTAAGTTTTTTAATAACCGATTAAATAATATTAAGTATTCATTGCAATTGAGGATTGAGGAAGAGTTAAGGAAGAATAGTATTAGGAATTTGTCTGACAGTGAAATTAGAAAGATTTTAAGTGAGAAGTATGCTGATACAGGTAAGGCAAGATTAAAAAATATTGTTAAAGATTCTATTCATACTAATGAATCTAATATTAGTTTTATTCAAGCATTAAATGAGGGTTATAGTTATAAGGTTTGGATGAATGGCCGTAGTAAAGGTAAGACTAGACCATGGCATCGTGCAAGGATTATTGCTTCTGTTCCTATTGATGAATACTTTGATATTTATGGTTCTTATCATGCTGAGTTAATGTATCCTGGTGATTTGAATGGTGGGGCTGAAAATGTAGCTAACTGCAGATGCTGGTTAAGATATACTAATAACAGACCATCAAATCTAAGAAGAAAAGGTTCTTCAAGTAGAAGTAATTCTAAATCAACACAGAATAATAGTATCAACACTTCAAATAAGAAAAACATTGGTTCAAAAGTAAAAGAAAGAGTTAGTTCAACTATAGCAAGAATACAAAACAAGCTCAAAAAAGAGGCGAAAAAATGTTCTTTCTTCAAATTCATCTAAATCAATTAAATCAAATAAAGAACAAATGGAATTACCAATTGATGAAGAAGAATTAACAAGAAAAATAAAAAAACATATAATCGGAAAAGATACTGAATTAATTTCTGAATTAATAATCACTTTAAGTAAACGCATTCCAAATAGACATAAAGAATATGGTGCTGCACGTTTTATTACGGGGCAAGTAAAAAGGAGATTTACTAGTAATAATTCAAAGTATATCAAAATTCCTAAAAAGATTAAGAAAAAAGGATTGAAGAAGGGATTACATTCATTACTTCATAACCATCCATTTGGAGAATCCCCTTTGCCTTCTCCAGAGGATATTTATGTATATATGTTGTATAAGGTAAGGTTTGGCATTTCTTTTAATGAAAATGGAATGGTTATTCTAAGAAATAAAAGACCAATAGCTAATAAAAGAAATGCAAAAAAAATTTCAAGAGAAGTATCTAATATTGTTATGGAAATTAAATTGAATTATCATACATACAATCCAAATTGGTGTGATTTGACTAAAGAAGAATATTATAAGTCATTAAATGAGTATACTATTAAAAATAATGAATATTTCTATAAATTATATAAACAAAGATTAAAAAAATATGGTATTGACATAATATTTATTAAGTTATAATAATAAAATAAATAGTATGAGTCTTGTAATAGCAGGTATTAAAGGATACGGAGAACAAGATAACTTTTATGAAGCAGGAGTCATGAAAGAATTAGATCATGAGGGTAAAAAAAAGTATGCTAAAAAGTTATGGGAAGAAGATCCTAAAAAATATTATGAGTGGAAAGAATGGTGTATTGATTTAGATGTACTACCTGATTTTTTTGGTACTCATGATAATCCTATCGATATTGATGAATCTAAATTATAAAAAACTGATTTGTTATTAGTTTAATTTTTTCTTTATATTGTTATTGTTTTGTTCATGGTGAAATTTTAAAACACCATGTTTCTAATTTTCGTGTTTAACATTACACTATTTTGTTATGGTATTGTTCAAATAATTATGCAGTATATTAAAGACAATGGGGGAATTAGACAGAACTTCAATGACATGGGTAATCATTTTATAATAACAAAGAACCATTTGTCCTATTTATCTACATCTTTTCATGCACTATTAATTAGTTTAATAATTTAAGTACATGAAATACTATGACTATAATTTCGATGAGCAAAAATAGCTCATCAACCATAACCTGTCACCTCCATTCCAGCTACACTGGAATAGAAGTAAATATGATAAATTTTTCCATAGATTTATATATGGATTTTTTCTATTTTTCCACTCCTATATATTGAAGGGGGATAAAAAAAATATTCTTATATTATTTTTACATATTTATATCCTTTTTTTAAAATCCTCCTTTCTTTTTTACTAAAAAAAACTCCAACAAAACTAATTTTTTTCCAATATAAAAAAATGGGGAGTCAAAAAAAACTATGATTGTGAAAGGTGCAGTCTGCATACCAGGAATCCCTGATGCAACAGGAGACATACTGGATGAAGAAACAATAAGACAAGCATCATTAATATACAATCGCCTGGGATTAGGAGTTGATGTACAGCACACACTCCAACCTGTAGGAAGAATTTTAGAATCATATATTCTTGAATCACCAACACCATTTAGGGGAAACACTTACCCCAAAGGATCCTGGTTTATTTCTGTTGATGTAACTGATGAGGAAATACAACAAGCAATCCGAGATGGGGAATACAATGGTTTCAGCATACTGGCTGCACCATATAAAAGTGTTGCTCAAATGAGTAGAGGATTGGGAGGTTAAATATGGCTTTGAAATTTAAAGACATTAAAGATTGGAAACCATCAACAATCAGTATTGTTGATCAACCATCACATCCTATGGCGGTTTTTGAAGTATATGAAAATGATGAAGAATTTGTGAAAAAATATATCACACCAGAAGATAAGGTGGAAGTTATGACAAAAGAAGACAATGGGAAAAATAATGTGCAGGTTTCAGAAGGTATTCTTGAAAAATTAATTAATGGTTTAGTTGCTAAATCTGAACCTCAAGAACCAACTGAACCTCCAGCACAAAATAATAATGAACCTGTGGAAGATGAAAATAAAATTTTAGAAGCAATAGGTAAAATCGATAAAAGATTAGATACTATGGATGCAAGAATAACTAAACTTGAAGGTGGGGAAAAACCACCAGAGCCTCCAAAAGATGATCCTGTTCCTGGAGCTGTTAAAAAATCAGAACCTCCAAAAGATGATGGAGGGGAAGTTAAAGTGGATACTACTATTACTGCTGATGGTGCTGTTAATCCAGATGCTACTGTTAGTAAAAGTATTGATCCTGACCTTGCAAAAGGCAATGCTTCTGAAAAATCATTCCTTGAGAGAATGGGCAGGAATTCAAATGGAATGACCTGGTAAAAAAAAGAAGATATTATACTTAATAATTAAAATTTTATGAGAAGGTTTGATATAAAATGACAATTAAACAAGTAGAACAAGCGTTAGCTGATAAAATCATGCACAATGAAGATTTTATCCTTAAATTTGTAGATATTGGACAAGGAAGTGGAAAACTCGGTAAAGGAGTTCTTCAAGCAGAAAAAGCAGATAAATACATGCAAGCTGTTCAAGAAGAAACAGCATTTTTAAACAAGACTAAAGTTGTTCCAACTCACAATCATAAAAGAGAATTGGACATGATGAGTTTTGATATTGAATTGGAAGCTGGAAGAATCAGTGGAACTCCTCAAACATTAAATACTGAACAGGACCCAACATTCACTAATAGGGCTTTTGATGCAGAAGAATATCGTGCTTTAACTGGTGTTCACAGAACTGTATTATATGACAGTATTGAGCAAAAGAATTTCATGAATACTTTAACTGGTCAATTTGGTAGTGCAAATGGTAGAGCATTAGAAAGAACATTAATCTATGGGAATACTGCAAGTACTGAATCTAATGTTGCAACTTCATATAAAGTAAATGATGGTATCTTGAAAAAATTAGAAGATGATTCTGATATAGATCAAGAAACAGTAGATTTAACTGCAACAGATTCCAATCCGTTAAAAGAATTCCGTAGAATGTTGGATTTATTCCCTGATAAATATAAAAATGATGGTGGGGTAGCTGCATTTGTACCATACAGTTTTAAAAGAGCAGTATGGAGATATGTAGCAGATAATCATGACAAGTATGCTGTTAATGATGTAGTTATCACTAAAGATGGGGACATCAGTATTGAGGAAGTACCATTAGTACCAATTCCAGCTTTCAGTACTCTTCGTAATGGTTTCACTAAAAAACCAATAATTTTAACTCATAAAGAAAACATTCAATGGTTGGCGGATCCTGATAATATTATTGTTGAATCTGAATTTGATTTAAAATCTAACAAGTATTATATTGCTTCTACAATGTATGCTGATATTCAGTTTGCATGGCCTGATGCATCTGCTCTTGCATACATAAAGGAAGCATAAACTCCAGCATTATCCTTACTAAAAATATTGGTGTAAGTGTTAATGATGGAACAAATCCTGTTGAAGGAGCTATTGTAACTTTAACAAATATTACTGATGGTAAAACTTACACTTGTAACGGTACTGGTAGTGCTGGAGGCTGTACAATAAGTAATGTTCCTTATGGAGTTTATTCATATGGTGCAACATGTACTGGTTATGAAAACTTTGAAAGCACAGGTAATTATACTGTAGGTGATGATTCAACTACATTAACCATTACAATGACTAAAACATAGGAATAATTTATGTTGGATGAAAACACCTTAAAAAAAATCAAACAGTACAGTGGAGCTAATAAAAATACTGAAGAATTATTTAATTTAGAAACTACTGAATTAGATAATTATATTGATGATTATTACACTGCAATGGAATCATGGGTTAAAAAGAAATATGATATACCAGATAAAATTCCTGATGATGTAATACAAATCATTATTGAATTAACCAGTAACATTATTAGAAGCCATGCTGTAAGACAGGACTTGGGAATTACTGATCATGAAAACTTTGATTTTGATGAGGCAGTAAACAATATTTTCACAGAAGACATTGAAAAAAGAATGAAGCCTTACATTAAAAAATCTAAGATTCATGTTTTCTCAATCTAAACATTTTTTTTTAATTTTTTATAAGAGTTGATGATTTTTTATGATACATTTTGATTTTGATTATACTGGATGGGAAAGACTGCAAGAAAAAATATTACGGGTACCTCCAAGATTAGGTAAAAAGGTAAGTTATGGAGCAAGTAAAGATGCTAAAACTTACCTTCAAAGTAGGATAAAATACAATCGTTACAATCTTTTAACTGCAATAACTGCAAGAAGAGAAACAGATGAAATGTATGTTATAAAAGCAAGAGGAAAACCTTCAGGTTATGAAAAATATGTTCATGATGGTCGTGGAAGTTTCTCAGCTAAAAACAAAAAAGCCCTGCATTGGGTGGATAAATCTGGTAAAGATGTTTTTGTCCCTAAACCTAAAAAAGTAGCAGCATTCAGGGGATACCATTATTATCCTCATGCAGTTAAAACTACTGAATCAAAAATTAACAAATATGTGTCTGAAACATTAAAAGATGTGGGATTATGAAAGATTTCATAGAAGCTTATGATAAACTAATGGAAGGTTTCCAACTGGTCTTATCTGAAATGATTGAAGACGGCACTATTAAACATTTATCTCTTATGGGTGTAAGTCTGGGAACACCAGAATTACCTTATCTGGAATTATGGGCAGATGAACCATTTAAAAATATTACTGATACTGGTTTAAGTGAAACCTTTGAAGGAGAAATAATATTATCCTCACAGGTGCTTAACAATAAAAATCCTAAGATAGGTATTCATGAAGCTACAAGTATAGTTTCACAGGCAGAACGTAGAATAATAAGTTCAAGATTACTTGGAGACTTAGAATTTTTCAATATTAAAACCAAGGATTTCGGATGGGTTCCATATGGTCTGGGTAAAAAGAAAAATGTGTATAGTGCAGGTGTAACATTCCAAATAAGATTTAAAATTAAGAATCCAAAATGTGATGGAGGCTAAAGAATATGGTAACAGCCGCAGAAGAACTAAAATATTTAAGATTAGTAAAAGAAGGAGAATTTGCAAAAAAAGACCTTAGTGGAGAATCTATTGATATTGAAATATCAGAAATGGATGTATCTCCACCAGAGCAATTTACAAAATATGATTCAGTAGTAAGTAGGGATTATCAATCTGGTGTAGCTGCTTACTATGTACCTGAAAACAGTTTCAGTTGCAACTTACAAATGGAAACATTAGAATACCTTCTTGAAGCAGTATTGGGAAGAAGAGAAGGAGATATTATCTACGGTACAAATAGTAGTATCTTACCTTCTTATACTGTGATGGCAGGATGTGCAACCTACGAGATGGAAATTTTAGGTATGGTGATGGACAGTTTAAGTATTGAAGTAGAATCAGAATTCTTAACTGCATCAGCAGAAATCAAATCAAAAATCAATAGTAAACAACCATTAAAAAAATTATCAGAGTTTAACTTTGGAAAATTACCATTATCATTTTACCATATAGACAGTGTTAAAATGAGAAGATTTGGTGAAGATGAATGGACTGAAATGAGATGTAAAACCAATAAAATAAGTCTTGAAATCAAAAACAATGTTAATACTGATGATGCAAGAGGAATGGGCTCAAGGTTCATGTGTAAAATACCAAGAGCAGCTAAAAGAGAAATTGGTTTAAACTTAACAGTAGATGATACTGATGAAAAATATCTGGAAATGTACTGGGGAAGTGAAGAAGGACCAAGAAGATACCTTGCAGGAGAATACTTTGAATTAATGTTCTACATTAGAAACGGTGATAAAAAATTCGAATTATATTGTCCAATGTGTATTATCAACCAACCATCTGCAACAATGAATGCAGACCCAGTTAAATATGAATTAAGTATTGTTTGTTTATCAAAAACAGTTGAATCAACAATGGACCATTATAAAAATTTAGCTGGAGCATTATTTGCAAGAAAAGCAGACAGTGATCCCAACCCAACTTATGATGCAACAATAAAACTTGTTGATAAGGAAGGTGCTAAATTAACAACTGATTACACAGTATCATTAATGAAAGGATCCACAACTGTTGATGCTGAATCTTCAAGTAATGGTGAAGTAACACTTACTGCTGAAGATGGAGTGTATGATATAGAGTTGACTGGTGAACCAACTGCAACTAAAGTAGAACCAGCACATATTTTAATTGATGGTGCAAGTAAAACAAAAACAATCACTGTTTACACAGATTAAATGAAATGAGAATATGATTATTCTCATTCAATTACTTTATTTAAAATTCAAAAAAAAATTATTATATAAAAAATGTGATATTTATGCTTACAAAAGAAATGATCATCGGCGGAATCAAAAACACAAAAATAATCGAACTACCAATGTACGATAATGAAGAAGTAGCAATAAGAGAAATAAGCGACCTTGAATACAACCAATTCACATCAGCATACCGTGATGTAGGAAACTTCGACATGATTTCCACCATCAAAGCAAAACAAACCAGCCTTGCAGAAGACACCACCAAATTCAAAACCAGTCTCGCAGCAATGGAAAAAAAGAAATATGATGCAAAAATGAACCTTGCATTAAAAGTATTAGACAATGCAGACAATCCTGATAAATTCACCAAAAAAGACCTTGAACAATTAAAAGCAGGAACATTAGATTTAATTGTAAATGAAGCATTAATTTTCAGTGGTTTAGATAACCTTGAATCAATGGATAATAATATAGCAGAATTTCGTGAAGAAGAATGAAAACATAGCTATTGAAGTAGTAACTCTTCAAGACATCGGTTATATGTTAGCAGAAAACCAAGCAGATTTAACTATTAGGCAGAAATTATTCTTGAATCATGCAGTACCCTTAGTTCGTGATAAACAGGATAAACAATCTTCAGGTACAAATCATGCTTCACATTCTCTAAAAGACCGTGTCAGAAGAAAAAAACAAGAAATTAGCAGAGGAATAGAACAATGAGCAATAATATTGTAAAGTTAATAATTGAACTGGAAAACCGTGTTAAAGCTCAATTAAAAGAGATACAAGCACAAATGGAGCAAGTTCAAAAAGCAGCACAACAAGCTCAAAATGCAATGCGACAATTTGATTCCTCAAGTATGGATAAAGCCAAAAACTCTGCTAATCAGTTAGATAAAGAATTAACTGAAGTTACAAATCGCACTAATTCTACAAAAACAGCATTAAATTCAATCAATCCCAATACAATTAATCAATTATCTAATTCTGCAAAACTATTAACCACTTCAATGAATACATCAATGAATAGTGCATATAGACTTAACACTTCAATCAACACAATTAATTCAGGTAATTTACTCACAGCATCATCTAGTGCTACAAGATTATCTTCCTCGATGAATAGTTCAAATAATAGTACCAGATTATTATCTTCAAGTTTAAAACAAGCTTCATCCAGTGCACTTAGTTTAAGCAGTGGAATAAATAGTATAACTGGATACCCATTAACAGCAACTTCATCAAGTGCAGCACAATTAGACCGGGCATTAGATCGAGCTAGAACAAGTGCACATTCAACAGATGCAGCCTTAGATTCAATTGATGGCTCGGGATTCAGTAGAACAACAGCATCAGCAGAACTACTAAAAGCAATATTATTAGTTTTAATTGGTATACTTCAACAAGTAAATTCATTATTAAACTTCCGTACTACTGGTTTAGATAATGTTGCAAGAGATGCAAGAGAAGCACAATTAGCTTTAGAAGGTTTAAGAACAAGTTCACAAAAAACAGGAACTGGTTTTGGAGGACTTGGAAACGGAGCTAAAACTGCTGGTGGGGGTCTTGGATTTCTTAGAACAGCAGCAAGTATGACTGTAGGAATGATTGGTTTTGACCTTGTAAACAGTATGGTGCAAGGAGCAAGAGAATCAATAAATGCAGCTGCAAGTTTTGAAAGATTCGGTCAAAGATTAGGAATGACTGAAGGAGAACTACAACAATTCCATGGTGCTGTTGACAAAATGCAAGATAGTTTTCGTAAAGTTGACATGAATGCTGTAGGTGCAGCAGCATTAGAAATGGGAGTGAAATTAAAACTTCCTAAAGCTTCAATGGATGAACTTACTAAAACAACTGCAGTAATGAGTTCAGCTTTCGTAAAAGAAGGAAGAACACAAGAAGATGCAATACTTGCAGTATCAGATGCAATGGATGGTCAATTCAGAAGACTGCAGGAAATAGGTATATCTCAAGACATGCTCATGAAAAATGGATGGGATGGAGATATAAATAATAAAACTGGATTACTCCAAGCAATGAACAAAACACTTAGCGATATGGGTTTTGAACAGTCTGCACAAGAAATTGTAACATTAGATGATGCTTGGGCAGCATTAACAGTAACTGGAAGCAAATTAATACAATCTATCCTTGTCCCAATAACTCCCATAATTATAACAGTTGTTGAAATGATTACTTGGATGGTTGAAGCATTACAATCAGCATGGTCAAGCATGCCAGATTGGGCTAAAGCAGCAGTAACTATTGGTGTACTTTCAACAGCTTTAGTTGGGTTGGGTATTGTAATTCTTGGTTCAGTAATTCCCGCAATAGCTGCTAGTGCGACTAGTTTTGTAACTTATATTGCTGGAGCATTAGGTGTTGAAATAGCAAATATGGGTTTGGCTGCTAGTTTTTTAGCAGTTGCAGGAGCAATTTTAGCAAATCCATTAACATGGGTTGTTGTGGCATTAGTTGCAATAGCAGTAGCAATATATGAAGTAGGTAAAGCTTTTGGCTGGTGGAAAGATGTAGGAACCATGCTCGAAGCCATAAAAAATAATATTGGCAGATTATGGGATGCATTCATAAACCACCCTGATGTAAAAGCAACCATCAAAGCAATTCAAGACGCATGGGCTGATTTAAATGAATCTCTCAAACCAGTTGTAGATTGGTTGAAAGGAATATGGGATGAAATATTCCCAGAAAGTGCAAAAGGTAAAGTTGATGGAACAAGAGCAGTTATCGATGCAATAGGAGCAGTATTTGAAAGTTTCAGATTTAGAGTTCAACTTGCAATAGACATACTCACCATAATATGGGATGTTTTCAATGGAATACAATCATTATTAAGAGGAGACTTCACTGGAGCATTAAGTTTCTTCACAGACGCATGGAATGTATTATTAGAAGGACTAAGCCCAATTGCAGAATTTTTAGAATCAACATTAGGTCCAGCCTTTGAATCATTCTTCGCAACACTACAAGGAGATGGGGGAAATCCTGTTGAATTAATAAACCAAGGTTTCCTAACACTAATGGAAACATTAGGACCAGTAGGTGAATTCTTATTAAGTGTATTTGGTCCAGCATGGCAACTTGTAATAAATGTACTGCAGATAATCTGGAACACAATAGGACAAGTAATAGGAATATTTCAATCATTCCTTACTGGGCAAATCTCATTATCTCAAGCATTAAGTTTAATCTGGCAAACAATACTGCAAATGTATGCACAAATACTAAGCACCATAATCTCAACTGTAGTTTCCTGGGCAAATCAACTATGGAATAATGCAGTAAAAGCAGGTTCTAACTTTGTAAATGGAATAATAAACTGGTTAAAACAATTACCTGACAGAGCACAAACATATCTTTTAGCATTAGCTGTAAGAATAATAACTGCAGGAGCACAATGGATAAGTAATGGGAAAACTTCAGCTTCAAAAGTAGTATCTGGAGTAATGTCCTGGATAAAGCAATTACCTCAAAAAGTATACCAGGAATTCCTAAACATAGGCTCAAGAATACTATCTGCAGGTTCACAATTAGTTGAAAATGCAAAGCAAATAGGTAAAAAAATTGTAAATGGAATGCTTTCCGCAATGGGAATACATTCACCAGGAATAATCCAAGAAAAAGTAGTACTAGAATTCTTTAACATGCTACAAAGAGTTAAAGACAAAGGAAAATCAGCATATGAAGCAGGTAAAAATGTTGGAAAAAACATTGTAAATGGATTCAATACTGCTGATGTTGAAAATGCATTAAATAACGTTTCAACAACTATCACAACTCCAGTAACAACAAACACTGAAGTTGAAACAGATAGTGCAAATGTTGATTTAAGCAATAATAATTCAGGTACAGAAGAAACTGGAGACCAGTATAATGGCCTTGTTGAAGAAGTATCATTAGCTAGTGAAAGCATCACTGCAAGCAACAATATGATCGGAACAAGCTTTTCAACATTAACTGCAGGAATAGCATTAAATGCAGGATCTATTCAAATGAGAGTTGCAGGAGTAGTAACAAGCTTCCAAACAACCCGTAATGGAGTAACAACTGTATTAACAAGTATGAGTAATTCAAATACTCAAGCATGGAACAATATTAAATCAACAACAACCCAGAACTTAAATCAAGTACGTAACTCCACAATAGATGTAACAAATAAAATGACTAATGCATGGGGAGTAATGAAAGACAATATTGTTTCAGCTGCAGGAAGCATACAAACACAATCATACAATAAATTCAGCAGTCTTCATAGAAGTATTGCAAGTTTCTATAATCAATTAGCCAATGCACATTTCAGTAGTGGACTGCCTGCAGGTCCAGCAACTAATTCAACAAGAGGATTAATTGGAGGTAGAACATTACCTGGTGGAAGCATTAACTTTGGAAAATCCACAAAAGGCACAATAGCAAGTTATGCTGCTGGAGGATTAGGACAAGGAAAAGGCAGAGTAATTGACACTAATTCTAAAGTAAAACATCCTCAAAACAATAAAAGCAAATCATGGTTAAATCTTTTAGATTATAATTTACCAACAAGCGTAATTAATGATTTGACAAGAGTTAATGGTTGTATTAATCCAAATACTTGTTTTGCAGGAATTCCTGATACTAATGTGAATAAAATAATGAATACTGCATACAAATGGAGGATAGCAGACCCATGGTTCCTTGGAATTCAAATACCTTCAGATTATCATGTGGAAGATTTCCGTGATGGAAAACAACCGCAATTAAATCCTGGAAACTTTGAAAATCTTCTAAGAAAAATCTTAACTGCAAGAGGATTCCAAAACCCTGGAACTTATGAATTCTACTATAATTCAAAATATAGTAATCAGCAAGTTTGGGATCAAGTAAGATGCAACTGTTTCGATGGTGCAGAAATGATAATTGAAATAGCATCTATGTTAGGATTATCAGGACACATGATTCATGGATCATGGAATGGAATAGGACATGTAGCAGCTATGGTTAATGGTCAAATATATGATATGACACAATTCCAAAAACGTGGAGGAATATTCCGCGGAGGTTCTGGAGTTAGTTTTGGTTCAGCAAGTCCTGGAGGAAGTTCTAAAGATGTATTCGGAATCATTACAGATGGAATATATAATATTATTGATTTAATGAAAACAAATCAAAATGCATACTTCCAGAATATTGAACATAATAGGAATAATACTACTGCTGATAATTTAGTGTCTTATACATCTGATGATGTGCATTTAACAATAGATTATAATCTTAATGTTACTGTTGAAGGAGAAGATATTGATGAAAAATCAATAATCACAACTTTAAAAGAAGTGATAACTGATTCCAAATTAATTGACCGCATTGCTGAAGCTTTAATTAAAAGAGACAATCGTATTAAAAGGATGAGAGGTTAAAAGATAATGGAAACTATAAAAATTAATCCTGAAGAATGTGAAA
>Ga0129311_1000429_pt1 | contig 37992 bp, 35 predicted proteins | sample Go1ome_FD_94435 | JGI IMG/M metagenome (GOLD analysis project Ga0129311, IMG submission 94435) | Western lowland gorrila individual fecal microbial communities from Wisconsin, USA - Go1022B metagenome | ecosystem: Host-associated > Mammals > Digestive system > Large intestine > Fecal | place...
GGTGTTCACCAGCTTGGCAGTCAGCTGCTCCCGGCTGGTGATCTGGATGGTCAGACCGGGAACGCCCCGCTGCCCCTTGTAGTGGGGGATGGACTCAGCCTTCCGGGTGGGATGATCCTCCCGTCTGGCCCGCAGAACCGTCAGCTGGTTCAGCGCATCCCGGCGCATGGCGTTGATGGCGGCGGCGGAGATGATCAGACCCGGATCCACCCGGGTGCGCACCTCCACACAGCGGTAAGGCGTACCGCCGGTTTTGGCGATCCGCTGAGCCAGGGCAGCGCCGGTGAGGGGAACGTTCCGGGCAAGCTCCGGCACAGGGCCGTCCACCCGGCAGCTGCGCCCTTCCGGATCGGTGACGGTCAAATAGCTTCCGTCCACACTTACCACACCCCGGAAAGCCACGTCCACCAGAGGGGTCTCCCCTGCTTCGTAGGAATTCCGGGCAGCCTGGAGCCACTGGGGATCATCGTGGGTGTCCTCCCGGATGCCGAACATTTTCCGGTTGATCCGGTGGGTGTAGTATCCGTCGGTAAAGCCCTGACGGTTGAAAGCAGTCATCAGGGCATCCATCATGCTGTCCGTGACCTGGGCCTCGTCCAGGGCCTTGCGGTAGACGGCGGTGACGGTGGCCACATATTCCGGCCGCTTCATCCGGCCTTCCAGCTTGATGGAGGCCACGCCCATTTCCTCCAGCTCCTGCAAATAGTGAACAAGACAGTTGTCCTTCAGGCTCAGAGGGTATTTTTCCTCCCAGTGGTGGTAGCCATAGCTCTGACGGCAGGGCTGGGCACAGCGGCCCCGGTTGCCGGAGCGGCCGCCGATCATGGCGGACATATAACACTGGCCGGAGTAGCACATACACAATGCGCCGTGGGCAAAGACCTCGATCTCAATGGGAGAGTGGGCACAGATGTACTGGATCTCCTCCCGGCTCAGCTCCCGGCTGAGCACCACCCGCTTCATGCCCATGGCGGCGCACAGCTGCACCCCGGGCAGGGAGTGAATGGTCATCTGGGTGGAGCCGTGAATGGCAATGTGGGGTGCGATCTGGCGGCACAGCTGGGCGACCCCCAGATCCTGGACAATGAAAGCATCCACGCAGCACAAAGCGGCGTGGCGGATCGTTTCCGTCAGGTCATTCATTTCCCGGTCGGTGACCAGGGTGTTCAGGGTCAGGTGGACATCCACCCCCCGAATGTGGCAGTATTTCACTGCATCTTTTAAGGTCTGAAGGGTGAAGTTCTTTGCACTCTGCCGGGCATTGAACAGTCCGCACCCCAGATAAACGGCGTTGGCACCATTTTGCACTGCGGCCCGCAGGGCATCCATGGAACCGGCCGGAGCCAGCAATTCAATCATATTCTTTCTCCATTATGGTATACTTGCAAACATTATATCACACTCCACTGAAAACTTCCACCCTTTCCATAACAATTTACGAATATTTCATAGGGTCGCAGCCGGGAGGAAAGCAAAGGGGAAAGCCTGGGAAAAGATGCCCATACAGCCCGTTTTCGCCCCGGGATTTTTCGGCAAAAAAACAAGGAAGCGGGGATTTCCGCTTCCTTGCCAGATTAATTTTTCGGCTTAATGGCCTTGTGGTAATGATCGTAGGTGCAGGAGGAGGTGAGGCTTAGCACCTTGCTTTCGGTAAGCTGGCCGATGAACAGGGTGTGGCTGCCAAGATCCTTCTTGTCCACCACCTTGCAGGAAAGAAAGGCGTTGGCGTTCTGGGTCAGATACAGCAGGCCATTTTTGCTTCGGGCGGCGGGGAAGGAGGGGAATTTGTCCGTATCTGTGCCGGACTGCATCCCAAAGTGGCGGATGACCGCAAAGGGGGTGTCCTGGGTGAGAATGCTGACATTGAAAATGCCGGTTTTCTCAATGATTTCCCGGGTGTAGTTTCCGTTCTGGACGGACACAGCCAGCCGGGTGGGAGCATTTGCCACCTGAATACAGGTGTTGCAGATGCAGCCATTGTCCTTTTCCCCTTTGGCAGTCAGAAGGAATAGGCCGTAGCTTAAATTCCGCATAGCCGCCGGGTCAACGGCAGAGTCTTCCGACTTAGCGAAAGTAACGCTCCAGCAGACCCTTCAGAGCCTTGCCGTGGCGGGCCTCGTCACGGGCCATTTCGTGAACGGTGTCGTGGATGGCATCCAGGTTGTTCTTCTTGGCGCACTTGGCCAGATCGAACTTGCCGGCGGTTGCGCCGAACTCGCAGTCCACACGCCATGCCAGGTTGTCCTTGGTGGTAGCCTTCATGTTGGGCTCCAGATCCTCGCCCAGCAGCTCTGCGAACTTGGCAGCGTGCTCAGCCTCTTCGTAGGCTGCCTTCTCCCAGTACAGGCCGATTTCGGGGTAGCCTTCCCGATGGGCAATGCGGGCCATGCACAGGTACATACCCACTTCGCTGCACTCGCCCTGGAAGTTGGCCATCAGCTGCTCAAAGATATACTTCTTGTCCTCCTCGGAGATGTCGGGGTTGTTCTTAACGGTCTTGGCGTAGATGCCGTACTCATGCTCGGCAGCCAGCTTGCCCTCTTCCATCACCTTGAACTTGGAGCCGGGAACATGGCAGACGGGGCAGACAAAACCTTCGGGAATGGACTCGCCTTCATAGACATAACCACAGACGGGGCAGACAAACTTCTTCATAATAAAATCCTCCAGTTATAATAATATTGATATTTTTCCGGGAATTATGCTTCTTTTTGTTGGTTCAGACAGGATTGGCAGGTGCCGTAAAACATCAGCTGGCAGAAGTCCACCTGTCCGCCCAGGTGCTCTGCCGCCTGATGGCACAGGGCCTGGGGTGCATCCATCTGGTGAAGATCCACCAGAGCGCTGCATTGGGTGCATACGAAATGCACATGGGGTTTGGGGTTGCCGTCAAACCGTTCGATCCCGTTCACCGTGCCCAGGCTTTGGATCAGGCCCTGACACTTAAAGCGGGCGAGACTGCGGTAGACCGTTGCCAGGGAGATGTCGGAATGCTCCTGCTGGAGCATTGCCAGCACCATCTCTGCCGAGGGATGCCGGTCTGTGTTCCGCAGACAGGAAAGAATGGCGGCCTGCTTGTGGGATTGCCGGGTTTCTTTTCCCATGGACACCTCCTGACTTTTATTTGCGAATGATTTTCATTTGCAAGATTATACTAACACAGAGATCCCGATTTGTCAAGAAGAAAATGAGAATCATTTGCAAAATATTTTCTGTTTTGAAAAGATCATCAAACGATGTCTCCCCTCCCTTTCAGGATACCACTTTTGGTGCCTGGGTGCAAGGGAAAACGAGACAGATCCGGATAGAATTTTGGGATTTATCAGAAAAGATTTCAATCGTGCTTGATTTATCGAATAATGCAATTTGTGTATTCTAACCAGGTGTGTTATTGTATATATAGGAACTTCCCGTTAAAATGACAAAACCCATACAAAGAAAATCTGGAGGTATACTTCTATGGCAAACTATGTGGAAATGTGGAAGGATCTGGGGATGGATCTGGAAAACCATGATATGCTGTGTCAGGTGCTGCCCACTGCCGTGGGTGACGTGTTCCTGACCCAGGAGAACCGCCCCAAGGCCATGGATTTCTGGGATCTGGTGATCTCCGAGGTTCACGGCATCCGTCCTGCCGAGCTGATCGAGGCCCAGAAGGAAGGCCGCAAGGTCTTTGGTACCTTCTGTGTCTATGTTCCCGATGAGGTGGTCATCGCTGCCAATGGCATTGTCACCGGTCTGTGCGGCGGCAGCCAGTTCTGGATTCCCGACGGCGAGACAGTCCTGCCCAAGGCCACCTGCCCCCTGATCAAGGCTTCCGTGGGTGCCCGCCTGGGCCGTACCTGCCCCTTCTTCCGGATCGCAGATATGTATGTCGGTGAGACCACCTGTGACGGCAAGAAGAAGGCCTACGAAATTCTGGGAGAAGATGTTCCCATGTATGTCATGGATCTGCCCCAGATGAAGCGCCCCAAGGACATTGTCAAGTGGAAGGAAGAAATTGCCGACTTTGCCAAGAAGGTGGAGGAAGTCACCGGCAATGAGATCACCCCTGAAAAGCTGAATGAGGCCATCCACATCATCAACGAGCGCCGCAAGGCCATGGCCCGTGTCTATGAGTGCCGCAAGTCTCTGTGTCTGCCCATCTCCGGCAGAGATGCCCTGCTGATGACCCAGATCTCCTTCTTTGATGATCCTGTGCGCTGTGCCCAGATGTGCAACCGTCTGGCTGACGAGCTGGAGCAGCGGATCCGGGACGGTGTCAGTGTGGTTCCCGCAGACACCAAGCGGATCCTGGTCACCGGCACCCCCCTGGCGGTCCCCAACTGGAAGCTGCACAATATCATCGAAACCAGCGGCGCCGCAGTGGTCTGCGAGGAAATGTGCACCGGCACCCGCTACTTCACCAACCTGGTGGACGAAACCAAGACCACTCTGGACGAACAGTTCATGGCTCTGTCTGAGCGGTACATGAAGACCAACTGCGCCTGCTTCACCCCCAACACCGGCCGTATCGAGGACATTCTGGAGCTGGTGAAGGAATACAAGGTGGACGGTGTCATTGATTGCAGCCTGAAGTTCTGCTGCCTGTACGATACCGAAAAGCGGAGCGTATCCACGGCTCTGAAGGAAGCGGGCGTTCCTGTGCTGAGCCTGGAAACCGACTATGCCGATACCGATGCCGAGCAGCTGCGTACCCGGATCGGTGCCTTCATCGAGATGCTCAATGCCTGATACGGACATTCGATGGTATATCCTGTTTCAGAACTACGAACAGGGTCTGGCTCTGCGGGATCTGCTGTGCCAGCATGATCTGAAAAACCGCATTGCCCCTGCCCCCCGGGCCATTCAGGGGGAGCTGTCCTGCGGCATGAGCCTGCTGATCGAGGATGAGGATATGGAAGCGGTGCTGCAATGTATCACCCAAAACCGGGGAGAATATCACAGCATCCGCCCTCTGGCGGGGCAAATGCACGCCCACCGGGACAGATATTGTTAAGTTAAGGTTCAAAGCCGGAAGTCCGAAAGGGCTTCCGGCTTAGTGCTTGTCAAAAAACTACCCCCCATTTGTGATATCATAATCACAGATGGGGGGGATTTTATATGGAACAGGGGAGAAAAGATGCACGCCCAAGCGGTCAGCGGTTCAATCCTGCTTATCTCCACCAAGACTTGAAGCCGTAAGCTTTCAGGGCCTTTTTTTTGCTTCTACACTGTGTCTACTCCTCCTTGCCTTTGGAAAATGGTGGTCTTAGTGGCGTTGGGAAAAACAAAAACTGCAATTAAGTCGAAAACTGTCTGCTTTTTGAAAGTTTTCGACTTGCAAGTCCAAAACTATTGACATTGCATTCTTACTGGGTATTCTTTCTGGGTATAATAGAAGAAACTGGATACAGGGATGTGGATTGCAAGCTAGGGAACTTTATGTTATAATATATGCATTGAAAGTTCCCTAGGAGGTGCCCCATGAACAACAACTATCCCCAGATTCAAGAACTGCTGCATCAAAAGGCTGACTACCAAGCACGATTAAACCTACTGCCATATGACGGGACACCGGAAATCAAGGAAGATGGTGACCGAAAATATCTGTATGTTCGCAAGCGCATTGGATCGAGACTGCGTTCCACCTATGTGGATGTGTACTCAGACGCGCTGTACCAGCTGTTGCTTCGCAATGCCCGTGACGCAAAGGAGTATCGGAAGAACATTCGGCGTTTGGACAAGGAATTGGCACGGCTGGGCTACACGGATCAGGAGATTTCCCCTCGTGTGCAGCTGAACCTGGATTTCGCCCGGGCCAACATGAAGTCCAACATCTACGACCAGGCAATTCTGGAGGGTGTCGCCACCAGTTTCCCCCAGACGGAAGACATTATTGAGGGCGGCATTGTCAACGGCATGACCGCAACAGACGTGCAGAAAATACTGAATCTGAAACATGCCTGGGAGTTTATTCTTGACCGGGATGTGATTGCATACCCCAGTGACTATTCCATTCTGTGTCACATTGCAAAACTGGTCAATGAGGGGTTCTTTCAGGACGGTGGCCGAATCCGGGGCGTTCCTGTCACGATTGGCGGTTGCAGCTATGTTCCGCCTTTGCCGATGGAAACCGTGATCAAGGAGCACCTGGAGGATATTCTGAAATGCGACCTGCCCGTCGATGAAAAGGCCATTCAACTGTGCCTCTACTGCATGAAAGCCCAAATTTTCACCGACGGCAACAAACGTGCTTCCGTGATTTTTGCCAATCACTATCTGATTTCACAAGGGGGAGGAATGCTGATTATTCCGGAAAAAGAGGTATCAGCGTTTAAGCGGCTTCTGGTGGCTTATTATGAGGACAGAAACAACGACATTTTTCTTTTCATGAAAGAAAGATGCGTAAAGACCCTAATATAGGGAATTATTCTGCCGATATTTTATCAAAAAATTCCCTAGCCATATTATCATTGAATCCTATAAAAGCCCAAGCCGGGAGTCCGAAAGGGCTTCCGGCTTTGATTGCGGCTCCTGGGGCTTGCTGGGACTGCCCTCGATGGGGCAAACAGGGCAAGGCTTTGGAAAAAGGGAGATCCCCTTTGGCGCCTGAGAAGATGTAACATTTCATCCACATTTTCCCTGGGAAAATCTGCTATACTGAAACAAAAAGGAGGTAAGTCCATGGAAATTTTGCTGGTGATCTTCTTCTTGTGGCTGTCGTTCAAATTTTTGGGGCTGGCCTTTCGGATGGCCTGGTGCGTTGCCAAGGTGGCGGCATCGGTTCTGTTTGCCCTGGCGGTTCCCCTGCTGGTGCTGTGCCTGGTCTTTGCCGGGGGTATCGCCCTGATGCTTCCGCTGGCCATGATCGGCCTTGCGGTGGGGCTTCTGAAGGCCTGCGTATAGCGGCAAAAGGGAACCGTTCTGCGGATCGGAGGAGAGAATATGGAACCATACAGTGACCGTGTGACCCGCTGCGGCGATGGGAAGTACCGCTGGGTGTATGAATATCCCATGCTGAAAAATCCCACCATTCTGCTGACCTCCTTAACGCTTTTTCTCCTCTGCGGTTTGGCCCCGGTGGGGCTCGTGGTGCTCTCCAGCCTGAGCCGGGAGGGGATAGGAGTCCTGGTCAGCGGCTTGCAGGTATATGGGATCCTTGTCCTCATTGCCCTTCCCTTGACACTGATTTCCTACGGTATTCTGGCAATGAACTACGGCTGGACGTACATTGTGCTGTTTGAAATGGACGAAACCGGCATCACCCACCTCCGGCAGCCCCGGCAGTTCCCAAAGACCCAGGGCTTTGCTATTGCCGCCCACTGCCCCCAGGCAAAGAAATCTGTAGCATTTGGTGCTTTTGCCAAAAGAAATACTTGACATTTTGCCTTTGTTAGATATAATGTCCTTAGAAACCGATCTGACGCCGAAATTACGCATTGAGGGGAAAGATACCGCTTCCGAACAAAACGCCATGCCCTGACAGGGGCTTGCTATGTATTTTTTGGGAAAGCTGCATCTTTTCAGATGCAGCTTTCTTTTTATGTTAACCTTAGGAGGAAATGAAAATGGAAACCAGAGTGGCTGTTATCAGCATCATTATTGAGGATCCCAACGCCGTACAGGCGGTCAACGAGATCCTCCACGAGTTCAGCGAATACATCATCGGCCGCATGGGGATCCCCTACCGGCAGAAGAAGATCAGCATCATCTCCATTGCGGTGGATGCCCCCCAGGAGAAGATCAGTGCCCTGTCCGGCAAGATCGGCAGACTTTCCGGGGTGACAGCAAAGGCGGCTTACTCCAAATGATGCCATCAGGAAGAACCGGAAAGCTCTCCCTCGGCTGGTGCCTGATCCTGGCGGTGCTGCCCCTGGTCACCGCTCTGGCGGCCCTGGGCATCGGACGGATCTGGATCCCGCCCAGGGATGTGTTCACTGCCATTGAGGAGGTATTCACCGGGGCCAACACCCTGCCTGTTCTGACCCGGATGACCCTTTGGAAGCTGCGCCTGCCCCGGATCCTGCTGGCGGCCCTGGTGGGGGCCGGCCTGTCCACCGCAGGCTGTGCCTTTCAAAGCCTGTTTGCCAATCCCTTGGCCACCCCGGATACCCTGGGCGTTGCCAGCGGTGCCTGCTTCGGCGCGGCCCTGGGGCTGCTGCTGGGGCTGGGGCTGATGGGGGTGCAGCTGGCGGCCCTGGTGATGGGCGGCGTGGCAGTGGCACTGACCTTTTTGGCAGGTTCGGGAAAAAACAGGGGCCTGAGCACCATCGTCCTGTCAGGCATTATGATGGGCTCTTTGTTCTCGGCCCTGGTGTCTCTGGTGAAGTTTGCGGCGGATGAGGAATCCCAGCTGCCTGCCATTACCTACTGGCTGATGGGCAGTCTCAGCAATGCCGCCTACGGCACCCTGGCTCTGGGAGCACCGCCCATTTTGCTGGGCATTGCCATTTTGTTCCTGCTGCGCTGGCGGATGAATCTGCTGCCCCTGAGTGAGGACGAGGCCCGCTCCTCCGGTGTGAACATCCGGCAGCTGCGCTCCGTTACCGTGGTCTGCGCCACCATGATCACCGCCTCCTGTGTGTCCATGTGCGGTCAGGTGGGCTGGGTGGGTCTGCTGATTCCCCACATCTGCCGGATGAAATTTGGCAGCAACCACCTGTCCCTGCTGCCCGCCGCCATCAGCCTGGGGGCCTGCTTTATGATCCTGGTGGATACCGCCGCCCGGAGTGTCAGTGCCCAGGAGATCCCGGTGTCCATCCTCACCGCCATCATCGGCGCACCCTTCTTTATTCTGCTGATGCGCAAGACAGGAGGGTGGAGCCTGTGAATCTGACGGTACAAAACGGAACCTACTACTATCATAAGGATACCCCGGTGTTTCGGGATATCAACTTCAGTGTGGATGCCGGGGAGATTTTGGCCATTCTCGGCCCCAACGGTGCGGGAAAGACCACCATGCTGCGCTGCATCACCGGTATGCTGCGCTGGCGCTCCGGGGACAGTCTGCTGGACGGGGAGGCCATCCGCACCATGCCGGTGCAGAAGCTGTGGCGGAAAATGGCCTATGTTCCCCAGGCAAAATCCGTATCCTCTGCCTACACCGCCTTTGAAACGGTGCTGCTGGGCAGAAGCAGCCGGTTAAATGCCTTTTCCTCCCCCAAGAAGGCGGATCTGGAACAGGCGCGGCAGGCTATGGCCATGCTGGGCATCGAGCAGCTGGCAGACAAAAAATGCACCGCCATCAGCGGCGGCGAGCTGCAAATGGTGCTCATCGCCCGGGCTCTGGCCTCCGAGCCCCAGGTGCTGATCCTGGACGAGCCGGAATCCAACCTGGATTTTAAAAATCAGCTGGTGGTGCTGGATGCCATCGCCCGGCTGGCCCGGCAGGGCATGGCCTGTGTGTTCAACACCCATTACCCCGCCCACGCCCTTCAGCGGGCGGACAAATCCCTGATTCTGTCCCGGGGCGGTGACTATGTCTTTGGCAGCACCCCCAGGGTGGTCACCCAGGAGAACATCCGCCGGGCCTTTGGGGTGGAGACGGTGATCGGCCAGGTGGAGACCCCCGGCAACATCCTGCCCAGCGTTGTCCCCCTGCAAATCGCCGGGCAGGAGCCGCAGCCGGAGGAAAACCCCGACCAGCGGGCCATTGCCACGGTGACCATCATCGCCCCCTCCAACGAAATGGCAGGACAGATCAACGACCTGCTGCACACCTACAGCGATATGCTGGTGGGGCGCATGGGTATGCCCTACCGGGAGTGCGGCCTGTATCTCATCACCGTCACCCTGGATGGCAGCCGGGAGCGGATCGCCCAGCTGACCCACCGGCTGAACATTCTGCCGGATATCAGCGTGAAAACCACCTTCGCCAAGGGGTGCGTTTTTGGAAAGGAGGCGCCATGACAAATTCCGAATTGTTAGACCTGCTGGGGCAGGAACACAGGCTGTCCCCGGAGCAGTGGGAGCAGCTCTTTGCCACCTATACCCCGGCCGACGTGGAAGCTGCCATGGCCATGGCCCGGGAGATTGCCCTGGGCTGGTTTGGACGGAAGATCTACTTCCGGGGGATTGTGGAATTTACCAACTACTGCAAAAACGATTGCCGCTACTGCGGCATCCGGTGCAGCAACCACAGCCTGTCCCGGTACCGGCTGACCCAGGAGGACATTCTCACCTGCTGCCGGGAGGGCTACCGGGCAGGCTTTCGCACCTTCGTACTGCAAGGGGGCGAGGACGGCTGGTTTGACGATGAAAAAATGTGTACCCTGATCCGCACCATCAAGCAGACCTATCCTGACTGCGCCGTGACCCTGTCCCTGGGGGAGCGGAGCCGGGCGTCTTATCAGGCCATGTTTGATGCCGGAGCCGACCGGTACCTTCTGCGCCATGAGACGGCAGACCCGGCTCACTACGCCCTGCTTCACCCGGCCCGGCAGACCCTGGAAAACCGAATGCGGTGTCTTGCCGAGCTGAAACAGATCGGCTACCAGACCGGCTGCGGCATGATGATCGGCTCCCCCGGTCAGACCCCCAGGACCCTGGCCCGGGATATGGTATTTTTGCAGGAATTCGACCCGCAGATGGTGGGTGTCGGTCCCTTCCTGCCCCATGGGGATACCCCCTTCCGGGATCAGCCGGGGGGCAGTGTGGAGCTGACTCTGTTTGTGCTGGCCCTGTGCCGCATCACCCTTCCCCGGGTGCTGCTGCCCTCCACCACCGCACTGGGAACCGCCCGGCAGGACGGACGGATCCAGGGCATCCTGGCAGGGTGCAATGTGATCATGCCCAACCTGTCTCCGGCAGCGGTTCGGAAAAAATATATGCTCTATGACAACAAATCCGGCACCGACCTGACGGCTGCGCAGGGGATCGACCTGCTGCGCCGACAGATGGAGCAGATTGGCTATCAGGTAGTCGTTGGCCGGGGCGACTTCGGAAAGGAAGAAAACCATGATTAAACTGGCAGTTTACGGAAAAGGCGGCATTGGCAAATCCACCACGGTGTCCAATCTCTCCGCCGCTCTGAGTGATATGGGCTGCCGGGTGATGCAGATTGGCTGTGACCCCAAGGCGGACTCCACCGTGAGCCTCCATGGGGAACAGACGGTGACCACCGTGCTGGATCTGGTGCGCACCCGGAAAAACGACTTTACATTGGAAGATATGGTGCACATCGGCTACGGCGGGGTGATCTGCGTGGAGGCCGGCGGCCCCACCCCCGGTCTGGGCTGCGCCGGACGGGGCATCATTGCCGCCCTGGAAAAGCTGGCGGAAAAGGGCGCCTACGAAACATACCGGCCGGACGTGGTGATCTACGATGTGCTGGGAGACGTGGTCTGCGGCGGCTTCTCCATGCCCATGCGGGGGGGCTACGCCGACAAGGTCTTTGTCATCACCTCCGGTGAGAATATGGCCCTCCACGCCGCCGCCAACATTGCCATGGCCATTGACGGCTTCCAGGATCGGGGCTATGCCCAGCTGGGAGGCATCATCCTCAACCGCCGCAATGTGAAAAACGAGGAGGAAAAGGTGCAGGAGCTGGCCCAGGATATCCACAGCCGGGTCATTGCCACCCTCAGCCGCAGCGATACGGTGCAGGAAGCGGAGGATCAGGGTAAGACCGTCATTGAGGCCTTCCCGGACAGCCCCATGGCCCAGGAGTACCGGGCGCTGGCGAAAACCCTGCTGGAGATCTGCGGGGTGGAGCCATGCTGAAACCTGTCTGCGCCCCCAAGCCCCAGGCGGGCATCCCCATTGGCAAAGCCGCCTATCCAAATCCCTTCGCCTCCGGTCTGGAATACGCCGCACCGGCCCGGGGAACCTGGAACATCGTCCACACGGGGATGCTGATCCCCGAAGCCCACGAGATTTTCGTCTGCGCCGCCAGCTGCCTGCGGGGCGTGGTGCTGACGGCGGCGGAAATGAACGCCCTGGATCGGTTCTCCACCGTGGAGATCCGGGAAAACAACCTGCTGGACGGAGACCTGGAGGATCTGCTCATTGAGGGCGTGACGGACATTTTGCAGCGGCTGCCCCAGAAGCCCCCGGTGGTGCTGATCTATACCAGCTGTGTCCACCATTTTGCCGGTTGTGATCTGGAAATGATGTACCGGGTGCTGAAGCAGCGCTTCCCGGATATCGACTTTGCCGACTGCTACATGAACCCCATTATGCGAAAAAGCGGCCTGACCCCGGATCAGCTGATGCGCAGCCGCCTGTATCTGCCTCTGCGCCCCCGGCCTGTGGATCCGGACAGCGTTGCCATTCTGGGAAACGACCTGCCCACCCGTCCGGACAGCGACCTGATGGAGCTGCTGGAGAAAAACGGCAAAAAGGTTCACGAGATCACCGGCTGCAAGACCTATGAGGAATATCAGCGCATGGCGGAAAGCGCATCCTATATCACCTACTATCCCGCTGCCGCCGCCGGAGGGGAACTGCTGTCCCAGCGGCTGGGAGGGAAGCATTTGTATGTCCCCTTCAGCTTTGCCTATGAGGAGATCGAGGAAAGCTTCCGCACCCTGGCAGAATTCCTGGGGGTTCCCGCCCCGGATTTTGCAGGCAAGCGGGAAAGCTGCGATGCAGCCCTCCGGGAGACTGCCGCACTTCTGGCAGATACCCCCATTGCCATTGATTACACCTTCTGCCCCCGTCCCTTGGGCCTTGCCAGACTCCTGCTGGATGCCGGGATGCAGGTGCGGCGGGTGTATCTGGACGGCATTTCCGGGGAGGAAGAATCGGACTTCCGGTATTTGCAGCGTGCCTATCCCGATCTGGAGCTGCTGCCCACCGTCCACCCGGCCATGCGGTTCTGCGCCGCCAAGGAACCGACAAACTACCTGGCCATCGGTCAGAAGGCCGCCTATTTTACCAATACCAACCACTTTGTCAACGTGGTGGAGGGCGGCGGCATGCTGGGCTATGAGGCTGTGACCCAGACCCTGGCCTGGATCCGGGAGGCATTCCGGCAGGAACAGGATATGCGGAATCTGATCCAATTAAAAGGAATGGGGTGCGGTTGCTGCGTATGAAACAGACATCCAGAATCATTTCCACCTACTCCGCAGATACCTTCGGGGTCTGCTCGGCGCTGTTCGAGCTGGGGGGCATGACCGTGATGCACGATGCCTCCGGCTGCAATTCCACCTACACCACCCATGACGAACCCCGGTGGTACGACATGGACAGCATGGTGTATATCTCCGGCCTGTCGGAAATGGAGGCCGTTTTGGGGGACGATGAAAAGCTCATTGGGGATATCATCGCCGCCGCCCGGGAGCTTCACCCCCGGTTTATTGCGGTGGCGGGCACCCCCATTCCCACCATGACAGGCTTTGACTTTGCCGCTGTGGCAGAGGTGATCCAGCGCCGCACCGGAATCCCCGCCTTCGGCTTTCCCACCACCGGCATGAATACCTATGTCACGGGGGTTTCCATGGCCCTGGATGCCCTGGCCCGGCGGATCCCGGCGGAGGGACTTTCCAAACCCCCCTGCCCCAGCGTCAACATTCTGGGGCTGACCCCGCTGGATTTTTCCGTCAACGGCAGCGATGCTTCCATCGCCCGGTTCCTGGAGAATGCAGGCTTTCAGGTGCTGTCCCGGTGGGCCATGGGCAGCAGCCTGGAGGAAATGACCCAGGCCGGAGCCGCCCATGTGAATCTGGTGGTCTCCACCGCCGGCTTGGCAGCGGCCAAGACCCTGAAAGCCCGGTTCGGCACCCCCTATGTGGTGGGCGTGCCTATGGGCACCGCCTTTGCCGGACTTCTGGCAGATGCCCTGCATACAGCCGCATCCACCGGTGAAGATCAGATCCCCCATTCCTGCCTGCCCGGCGGGGATACGGTGATTCTGGGAGAAGGGGTCTATGGATGCAGCCTGGCCTCTGCCCTGGAAGCCGAAACGGGAATCCCCGTCCGGGTAATCTGCACCACCGAATGGGAGGCTTCCCTGCTGCGGCAGAAGGATCTGCATCTTAACTGGGAAACCGAGTTGGAAGAAGCCCTGAAAACCGCCAAAACCGTGATCGCAGACCCCCTGTTCCGGCCTATCTGCCCCAAGGAAGCCCGCTGGATCGACCTTCCCACCGAGGCCTTCTCCGGCAGGATCTACCGCAGCCGGATCCCTGATTTAACCGCCAATTTTGAAGCATTTAAGAAAGAGGTAATGTAATATGAAAAAGCTGATTTGCTTGCTGCTGGCCGCCGTGCTGGCACTGTCCCTGGCCGCCTGCGGCGGCGCACCCGCCCCCGAAACCACCGCTCCCACCGAGACCACCGGGGAAACGGCCCCGGAGACCACCGCCGCCCCCACCACCCACACCGTTGTGGATCATCTGGACAACGCCGTGGAAGTCCCCTATGAAGTGAACCGGATCGTGGTATGTGATATCTATCCCCTGCCCAGTGCGCTGACGGTGTTCTTTGACTCCGCCGAGAAGATCGTGGGTATGCCCGCCCCTTCCATGACCGCCGCCGCCAACGGCCTGCTGGGTCAGCTGTACCCCCAGATTCTGGACGCTCAGACCGGCTTTATTGACGGCAGCACCATCAACATGGAGGAGCTGCTGAAGCTTCAGCCGGATGTAGTGTTCTACAGTGCCTCTCAGCCCCAGGAGGGGGAGCAGCTGCGCAATGCCGGTATCCCTGCCCTGGCAGTTTCCGTGAACAAGTGGCAGTACAACGCCATTGAGACCCTGAACAACTGGATCGACCTGCTCAGCCAGGTGTTCCCCGAAAACGACAAGACCCAGGTGGTGCGGGAATACTCCGACAAGATGTACGACCTGGTGCAGCAGCGGGTCTCCACGCTGGAGGAGGCAGACCGCCAGCGGGTGTTCTTCCTGTTCCAGTACACCGACACCAATATGCTCACCTCCGGTAAGCAGTTCTTCGGTCAGTGGTGGGCAGATGCCATTGGCGCTGTGAACGTGGCCCAGGAGCTGGAAAAGGACAACTCCGTGGCTGTGAACATGGAGCAGGTCTACGCATGGAACCCCTCTCTGATCTTCGTCACCAACTTCACCAAATTCGGCCCGGAGGATCTGTACAACAACACCGTGGGCACCTATGACTGGAGCGCCGTGGATGCGGTGAAGAACCACCAGGTCTACAAAATGCCTCTGGGTATGTACCGCAGCTACACCCCCGGCGTGGATACCCCCGTCACTCTGCTGTGGCTGGCCAAGTCCGCCTATCCCCAGCTCTTTAACGACATCGACCTGATTGCTGAGACCAAGGCCTACTACCAGGAGGTGTTCGGCATTGCCCTGACCGATGAGCAGGCAAGCGCCATTTTTGCACCCCCTGCCGAGGCTGGCACAGGCTTCTAAAGGAGGCGGCGGCATGAGCATGAATGCAACCCCCTCCGGCGACCGGGTACACATCGGCTTCTTCGGCCGCCGGAATGCGGGAAAATCCAGCGTGGTCAATGCCGTCACCGGACAGGATTTGGCGGTGGTCTCTGATGTGAAGGGGACCACCACCGACCCGGTGAGCAAGGCCATGGAGCTGCTGCCCCTGGGGCCGGTGATGATCATCGACACCCCCGGCTTTGATGATGAAGGGGCACTGGGCACCCTGCGGGTGAAAAAGACCCGGCAGATCCTGAACAAGACCGACATTGCCATTTTGGTGGTGGACGGTACCGAGGGCCTGAAGGAATGTGACCGCCAGCTGATTGACCTGTTTGCAGCCAAGGAGATCCCCTATCTTATCGTCTACAACAAAGCCGATCTGTTGGATGCCCCTCCCGGGGCATCAGAGCGGGAAATCTGGGTCAGCGCCCTGAAAAATCAGGGGATCTATGAACTGAAGGAGCGCATGGCCCACCTGTACAAGCCCGACAGCGGCAAGCGGCTGGTGGCGGATAAGGTGCGCCCCGGGGATCTGGTGGTGCTGGTGGTTCCCATCGACAAGGCCGCCCCCAAGGGCCGCCTGATCCTGCCCCAGCAGCAGACCATCCGGGATCTGCTGGATGCAGGGGCGGCGGCAGTGGTGGTGCGGGAGACAGAGCTTTCCCAGACCCTGGAAGCCCTTGGAAAATGCCCCGCCCTGGTGATCACCGACAGCCAGGTGTTTGATGCCGTTGCCCGGATCGTTCCTCCGGAGATCCCTCTGACCTCCTTTTCCATCCTCATGGCCCGGCACAAGGGGTTGCTTGCCGATGCGGTGAAGGGGGTGGCGGCAGTGGATCGGCTTCAGGACGGAGACACCGTCCTCATTGCCGAGGGCTGCACCCACCACCGGCAGTGCGACGATATCGGCACCGTGAAGATCCCCAACCGGTTGCGCCACCATACCGGCAAGGAGATCCGGATCGAGACTTGCAGCGGCGCAGAATTTCCCGAGGATCTGAGCCGGTACGCCATGGTCATCCACTGCGGCGGCTGTATGCTCAATGAGCGGGAGGTGCGCTACCGGGTCAAATGCGCCGCCGACCAGGGGGTTCCCATCACCAACTACGGCATCTTCCTGGCAGCCATGAACGGCATTCTGCCCCGGAGTTTGGAAATTTTCCCGGAACTGCAATAGCGCCTTGCCATCCCCCGACTTGTGTGGTATGATAACAGGGACAAAACCCACAAAAAGGAAGTGCGTTTCATGCCCAGAAGTTCCGGCGTCTTACTTTCCGTTACCAGCCTGCCCTCTGATTACGGCATTGGCTGCTTTTCTCAGGAAGCTTATGATTTTGTAGACTGGCTGGTGAAAGCCGGTCAGACCTATTGGCAGATCCTGCCTCTGGTGCCCACCTGCTACGGCCCATCGGATGACTCCCCCTATCAGTCCTATTCCGCCTTTGCGGGCAACCCCTATTTCATCTGTCTGGATGATCTGATAAAGGAGGGGGTTTTGACAAAGCAGGAGTGCCTGACAGTGGACTTTGGCACCGACCCGGAACGGGTGGACTATGACAAGCTCCATCAGCACCGGCTCAAATTGCTTCACAAGGCCTACGAGCGGAGCAATATCAGCCACAGCGCCGAATATCAGCAGTTTTTGCAGAAAAACAACTGGTGGCTCCAGGATTATGCCCTGTTTATGGCCCTGAAGGACTTCTTCGGCGGCGATTGCTGGCGGCAGTGGCCCAAGGATATCAGCCTGCGCTGGAACTATGCCCTGGACTACTACCGGGAAAAGCTGTATTTTGACATTGAATTCCACCAGTATCTCCAATTCCAGTTCTTCCGTCAGTGGGAGAAGCTGAAAACCTATGCAAACCGCCGGGGGATCCGCATCATCGGTGACCTGCCCATCTATGTGTCTCTGGACTCTTCCGATGTGTGGGCCCACCCGGAGCTGTTCCAGCTGGATGAGAACAACATCCCCACCGCCATTGCCGGGTGTCCCCCGGATGCTTTCAGCGCCGACGGACAGGTTTGGGGCAATCCCCTCTACCGCTGGGATCTGCACCAGGCCACCGGCTATGACTGGTGGGTGTCCCGGCTGCATCAGAGCTTCCGGCTGTACGATGTGGTGCGCATTGACCACTTCCGGGGCATGGATGAATACTTCTCCATTCCCTACGGTGCGGAAACGGCCCGGGACGGACACTGGGAGAAGGGCCCCGGCATGGAGCTGTTCTACGCCGTCCGCCGCCGCCTGGGAGACAAGCAGCTGATTGCCGAGGATCTGGGCCACATGACCGACAGTGTCCGCCGTCTGGTTCACGAAAGCGGCTTTCCCAATATGAAGGTGATCCAGTTTGGCTTTGATGTCCATGACATTCAAAAGACCAACGACCATCTGCCCCACAACTATGACCGCCACTGCGTGGTCTACACCGGCACCCATGACAATGAGACGGTTCAGGGCTGGTACATGGGCATGACGGCAGAGGAAAAGCAGTTGCTGCGCCGCTACATAGGCGACGAAGTCACCCCCGACAAGCAGATGTACCGCAGCATCCTGCGCATGACCATGGCCACCACAGCGGATACCTGCATTCTTCCCGTTCAGGACGTTCTGGGCCTGCCCAACACCGCCCGGATGAACAAGCCCTCCACCGTCAAATCCAACTGGCGCTGGCGCCTGGACGGCAAACTGCTCACCGACAAGGCCCAAAAGGATCTTCTGGAACTGACACAACGCTACGGCCGCTACAACTGGCAGGCAGTGCAGGAGCCGGAAGAAGAATAGCGAGGAAATGAATCGGAGGATCCGGCCCAGCGGCCGGGCAAAACCAACATTCGCAAGACCTGCCACCGAAATAGAATTACCGGGTATGCCAAATGATATGCTACCCCCATAAGAAACAGTTTTGTCTTTCACTGTCTCTTATGGGGGTAGCATATCACTCCCGGAACACGTTTTGTTTTATTCTCCTTTCTCTATTCCAGTAATTAAACCCAGAACTACAGTTAATTGATGCTATTTGATCCTAAACAAAAACAGAGCCCACCTCCCGTTAAGAATTGGGAAGCAGGCTCTGCGTTTTTTACGTCTGGCTCATTTGCTTATCGCCATCTTCAATTGCATTACATCAATCTTGATTTCTTTTTTACATTTGGGGCAGTAAAGCGGAAAGTTGAACATCGCCGTATCTGCATACACCTTTGTCCGGGTTTTTCCATTGCAGATTGGGCAATGAATCCAACATGAATCAAGATGTTCTTTGTTTATCATAGTTTTCTAACAAATGTTGTGATGTAGTAATCGGTGAGCTTAATATAAGTTTACTTGCTTTGAAAATTACTGGATGTTCAGTTTGGTTCCATCTGCCAACCGGATATGATCTACCTCGTCCACCACAATGGGAGAGCGGGCTTTCAGCACATTGTAGCCATCCCAACGGCTCCAGTTGTCCTCCAGCATAATTTCTGTTCCGTCCTTCATGACGGCGTAGACATGGTTGTTATCCCATTCAAAAGCGGGATACAGACCGGTGAATTCATAGGTAATCGTGGCGCTCAGAGCATTCAGCTTTACAGAAGTGACGTTGATCTCTTCCAGAACGTACTCATATTCACCATCTCCATCGCCATAGCGCTTATATACCTGCCCCTTGGTAGCAACGGGTGCGGTCAGTAGCTCCCTGCTTGCTTCCTCTGCAGTTTCTACACGGAAGGAGAAAGTAAACTCCCAGGAAGCATCCAGCAGCACCTCAGTTGAATTCACATCCCCTTCGTAGCAGTATTGGCCGAGCTCATCGGAAATCTCTTTCAGAAGGTCAACATCGGTAGTGATCCGAATAACATCTGTCAGAACAACTTTCCATTCTACATTGGGATCGAAGGGATTACGGGAACCTTCACCGGGTTTGGGCTGCACTTCAATAACGAAGTTTTCTGTATTTGTCTTTCCATCGCCATCGTCCATAAAGAACCAGGTGATGACATCTTCCTCAAAACTATCGGGATATACAATGGGCTTATCCCATCCACCGACCATATCCAAACGGGAGATGAGAGTGCCATCCTCGCCGTATACAGGAGCCAGGTCGGTACCTTCCGGTGCAGTGACACCCAGAATAACCAGGCCCTTGGTACCGTCGGTAATTGCAGAACGAAGTTCTACAGACCAGCCATCCTGAGTCTGAACCTGATTCAGAACCTGCTCATTTTCATCCAGATAGCTGATCTGGCTGTCAGACAGCGGCTGCTCGTTCTGTGCAGAATAAAGGGAAGTGAACCACCCCTGGGTATATGCATAGGCTACGGTGCAGCCCATAAGTGTCATAGCAAGCACCACCATAGCGGCAATCAACCATACTTTTTTTCCAGATACTTTTCTCATATTATGTTCTCCTTTCTGAAAACTCTGGGCATCCAGAATGTAGTCAGCCCGAGCTTCGCCGATCATTTCTAAAATATCCATTTCCTTCATTGCAGTCCCTCCTTTTCCATGGCTGTACGCAATCTCTTCCGAATGCGGTGGAGCATAGACCGCACTTTGGTTTCTGAAAATCCACAACATTTTGCAATGCTTCCTGTCGGCTCCAAATACCAGTACCGGCACAGGAATACCCTCCGTTCTGTTTCGGAAAGGGTCTGCAGAAAGCGGTTGAAGAATACTGCCAATTCTTTTTGCTCATAGGTTTTCTCCGGTGTATTGCCATCAGTAATACATTCACCCAGTTCTTCCAGAGCAAGGGCAACTTCTCCGCCGCCCCGTTTATAGGCATTGCGCCGTTTCCATCGATCCAATGAGATATACCGGGTCAGCTTTCCAAGGTATGTAGACAGGATTGCCGGTGCTTTGGGTGGAATTGTATTCCACGCGGCAAGATAAGCATCATTGACGCATTCCTGAGAATCTTCCCGGCAAGAAAGGATATTGTAAGAGATGCGGTAACAGTAAGATCCGTACTTGGCGGATGTTTCTTTAATTGCCTGATCCGACCGTGCCCGGTATAATTCCAGGATTGCCTTGTCATCCATTCAATCAACTCCTTTGTGTTTTGCTCCTTCACCTATCTACTAGAAAAAAAGATGCATGTGTTGCATAGATTTAAGAAAAATATAAAAACTAATGTATAGGTCTAGCTCTACGATACCGCGCTCCGAAAAGATAGTCAAATTAAGGTTTTATTGCGAAAAAACTCCCGCCAGTGTTGGTGGGAGTTTTGCTGAAATAAGGAACCGTTGATTAATTAAAGAAAATAGAGAAGTAATTGTAGCAAGCACAGCAAGTGAGGCCTCACTTGCGAAATTACTTTCTGGGTGACTCCCAAACCCTTAGACAGAACCAGATGGAATCACGTCAAACAGAAAGCGAAATAATCACATGAAAACGTGGATATAGCAAGCCGGAACATCAACCAGATTGCACAGCGGATCAGTTATACCGGATGGGTATATCCGGAGGATATGGAGGAGATGAAGAAAAGAATATCCGAAATATGGCAAATCCAACGGTTACTGTTAAGCAAAATGGTGTGAACATTTGTTTTTATACCTATCAAAAATCGTTCAAATGCTCTTGATGTTTTTTCAAAAAATATATATAATAAATATATACAATATGTATGAATCAATTAGGAAGTAAGGGGGGTGTCATAATGAAAGTAAATGTAAATGTCTCTAAAGAAACATTAGGTTGGATTATGGCAAACATCAACTTCGATGCACTTTCCTCCCAGATTGCTGGCCGATTGATGAGTTGGTATAGTGGAGAAAAGGTTCCTACATTCAATCAGATCGAAGAAGCCAGTAGAGCAACAGGTATTCCTTTGGGATATTTCTTTCTCAGCACTCCCCCGAAGGAAGATCGGACGCTCTTGGAATACAGAACTGTGGACAGTCTGGAATTAGAAAAGCCTAGCCGAAACCTTCTTGATACGATTCATGATATGGAACAAATCCAAGAGTGGGCAAAAAACCAGATGGTAGCTGATGGCTTCTCTGAACTCGAATTCGTAGGCTCCATGGCGGAAGTAAATGAAGTTGGTGTCTTTGTAACCCAGATTAGACAGGTTTTGGATTTGCCAAGAGATTGGTTTACTTCCTCCAAAACACCTGCTGATTCTTTCCGTTCTTTGCGGAGCAAGATCAGCGATGCTGGTGTTATTGTTATGATGAATGGCATTGTGGGAAACAACACCCACCGTCCATTGGAAATCAATGAGTTCCGCGCATTTGCCATAGCAGACGAGTATGCGCCGTTGATTTTTATTAACTCTAACGATTCCACTAACGGCAAACTGTTCTCTCTGCTTCACGAGTTTGCTCATATTCTAATTGGCAAGAACAACTTTTTTAATGATCGATACAGTGCTCATGGACGTGTCAATCAGATTGAAACTATCTGTAATGCTGCCGCTGCTGAAATTCTGGTTCCCAGTGATTTGTTTATGGAGAAGTGGAACGAAGTAATTTCTGAGAATGATATTAAAACTACGATCTTCACTCTTGCTAAGTATTTCAAGTGCGGAATTACTGTCATTGCCAGAAAGGCACTGGATCATGGGTATATTATGTCTCAGGAGTACACGCAGATATCTCAGTTAGCTGTATACCTGTATAACGAGCAAAGAAAAAAGGCGAAAGAAAATCCTGGTGGAGATTATTATAGAACCGCAGCCAGCCGCATTGACCAGAGATTTTTCCGCATGCTTGCAGGAAGTGTTGCCGAAGGAAAGACTTTGTATTCTGATGCATTCAGACTTACAAATACGAATCGCGCTACCTTCCGCGAGCTGGCACAACAGGCAGGAGGTGGGTTCTAATGGCAGATGAACTGTTTTTGATTGATGCCAATGCCTTAATTACGCCCCACCTAACGTACTATCCCTTTGATTTCGCCCCCAGTTTCTGGTCACAGATGGAAGAAAACATCAAGAACGGCAATATCGTGATTTTAGACATGGTTAAGGCAGAAATCACACAGGGTAACGATGCCTTAAGTGATTGGATGAATAATCTTGATATTGGGACACTTGTTGACCGTAGGCAGTCTGGAATAATCGAAAAATATTCAGAGGTACTTACATTCCTTCAAAATGACCCTCGATATCAAGAGGCAGCACTGCACGAGTGGTCAAAAGGAAGCGTTGCTGATCCCTGGTTAATTGCAACAGCAGTAGATAAAGGATATACAATTATAACCTTTGAAAAACCTGTCGCAGGTCTTTCTCCCAGGAATCCGAGTAAACGCCCCAAAATTCCGGATGTGGCCACTGCTTTTAATGTCCAGACAAGAGATTTATTTTATCTCATGCGCCAACTCAATTTCCGTCTATAAGCTGTTGTCCCCAAGCATTGGTGTATGCCGCATGCTTGGGGGCAATTTTTAGACCCACTTAATGTCATCCATGCCTATCTAGTTATTGATTTCGCGCCATATCATGCTGTACTAAGGCGGCATAATAACTCTCCATGGTGAAGGTTGCATTGTACAGGGCAGCCTGCAGATACTTTTTGATATTGTGGACACGAGTGGTGTTCTCTTTCAGACAGGCAATGACATACCGTATATGGAAAGCGTTCAGCTTCAGGAACCGGGACCTAACTACCTCCGCAGGGAAATCGTCACCGGCAATGCGTACTGTTTTCCGGGCAGTACAGACAGTGTCCAGAATAATCTCTGTAATTTCATCCAACTGTTCCTTGTCTATCTACGGATCGACCACAAGGATCTCATAGTCGATATTCTCCAAAATAATCTCACGATAGCGCTCTCTGGCTTCCATCCCATCCATTCCTATCTGTTCCCCACTGGGGGTAGGCGGATTTGATAGGATAGGATTTGATTCATACGTATTTGATAACTGAGTATTTAATATATCTTTATTTAATTGCGTGGGTATTTCCTGCATAGGAGATTCCGATATAGGGATATCCTGTGTAGGATTTTCCTGTATAGGTTCTGCGGAATCAGGTACAGCATCACGGGGTTGTTCCAGAATGGTATAAATGATGGCACCTAGCTGTCCGTTGGAATTGCGGACACACTCACGGATCAAATATCCATGCTGCTCCAGCTCCCGGACACCGGCACTGATGCTATCTACACCGTCCCTGCAGATCCTGGCCAGTCCCTTCATCGTATAGTCCCAATTCTCCGGCAGGGACAGCATCAATGATAAAAGTCCCTTCGCTTTCAGGGACAGGGATGTATTACGAAAATGATGATTGGACATAACAGTATAATCACGGGTCTTATCGATTCGAAAAACTGCCATTTACATGACCTCCTTAGAAATAAATTTAGGGTGGGATTTCGAGGATTTTTCCTTTCAGAATCCCCGAAAATTCCAGACGATAAAAGATACCACCCCCATCTTTTTCGCCGCTTACAGAGGCAGGAATCGCCGGAATCCCACCCTTTTTGCTACACTTAAAACGGGTATGTAAAAACACCACGGAATATCCGTGGTGTTCAGACGAAAAAAGGATGCTGTTTACTGCAAACACCATCCTTTTTTCATTCAGGTTTCCCTGTTTATATCGTGTCCGAGGCAAGTATTTTTGACTTGTGAAAAGTAGTAAATTGGTAGTAAATTCTAAGTGTGAAAACAGAAAAGTGTAGTCATACCAATGCTTTTTAGAATCGGTTCATACTTTGCCGTGGCAAACGAAAAGGATTCTCACCATATCATATAACCTCTCAAAAGTGCAGAATTTCTTTTTAAGTCCTTGATTCTCATAACTTTTCTTTTCCTTTTGATGTGGGAGGAAAGCGGTAATTTCTCATTCTCTCCCATATCTTCTCATGCTTTTGTACGCATCGTTGGTAAAATCCTTGGTAAATTGCTGGAGTTTACCAACGGGTCATTTTCCTGCTACACGCCGCAGTTCTTCCTGAGCATCATCGAATTGGACATGGGTATAGGTGTTCAGTGTTACGCTGATGTCGCTGTATCCCATGATATATTGCAGGGTCTTGGGACTCATACCGGACTTTGCCATATTGGAACAGAAGGCGTGCTGATACACGATCATATTATTATATACATACATACATGAACGCAATGAAACCAATCGCAAATTTTTACGATTGCTTTTGATTCAATCGTAAAATCGTTATACCCTTTTTGAACCTTGAGATTAACGCAATAAGGACAACCAGACGCTGCGGCTCTTGAAGCAGCAGATGCTTGTTGGAAGGATCCCGGCGTGCTGTAATACCATCTGCCTTAATTTAACACCTGACCCCGGCGCAGCGCCGGGGTCAGGTGCTTTTTTGTATCGCTTTCGCCAAAATTACGCAGAGGTCTGATGTTATACCCCCAGCAGGGAGATGACGGCATTGGTCCAGGCGTCCATGCTGTATTGGCTGTGGATGGACTGGGCGGTTTGGGGGTCGGGGGAGAGGGTCATGGCGGCTTCCAAGGCCTGGGCGCAGTCCTCCGGGGCTTCTGTGGCGAAGCTGCGGACGATGGGGTATTCGGCGGCCCAGCGGGTACCGGGGATGTCGCTGATGACACAGGGCTTGCCCAGGCTCAGCATTTCCAGCAGGGAGTAGGAAAACCCCTCGGAACGGCTGGCGGACAGGAGAAGATCCGCTGCCCGGTGGAAGGAAAATACATCCTCCCGGGGCTTCCAATAGACCAGAAAATCTTCCTCTCCGGTGCAGTCTGTGTGGGTGCGGATCCATGCCTTTGTCTGTTCCGGGTCAGGGCCGCAGACCAGCGCCAGCTTGACCGGCATCCCCTGCCGGTTCAGAAGCTTTACGGCATTTACAGCAATGTCCACGCCCTTGATTTCCGGGCTCCAGCCGTACAGCTCAATCAGCGTTTCTTCCGGTGCCACCCCAGCGGCGGTGCGCATTTCCTCCCGGCTCTCCTGGGTGCAGGGCAGCCGGTTTTCTGCCAGGGCATTGGGTACATAGACGATCTTTCGGGGATTCAGGGATACCAGATCCTGCCCAACGCTGATTCCCTGCACCCGGCCCAGCAGCACATGGTACAGAAGAAAGTGTTTTATCCGCCGCACCGGGGAAACAGCACCGCCTCCGGAAAAGTCCGAGTGCATGTGGTTGAAGATCCGCAGCCTGGGATTCTGCCAGGACAGCAGGCTCAGCAGCCGTTCATCTACAAAATGGGCATAGAGGACTCCCACATGATACCGGCGGCAAAGGGCCTGCACCTCTTTGGCAACGGCCCTGCGGCTCTGGGAAAGATCCATGGTCAGGATCTCTTTTCCCATGCCCTCCAGCAGCCGAAACCAGTCCCGGTCGGCAGCTTCCCTGGGGAAGCAGTAGATGCACCGTATGTTCCGCTGGGACAGCTTTTCCTCCAGTGCCAGCAGGGTGGGAATGAAATTGCCGCCGTAGACGGCAGGATAGTGGCATAAAAACAGAATGTTGGATTCCAAAAAGGGGCCTCCTTATCCCAGACTGATCCGGTCGATGGCGGCCAGCTCGTCGGGGGTGAATGTGGTATTTTTCAGGGCTTCCAGATTGTCCAGAATCTGCTCCGGCCGGGATGCGCCCACCAGAACGCTGGTGACGATGCCGTCCCGGAGAACCCAGCTCAGGGCCATTTGGGCCAGAGTCTGTCCCCGCTGGGAGGCCAGGCCGTTCAGGCTGCGGATCTGCTCCAGTCGTTCCGGGGTCAGGGAGGACTCCTTCAGGAACCGTCCGTCGGTGCGGATCCGGCTGTCGGCGGGGATGCCGGAAAGATAGCGGTCACTGAGCATACCCTGGGCCAGGGGGGAGAAGGCGATAATGCCCTTGCCCAGCTGGGCGGCAGTGTCTTTCAGACCGTTTCTTTCAATGGTGCGGTCAAAAATGGAGTAGCGGTTCTGGTTGATGACGAAGGGTACCTTCATCTCCTGCAAAATGGCGGCGGCCTGGGCAAGGTGAGGGCCGTCATAGTTGCTCAGACCCACATACAGCGCCTTTCCGGACTGGACGGCGGTGGCCAGTGCCCCCATGGTCTCCTCCAGAGGGGTGTTGGGATCCATCCGGTGGTGGTAGAAAATATCCACATAATCCAGACCCATCCGCCCCAGGCTCTGATCCAGGCTGGACAGCAGATATTTCCGGCTGCCCCAATCGCCGTAGGGACCGGGCCACATGAGATAGCCTGCCTTGGTGGAGATCAGCAGCTCATCCCGGTAGGGCATCAGATCCTCCTTCAGGATCTTTCCGAAGTTCTTTTCCGCCGCACCGGCGCTGGGGCCGTAGTTATTGGCCAGGTCAAAGTGGGTCACACCATGGTCAAAGGCGGTAAAGCACATCTGGCGCATGGTCTCAAAGGGCGCAGTATCTCCAAAATTGTGCCACAGACCCAAGGCAAGGGCACTGATGCCCAGGCCGCTGCGGCCCAGACGGGGATAGGACATGGTATCATAACGGGTATCGGCAGGTGTGTACATGGAGCATCCGTCCTTTCTTGGCGTGGGAGACTACTTGGCAGCCTCTTTGGTTTTTTCTTCTTCGGGAATGAAATCCAGGGTGATGGAGGGAATGGCGGGGCGCAGGCGGATATACTTGACTCCGGCGGAGTCCATCATCCGCTTGGAAGCCAGGGTGGACATGGAATCAGCGTACTTGTCCGACAGGTAGTAGACCTCCTTCACGCCGCTCTGGATAATGGCCTTGGCGCACTCGTTGCAGGGAAACAGCGCCACATACAAGCGGCTGCCTTGCAGGCTTCTGCCGTGGGCGTTGAGGACGGCGTTCAGCTCTGCGTGAACCACAAAGGGGTACTTGGTGTCCTCCCCTTCCCGATCCCAGGGATATTCGTCATCGGAGCAGCCCTTGGGCATTCCGTTGTAGCCGATGGACAGGATGATATTGTCCGCAGAGACGATGCAGGCACCCACCTGGGTGTTGGGATCCTTGCTGCGCTTGGCCGCCAGCATGGCGATCCCCATAAAGTATTCGTCCCAGCTGATATAGTCGTTTCGCTTCATTGCTTAGCCCCCTTTTTTCTTCCAGTTTACCCCAAAGCGGGAAAAATTGCAAGGGGCAAGCAGGGGCCCAGGGTACAAAAAACGCCCCGGAAATATCCCGGAGCGACGACTCAATTGGGTTTACTAACAATAAAGCGGGCAGCATCCTGCTTCAGCCGGTCGAATTCCTCCGGGCTGCAATCGGCAGAGATGGTCAGCGGCTGGTTGATATCCAGAGAAAACAGGGACATGAAGTTCCGCCCCCGAACCCGTACCTGGCAATTGGAGACGATCACCTCAAAGGGCCGGAGGGTGGCAATGTCCACCAAATCCTGAATGTCCTGCATGGAGTGAAGCTGAATCGTAAATTCCATAAAATGATACCCCTATACAAAATCCTCATTTTTATGTATAATAGCCAGTGTATTTCTTTCTTGCTCAGTCATTCAAAAATACAATAATTGAAATTTATTTTATCATAACTCCTGAGATACGACAAGATGGCACATTGGACGATTTGCAAAAATATTACAAATGATAATTGGTGGATTTAACAATGAGATTTGCTTTTTATACGTTGGGCTGTAAGACCAATCAATACGAGACACAGGCCATGGAGCGGCTGCTGATGGATCTGGGGCACACCATCGGCAGCTTTGACGAGGAATGCGACGGCTATATCGTCAACACCTGCTCCGTCACGGCGGTGGCGGACAAGAAAAACCGGGCGGTGATCCGCCGGTGCCGCCGGGAGCATCCCAATGCCATTTTGGGTGTCTGCGGCTGCTATTCCCAGCACGACAGCCAGGCGGTGGAGGCTCTGGAGGCGGATGTCATCGGCGGCAGCGCCCACCGGGAGGAATTTGTCCACATGATGCTCAAGGCCCTGGAAAGCCGCACCCGCCAGGAATCCGTGGATGTGGCGCTGCGCCGCCGGGAGTTTGAGATCCTGCCCGCCGGAGGACTGGAGGAACGTACCCGGGCCATGCTGAAGGTGCAGGACGGCTGCGTGAATTTCTGCACCTACTGCATCATCCCCTACACCCGGGGGCCGGTGCGCTCTGCCCCGGTGGAGGTGGCAGTGGCCCAGGCCCGGGAGCTGGAGCAGCGGGGCTATCGGGAGATCGTGGTGACCGGCATTGAGATCGCCAGCTGGGGCGTGGATCTGCCGGGAAAGCCGGAGCCCACCCAGCTGATCGAGGCAGTGTGCCAGGCAGTTCCTGCCCTGCGGATCCGTCTGGGCAGTCTGGAGCCCCGGATCGTCACCGAGGATTTCTGCCGTCGGCTGCAAAAGCTGCCCAACCTGTGCCCTCAGTTCCATCTTTCCATGCAGTCCGGCTGCGACACCGTTCTGGCCCGGATGCGCCGGAAGTATGATACTGCCCGGTACTATGAAAGTGTCTGCCTGCTCAGCCGTTTCTTCCCCGGCTGTGCCGTCACCACGGACATGATCGTGGCCTTCCCCGGAGAGACGGAGGGGGAGTTTGCCGCCAGTCTGGACTTTATCCGCAAATGCGGCTTTGCGGATATGCACATTTTCCCCTACTCCCGCCGCCCCGGCACCCCTGCGGACAAAATGCCCGGTCAGCATGACAACGCCACCAAGGAGGCCCGCAGCCGGGCAGCCATTGCCGTGGCGGAGGAAATGAGCCGGGATTACCGCAGACGGCTGATCGGCGGGGAGCTGGAAGTGCTGTTTGAAGAAAAGGACGGTGCCTACAGCGTGGGCCATGCCCCCAACTATGTCAAGGTCTACACCCAGGAGGACGTGGGGCACAATGAGATTCGCACCGTCACCGCCGCCGAAGTGTTCCGGGATGGGGTGCTGGGAAGGGTGAAGCATAGTTCATAAAATATTTACGGAAAACCGCCGTTTTTCCACTTGATATTTTTTCCGAATATGGTATGATGTATTAGCACTCAGAGAAGCTGAGTGCTAATATCGTAGATTACCGGGGTTTCCCCGGCCCGGGAGCCGGCCTTTTTCGGCGGCGCTCCCAATATGTGAATTTGGAGGATATGATTATGACCCTGAAGCCTATGGCAGATAATGTGCTGCTGAAAGCCCATGAGGAGCAGACCAGCGTGGCTGGCATTCTGATCGCTGCTTCCAACAAGGAAAAACCCGCAATTTATGAGGTCGTGGCCGTTGGCCCCGGCACCAAGGACGTTCCCATGACCGTTAAACCCGGTGAGAAGGTCATTGTGGGCAAGTTCACCGGTACCGATGTGACCCTGGACAAAACCGATTACAAGTTTGTGAAGCTGGAAGACATTCTGGCTGTTGTCGCTGACTAAGGAGGAACCCAATTATGGCAAAGATGATTGTTTATGGCGAAGAAGCCCGCAAGAAGCTGCAGTCCGGTATTGACCAGCTGGCCAACACCGTGAAGGTTACCCTGGGACCCAAGGGCCGCAATGTGGTTCTGGGCAAGAAGTACGGCGCACCCCTGATCACCAATGACGGCGTGACCATCGCCAAGGAAGTGGAGCTGGAGGATGCCTTTGAGAACATGGGCGCTCAGCTGATCCGGGAAGTTGCCACCAAGACCAACGATGTGGCTGGTGACGGCACCACCACCGCAACGGTTCTGGCTCAGGCCATCACCCGTGAGGGTCTGAAGAACCTGTCCGCCGGTGCCAATCCCATGGTGATGCGCAAGGGCATCGACAAGGCTGTGGAAGCTGCCGTGTCTGCCATCAAGTCCCACTCCGTTCCCGTCAACGGCAGCGAGGATATCGCCCGTGTCGGCACCGTTTCCTCCGGCGATCCTGCCATCGGCCAGCTGATTGCAGAGGCCATGGAGAAGGTGGGCACCGAGGGTGTTATCACCATCGAGGAGTCCAAGACCGCTGAGACCGGTCTGGAGGTGGTGGAAGGTATGCAGTTCGACCGGGGCTACATCTCCCCCTACATGGTCACCGACACCGACAAGATGGAAGCCGTTCTGGATGATGCTTATCTGCTGATCACCGACAAGAAAATCTCTACCATTCAGGAGATTCTGCCCATTCTGGAGCCCATTGTCAAGGCCGGCCGGAAGCTGATGATCATTGCCGAGGATGTGGAGGGTGACGCTCTGGCTACCCTGCTGCTGAACCGTTTGCAGGGCCGCTTCAATGTGGTCTGCGTCAAGGCCCCCGGCTTTGGCGACCGCCGCAAGGAGATGCTCCAGGATATCGCCATTCTCACCGGCGGTACTGTGATCTCCAGCCAGCTGAACATGGAGCTTTCCGATGCACAGATGACCGATCTGGGCCACTGCCGTCAGATCGTTGTCACCAAGGACACCACCACCATCGTGGACGGCGACGGCGCAGCTGCTGACATTGCCGCCCGGGCACAGATGATCCGTGCCGGTATTGCCAACACCACCTCCGACTACGACCGTGAAAAGCTCCAGGAGCGTCTGGCCAAGCTGTCCGGCGGTGTTGCCGTGATCAAGGTTGGTGCACAGACTGAGGTTGCCATGAAGGAGCAGAAGCTGCGTGTGGAGGATGCGCTGAACGCCACCCGTGCTGCTGTGGAAGAGGGCATCGTTGCCGGCGGCGGTACCGCTCAGGTCAACGCTGTCACCGCTGTGGAAGAGCTGATCGCCACCCTGCACGGTGACGAAAAGACCGGTGCAAAGATCATCGCCGCCGCCCTGCAGGCACCCATCCGCCAGATTGCGGAGAATGCCGGTGTGGATGGCAGCGTGGTATATGAGAAGATCCGCAACTCCGGCAAGGTGGGCTTTGGCTACAACGCCTACACCGAGGAGTATGTGGACATGATTGCCGCCGGTATCGTCGATCCCACCAAGGTCACCCGTTCCTCTCTGGAAAATGCAGCCTCCATTGCCGGCTGTGTTCTGACCACCGAATCCCTGGTAGTTGACAAGCCCGACCCCGCTGCCGACGCAGCCATGGCCGCCGCAGCCAACCAGGGCGGCATGGGCGGCATGTACTAAGCGGGGTGCCCCCGCTGGCAATTCGAGCCTGTGACCCTGGTGGTAGACCAACACCGCAGGGGGTCACCCGGTTCGGGACTGCTCAGTTGACCAGCCCTGACAGGGTTAGCTCCGCAGAGAATAACGAGCCTAAGGCCCGGCGGTGAACCAACACCGCTGGGCCTTCCCGATTCGAGACAGCTCAGTTGACCAGCCCTGACAGAGTATGCCCCCGCTGGCAATACGAGTCTGTGACCCTGGTGGTAGACCAACACCGCTGGGGGTCACCCGGTTCGGGACTGCTCAGGCAACGAACTGTGTAAGGCTCTAAAGAAAACCAATAGAACGACCCGGCATCTGCCTTTTGCGCAGGTGCCGGGTCTCTTTTGTGCGCCCGGTGAGCGTACGTTCTCTAGGGTGAAAGTCCCGAAGTCGCCCGGTAGCGGGAAGATTTAGCCAAAGGCAAGGGTGTCCGTTGTGAGGCAGAATCTGAAGAAAGCCGGATTTTAGGGGTTGAAAGGTTCCCTAATGGGCAAAACTCTGGCCTGACGAACAGAAACCGCATATAAGGCCGTAAATGAGAGTAAGTTTACATAACATATCCAAGCAGATACACGGGATCATTTATGGTAAATGCGCCATGTAATAGCAATTTGCAATACCTCTGGATAACCTTTGAATTTTCGGCTGACTGTTCCGTATAGCGAGGAACGGCGCAGGGCGGTAAGTGAATACGCAAGACAAAACGGGTTTAAGCAAGTCACCAAGGATTTACAATTACGCACTTGAGCATAGAAGCACTTTGTGTTATACTAAATTCAGCGTTTGCAGAATTCTATCAAGCAAAAGGTGAGTACAAAGCTTTGATTTAATATTTCAACAGAGGTGTAGTCTGTGGCTGTTAGTTATAAAAAACTTTGGAAACTATTGATTGACCGTGATATGAGGAAAAAAGACTTATGTGCTGCGGCGGGAATCAGCCATGCGTCAATGGCAAAACTCGGAAAGAATGAAAATGTCACCACCGATGTGTTAGTAAAGATTTGCACAGCACTGCAATGTGATATTGGTGACATTATGGAGATTACAGATAGCTCTAATAACTGAAGGGTGGAGGCGAACGAGCAGTGGATACAAAGAAGCTGGATAAGTGGGCTGATTTGCTGTTGGATACAGGAAAACGCAATAATTTAATCAATTTTAAGGATACGCGAGCTTCAACCGTGGAGGTGCTGCTCCCGTCTTCTGATGTGTTGCTTGAGAAAGTGGACGGGACAGCTTCTTTTGAGGTATTCGATCCCCAAATTGTCGAAGAAGATGATGACTCGGAAGAATCCTATGCACCGGAACAACTGCAAATCGGAACATCGGGAGAGTCTTCTGAACCGGAACAGTTACAGATTGAGATGTCAGAAAAGTCCGATGCTTCTGGCGGAAAAACCGCATTTTTGGCTCATTATTCCGGTAAAATCAAGCGGCAGAATCAAATCCTACTTTATAATGCCGCAACGAATCCACTTGTTGCCGTAAAAAACATTGATAAGAAGGCAAGAGAGTTCATTGAAGAAACTGGTGTCAATGTTGCGTACATGGCGTTTGGCTTTGTCCACTGGAAAGAAAGCACCGCCTCTAACGATGTTTTTCGCGCGCCCATTTTGCTTGTACCGATTCAGCTGGAACAAGCGTCAGCGGTAGAACCCTATCTTATCAAGTCGGCAGGAGATGACATCATTGTTAATCCGACCTTTTCCTATAAAATGGATGCGGAGCATGGGGTGAAACTCCCTGAATATAACAATGAGGGGCTGACTGCCTACATTGAGAAAGTAAAGCGTCTTGTGGCAAAGCTCCAATGGACAGTCACAACTGAATGCAAGATCGGCATTTTCTCATTTCTCAAAATCAATATGTACCGGGATCTGAAGGACAATGCAAAGGCAATCCTTGCAAATCAGAATGTCCGTCAGCTCTTGGGTGAGCCAGCCGTCACAGAACAGATGTACAGCGATGAGGAAGCTACCGTATCTGTTGCTGATCCATTGATTGAACTACATAGCGTGGTTGATGCAGACTCCAGCCAGATTGAAGCGATTGAGATGGCAAAGACGGGAAAGAGCTTCGTTTTGCAGGGGCCTCCGGGAACCGGAAAAAGCCAGACGATTACAAACATCATCGCAGAATGCCTCAGCGATGGTAAAAAAGTGCTGTTCGTTTCTGAGAAGCTGGCAGCCCTGAATGTGGTCTATGACAAGTTGAAACAAGCGGGACTTGCTGAGTTTTGTTTACAGCTCCACAGTCATAAGGCCAATAAAAAGGATGTCATTGCGGACATTTGTCATACCCTGCGTACAGGAAAAAGTGTGGTTTCCTCAAAAGCGGACGCTGAAATTGCTATGAAGGAAAAGGCACAGCATCAGCTGGATGCTTATGCAGTTGAACTTCACAAGCTGCGCCCGGTCATTGAAAAAAGTTTGTATCAGCTGTACGAGTCTTACGCCGCATTTCGCTCCACGCCGGATGTTGCGTATCCTATTCCTCAGCTATCTTCCAAAGGCGATGCGTACTTGACAGAAACAGCTGCTCTTTTGGAGCAGTATGCTGACTATATCCCATCCATCGGATATGATTATAGAAAGAATCCGTGGTACGGCTATATCAATCAGGACATATCTTACCAGTCAAAAAACGAGGTAAAGAGTAATCTTTCTGCCGTTTCACAATTCTTGCAGACATTGATCCCTTTACAGCAGGAAATCTCTGGGAAGTATGAAATACAGTGTATCAGCGTAGAGGACGCGCAGCTTTGGAACAGCTTCTTCGGTTTTGCAGCAACATCCAGGCTGATTACACCGTCGCTTTTAAATCGGGAACATTTTGATGCGGTAAACGCTGCATTGCGCACATTACAAAGACAGAGCGCAGATATTCTTGCTGCCCGCTCCGTTTTGCGTGCGGTGTTTGATGATGATATTTATAAACTGGAAGGAGCAGCGTATTATAAGAAGCTGACAAAACAGTTTAGCGGAATCTTTTCCCGGCTTTTTAATGCCGAATACAAGCAGCTTATCACCGACCTGCGTTTGTGCAAGAAAGATGGGAAGAAGCCATCCTATAGTGAAGCCGTCACTATGACAGAAAGCCTTGCCTATTATCAGCAAAGGAATTTGGAGTTTATTGAAGCAGAAGCGCCCATCAAAGCATTTCTTGGCGAAGCCTATCATGGTGTCGAAACTGAATGGACTTATGTGACGGAACAAATGTCTGCGATGGAAGCGATATTCTCCAGCAGCATTGCGTTTGGCTCTTTGGGACACTATGACGATTTCACCTCTGAACGAGGAATATTTGCAGATTACCACCAGAAACTTGACGAAACTTTTGCAGTTTGTAGTGCTGATACATTCAAGCGAGCTGATGGGTACTTTGACCAAGCGATTCTGAACATCCACTCTGCACCGTGTGAGCTGGTATTGACGAGATTAACGGACTGCCTGAATGAAATGGACAAGTTGGATAACTGGTGCCATTTCAGAAGTCTTCTCTCCAGGTTGGATGATAAGCAGATCGTACCTTATGTAAATTCTGCTATTGGTCAGAACATAGAGTCAAAGCATATTGTCGGCGCATTCCAAAAGCAATTCTACTATCAATGGATCGATTTGATTTTGTCTGGAAATACTGTTTTGTCTGCATTCAATCGAATTTCTCAGGATAAAGCGATTCGTACTTTTTCCGAGAAAGATACTGAGCAATTTGAAATCAATAAGGCAAAAATCCGCGCTGAGCTTTCCTCTATGCGCCCGTCGCTTGACATGATTGCGTCCGGGAGCGCATTGGCAATCTTGCTTCGTGAAGGTCAAAAAAAGCGCAAGCAAAAAAGCATTCGTTCTCTGCTCGCTGAAACAGGTGAGCTTGTTCAGCGAGTCAAGCCGTGCTTTTTGATGTCTCCGCTGAGCGTCAGCACTTTCCTTGCGCCGGATACCGTTCACTTCGATGTGGTTGTATTTGATGAGGCATCACAGATTTTCCCGCAGGATGCAATCGGCGCAATCTATCGTGCAGACCAGTTGATTGTTGTGGGTGACTCTAAGCAGATGCCGCCCAGCAACTTTTTCAATGCCACCATTGAAGCGGAGGACAACGATGAAGAAACTGGAGATGTAACGGACTTTGAATCTATCTTGGATCTGTGTTCGACATCCATGCAGCAGCTCCGGCTGCGCTGGCATTACCGCAGTCGATATGAGCAGCTGATTACTTTTTCCAACAAGAATTTTTATGACAGCGATCTTGTGACGTTCCCGTCGTCTAAGGTCGATGCTCCGGGAATCGGTGTAGACTATTATCACGTGGACGGCATATTTGACCGCAAAGCGCATACCAATCGGAAGGAAGCGGAGTTCATTGTTGATCTGATTTATCAGAATATTGAGAAATATCCAAACCGCAGTCTTGGTGTGGTTGCGTTCAGCGTAGCGCAACAGGACTTGATTGATAAACTGCTTTCCAAGCGGCGGCAAAGCACACCGGAGAAGGAATATTTCTTCAAGAATGATGGGAAAGAGCCTTTCTTCATCAAAAATCTCGAAACCGTGCAGGGTGATGAACGCGATACGATCATTTTCAGCATTGCCTATGGCATTGATGCGCAAGGGCGCCTGCTGCATAATTTCGGCCCGTTGAACCGCGTCGGCGGCGAACGAAGGCTGAATGTTGCCGTTACCCGTGCAAAATGCAATGTCCAACTGGTTTCTTCCATGCACTATACGGACGTTGACTTGAAGCATACATCCGCAGAAGGTGCAAAGCTGCTTCGTGAATACCTCGATTATGCCGAGAACGGTAGCGTTGCGCTGGAACGGGCAATTTCCGTCAGCCCGTTTGAACAATTCGATTCCGATTTTGAACTTGAAGTGTTTGACTATCTGAGATCCAATGGATTTGCGGTAGATACGCAAGTTGGCTGCTCTGGATTCCGGATCGATCTCGGTTTGAAACTGCCGGACAGCTCCGATTATGTTCTTGCGATTGAATGCGATGGTGCAACGTATCACTCGTCCAAAAATGCGCGTGACCGCGACCGTCTACGGCAGGAGATTTTGGAGCGCATGGGTTGGAAATTCTATCGCATCTGGTCTACGGAATGGTTCAGAAACAAATCGGTTGAACAGCTTCGACTTTTGGAGGCAGCTGCGGACGCAGTCAAAAATCCAACAGAAGCAGAAGTAAAACAAATCGACAGTCAGCCAACAGAAACATTTGAAGAGGTTGCAGACGAAAAGCATTTTGAGTTTCCTGAGTATAAGGCGGCAGATTTTTTTGAGGTTTGCCGACGTCATCATTACAGCGATTTCAAGGCAATCGTTAAGGAAATTCTGGAAGTGGAAGCACCTCTATCGGAAGATTTGTTTCTAAAGCGTATCGTGTGGTATTTTGACCGTGAAAAGGTTACGAATGTCGTACAGAGAGCCTACGAACAGCAGATGTACGGCTACCAGCGTTACGGTATTATCCGCAGAAATGGATTCCTGTATCTGGATAACGGAAAAGAGATTCAGTTCAGAGGTCCGGGCGATGTTGAGCGTGACATCAAACAAATTGCGCCAGAGGAATTAGCCGCTGGAATGTTTGAGATTCTGAAACAAAATGTAACAGCCGATAAAAGTGGGCTGTACCGTTCTTTGGCTGCGCAATGCGGAGTGACACGTGTTGGCAAAGCCATCAATGAGGCGATGGACACTGCACTGAATGCACTAAGTGATTGCATTATTATTGATGGTGAGCAAATTTCCATCAAATAATCCCTTTGGAACAAAGGGCACACTTCTTCCTAACGGGAGTATGTGCGCGCTGCAAGGCAGACAGCCCGGACGGTCAAATGTCCGGGCTGTTTTGCGTCTCCTTGTTCCGCACAAGGGGCTGCACCCTCTGGTCTTTTAAAAAAGTGACGCAGAGCAATACCTTCTGGTAAAGCTCTGCGTCTTTGTGTCTGGCTTGGATTTTTGGGCTTATTGGATCCGCCCGTCGCCGCCCATCCGTGCGGTCATTTCCTCTATGCGTTCCAGCGGGAACGGCGGCTGGGAAAGAGGCTTCATTGCAATGCTCATGAGCTTCATGGGGTTGTCGTCCGCAGCCACCCGGTTGGAGCTGAGGGCACCGCAGCGCTTGCAGCGGTGAATGATGGCCCATTCTCCGCCCTTGCGTACCCAGACGGCGATTGGCTCCATGATGCCGCCGCAGTCACTGGCCCGGTCGCCGGGTTCTATGTCCACATGAAGGCTTGAAAGGCAGTTGGGGCAGTGGTTGCGGTGGTCGCTGCCTGCGTTTTCCGGCACACATGGTCTGCCGCAGACCTTGCAGGTAAAGGTATCGGAACAGGCGTGGGTCTTATAGTACCCTTTTTCAAAGGCTTTGCGTTTGTTTTCGCGGTTCATTGGAAATCCTCCTGAAGGTGTGTAGGCTGTTCTTCGGGAGGAATGGCGTGTGAATGAATTTGCCAGACCTCCCGGTCAGGCTACACGCTCCGGTAATAAAGTGGTAAGTTTCAAAAAATTCTCCTTGTTTCTTGTCAAAATCTTTTTTCTGGATGCCGGATAGCCGCCCAAAGACTATCCGACTGAATTATACCGCTTCAGAAGCGGCTTCAGTCTGTCAAAGAACCCCTGCTTTCAGCGAGCGAAAGCAGGGGTTCTTCTGCAAGTCGTTGGGAAATGAACAAAAATGAGGGAGAAAATGGAGTCCTTCCAACTCCATTGGGCCAGTTTTTTCAGATTCATGGCAGCATATTTAAGCCTGAC
>Ga0129311_1000432_pt1 | contig 37816 bp, 34 predicted proteins | sample Go1ome_FD_94435 | JGI IMG/M metagenome (GOLD analysis project Ga0129311, IMG submission 94435) | Western lowland gorrila individual fecal microbial communities from Wisconsin, USA - Go1022B metagenome | ecosystem: Host-associated > Mammals > Digestive system > Large intestine > Fecal | place...
AGGATCGATGTAGGGAGGAATGATATCTGGCTGAGAAAACTGAATAGGAACGAAATTTTGAATGCAAAGACTGCATACTTCGATGCGGTCTTTGTTGTGGTTGTGGATTCTGCTAATGTCTACCTCAAACTTTCAGTGGCGGCATGATGGTCTACGGTGGCATATAAAACTCATGCAAAATACCCTTACTGCGAGCCTGTTTTATTGCAGAGCAAGGTGCGGACATGAAACCTTCATTTTTCCGAAGAATTAGAGGTGGAGGTTGAAAGTGTTGAAAATCCCAAAATCTATTTTTCTGGAAAAGTTTATTGCAGACAAAAGCAGGACATGATAACTGCATTTTTCCGGGGAATTAGAGGTAGTGAGGGGTAGATGATTGTTCATGTTGCAACAAGAGGAAGATATGAACTTGTACAGTTTTAACAAAGTGAGTTGGTGTACGGGTTATGACAATAAAGGTCAGCACTTTGAAAAATGGGTGTGCTGTCCGAGATGTTATGACAATAAGACCTAACACTTTGTCGGTGAGTTGGTATGAAGGCGTCTACCATAAAGTTTCAGTTGAAGCGAAATGAGTGAGTAGCCCATGACAGGTCTACATGAAAGATTCAGTGGTAGTTGGAAAGACGGATTAAAATACGGCTGCGGAAGATACCCACTGTGAGAAAAGGATAACTACAGTGTGATAGATCATCTGATACGGATGATGAACACACTGTTTTAAATAGATTGCTTGGCTCAATATGAGCCTTCCATATAAGTAAGATGAATTTCAGGAGGATATAGAATTATGAAAAAGGACTATAAAATTGCGGTTGCCGGTACCGGTTATGTTGGCTTATCGATTGCGACGTTGCTTTCCCAGCACCATCAGGTGACTGCTGTGGATATTATCCCGGAGAAGGTGGACATGATCAACAACCGTAAGTCCCCGATTCAGGATGACTATATCGAAAAGTATCTCGCAGAAAAGGAACTGAACCTGACCGCAACTCTGGATGCAAAGGCTGCATACTCTGATGCGGACTTTGTTGTTATAGCGGCTCCTACGAACTACGATAGCCACACGCAGCATTTCGACACGAGCGCAGTCGAGGCTGTGATCAAGCTGGTCATGGAGTACAACCCGGATGCCATCATGGTCATCAAGTCCACCATTCCTGTGGGCTACACCGCATCTGTTCGTGAGAAGTTCAACAGCAAGAATATCATCTTCAGCCCGGAGTTCCTGCGTGAGTCTAAGGCTTTGTATGACAACCTGTATCCTTCTCGTATCATCGTTGGCACTGATCTGAACGATGAGCGTCTGGTTGAGGCAGCACACGAGTTCGCTGGTCTGCTGCAGGAAGGTGCTATCAAGGAGAACATTGACACTCTGTTTATGGGCTTCACTGAAGCAGAGGCGGTTAAGCTGTTCGCCAATACTTATCTTGCACTGCGTGTGGCTTACTTCAACGAGCTGGATACTTATGCAGAAAGCAAGGGTCTGAACACCCAGCAGATTATTGACGGCGTCTGCCTTGATCCTCGTATCGGAAGCCACTACAACAATCCGAGCTTTGGCTATGGTGGCTACTGTCTGCCGAAAGACACCAAGCAGTTGCTGGCAAACTACGCTGACGTGCCGGAAAACCTGATCGAAGCAATTGTTGAGAGCAATAGAACTCGTAAGGATTTCATTGCTGACCGTGTCTTGAAGCTGGCTGGTTACTACGGCTATGACGAGGATAACGAGTACGACAAGGAACAGGAAAAATCTGTGACCATCGGTGTGTACCGTCTGACCATGAAGAGTAACAGCGACAACTTCCGCCAGAGTTCTATTCAGGGTGTTATGAAGCGCATTAAGGCGAAGGGCGCAACTGTTATCATCTACGAGCCGACCCTGAAAGACGGCGAGACGTTCTTTGGTAGCTTGGTGGTCAATGATCTGGCGAAGTTCAAGGAAATGAGCCACGCCATCATCGCAAACCGTTATGATAAGTGCTTGGATGACGTGAAGGATAAGGTTTACACACGCGATATTTTCCAGCGTGACTAAGAAATTATAGATAAGGGAGGGTGAAAATGAACACAGCGACATATAATAAGGATTTTCATCGCACTGTGAAGAAAGCCGAAATCCCAACTTGTAATATTTTAGGAGTGGATATTGCAGCCATTGATATGGAGTGGCTGTTGACATATCTGAATAATAATATTAAAGCCCTGGCTGGTGATTATATTTGCGTGTCTAATGTACATACCACTGTTACTGCGTATGAAGAAGAGGCATACCGGAAAGTTCAAAATGGTGGAATTATGGCTATCCCGGATGGTGGTCCACTTTCTTCAGTTGGACAAAAGCGTGGATTTAAAAATATGAAACGTACTACCGGGCCCAGTTTGATGGGGGAAATTTTCAAAATTTCTGCATCAAAAGGTTACCGGCATTATTTTTATGGCTCAACTGATGAAACACTCGAAAAACTTTACTCAGTGCTAATGGAGACATATCCTGGGATTCAAATTGCAGGAATGTATAGTCCTCCTTTTCGACCAATGACAGAAGAAGAGGATAAAGCGATTGTCGAGAGAATCAATGAAACCAATCCGGATTTTGTGTGGGTTGGACTTGGTGCACCAAAACAAGAAAAGTGGATGGCTGCCCATCAGGGAAAAATCAATGGATTAATGGTGGGTGTGGGAGCCGGATTTGATTACCATGCAGGAAATATTGATCGGGCACCAGAGTGGATGCAGAAAAGCAATTTGGAATGGGTATATAGGCTTCTGCAAGATCCAAAGCGGTTATTTGGAAGGTACTGGCATACAAATACAAAATTTATTTGGAATGCCGTGATAAGGGGAAAATAATGGGTGAAGAATCAAAAAAACAAAATATATTGATTGTACATAACTATTATCAGATCCCCGGTGGTGAAGATACTGTTGTGGCAAATGAAAAAAGAATGCTGGAAGAGCATGGGCACAAGGTAATTCTGTATACCAGGAATAACGCAGAATTGAAAAGAATGTCAAAATTGAGAAAGTTTTTTCTTCCAGCGACAACAGTGTTTAATCCAAAAAGTTATAAAGAAATCAAACAATTGATACAGAAAGAGAATATAGAGGTTGTTCATGTTCACAACACATTAAATCTGATTAGTCCGGCGGTTTATTATGCAGCTAAGGCTATGAAGGTACCTGTAGTACAGACCATTCATAATTTTCGGTTGCTGTGTCCTGGGGCAACGTTTTATAGAGATGGACATATTTGTGAGGACTGTGTTGAGCACGGCTTAAAATGTGCTGTGAAACACAGTTGTTACAGAGAAAGCACGGCTCAAACGTTGGTTTGTGTGTTAAGCACTTGGTTTCATCGAATGACTGGAATATACGGAAAAATAAGTTATATTTGTTTAACTGATTTTAATAGGAATAAACTATTAGAATTGAAGCAAGTTAAATCCGATAAAGTATTTGTTAAACCTAATTTTGTTGAAAGTATAGGAAAATATATTCCAGAGGATCAACGAAAAAATCAATTTATATTTGTCGGGCGGCTGGATAAGTTGAAAGGCATTGATACTCTTTTTAGTGCATGGGAAAAAATGGGAGAAAGAGCACCTAAATTGATTGTATGTGGAACAGGCCCTATGGAGGAATGGTGCAAAAAATTTCTTACTAATCGTAAAGTAAATATTGAAATGAAGGGTCTTGTTTCTAATATTGAAGCACGAAAGCTGATAGCAATAAGTCGTGCATTGATATTACCAACACGATGGTATGAGGGATTTCCAATGAGTATTGTTGAAGCATTTAGTGTGGGAACACCTGTGCTTTGCTCGGCCTTGGGAAATGCTGGAGCTGTTGTTGAAAATGGTATTACAGGATATAAATTTAATGCCGAATCAGTGGATGAACTGATTCAGTCGGCGAATATGTGCTACGGATTGTGTGAAAAGACTTATGGAATATATCAGAAAAGATATACCAAGGAAGAAAACTATAATAAATTAATGGAGATATATAATGCAGCAGAAAGAATATAAGAAAAATGTTCTAATATCAGCATTTAACTGTTCTCCATATGCTGGATCAGAACAGTATTTGGGGTGGAGTAGTGCCGTAGCAACAGCAAATTATGGATACAGAACATATGTGTTGACGATAGATAAAACGAAACAAGAGATAGAGAAATGGTTTGAAGAACATGGTGATACAGGATTAAAAGATGATTTGTCATTTGTTTATGTATCGATTCCAAATGCATTGTGGAAAATTAAAGGCCGTATTGGTATGCTAGTACGCTATAGATATTTTCAAAAGCAGTGTGTGATTTTAGGAAAAGAACTAGAGAAAAAAATCGGATTTTATTATTGTCATCATGTATCTTGGGCAAGCTTTGTGCAAAAAATTGAACTGTATAAATTAAATGCACCATTGATTATAGGGCCTGTTGGAGGGGGTGAAAAGACACCACAGTCTGTTGAAAAAGGATTTGAAAAAAAGGATAGATTAAAGGAATGTGTGCGAAATCTCGTTGCTAAAATGGCCACACATTCAAACTGGTTTAATAGCTGTTGCAAAAAAGCCACAGTGATTTTTGTAACGACTGAAGAAACAAAAAAATTGATTCCTCGTAAGTATAGTGAAAAAGTTGTAGTTAACCAGGCAATAAGTATTTCAGCAGATGAAATAAGCTTGAAAGTTTCAGATAGAAAAAATCATGAACCATTAAAAGTCTTAATGGCAGGTCGTTCTTTGTATTGGAAGGGATTTGATTTTGCAATTAAAGCCGTGGGAGAATTGATACGTGAGGGAAAAAATATTGAATTACATTATTATGGATCAGGTCCTGAATTGGATAAGCTACAAAAATTGGCAAATCTGATCGGGGGGGGGCAAATTGTATTTCATGGAAACGTTAAAAGAGAAGAATTACAGAAAGCTTATGGTGAAATGCATGTGTGTTTAAATACATCCTTCCACGATTCGGGATGCTTAGTGGTTTTAGAAGCGATGGCACATGGTCTTCCAATTATATGCATAAATGCAGGAGGTCCGGGAGTTTTAACAGATACCACTAACGCTTTTAAAGTTGATGCTTTTTCTAGTGAAGAAATTGTAAATGATTTGAAAGATTCGGTATATAGAATATATATTGACGAAGAAACAAGAAAGAAGATGGCTGAGGCATCCTTGGTGAGAGTAAGAAAATACTACGAAAATGAGGCTAAAATGGAAATTCTACAAACGAAAATCCAGAGTAAATTAAGATAGAACTGTGGAGAAGGTAAATGAATATACTAAATATTATAAAAGCAACTTTCGTAAAATTAAAAAATAAAGAAAAGCTTCGAAGTGCGAAGAGTGCGATAGTGGATTCTAAAGATGTGTTTGAAGGTTCCAATTTTATTGGAAAAAATGCAGTTGTAAAAGATTGTCAGATAGGATTTGCTTCATATGTGGCATATGAAAGTCATATTGAGCACTGTCAAATAGGAAAATACTGTTGTATAGGACCATATGTGAGGACAATAACGGGAAAACATCCGATTGAGTTTGCAGCGATGCACCCATTTTTCTATGCAAAAAAAAATCAAATTGGAGAAAGCTATGTAGATACAACAAAATATGAAGAACATGATTATATTGATAATGAGAAACACTATCAAGTATTTATAGGAAATGATGTTTGGATTGGTAACGGTGCCAAAATTATGGCTGGAGTTCATATTGGAGATGGTGCTGTGATAGCAGCGGATGCACTTATTGTAAAAGATGTTGAACCATATTCAATAGTGGGCGGGGTTCCTGCAAAGCTGATTAAATGGCGTTTCTCACCAGAGATAATTGAAAGATTTAAAAAAATTAAATGGTGGGAATATGATGAATCAATCATTAAAAAGAATGCGAAATTATTTGAAAATGTAGAACAAATGCTTGAACAGTTTGAAAAGGAAAAAAGATGAGTGATTACAAGATTGGAATTTTAACAATAGGATATAACAGAGCTAATAATTTACTTAGGCTGTTAAATTCGATAAATGCAGCAACTTTTCCGACAGACGATGTTGATTTGTTGATTAGTATTGATAATTCAGGAACTAAAGATGTTGAAAATGCTGCAAACAGTTTTAAATGGCTACACGGAAGAAAAAAAATATATACATATCCTGAACGATTGGGCTTAAGGAAGCATATATTAAAATGTGGGGACTTTTTAGATTTTTATGATGCTCTAGTGGTATTGGAAGATGATCTAGTTGTTGCGCCCTCTTTTTATATGTATGTTTTAATGACGGTGAATAAGTATATAGAGAATAATAATATTGCAGGAATTTCCCTGTATACACATTTATGGAATCATAATGCGGGACTACCATTTACACCTTGTCCTAGTATGTACGATGTATATTTCTTGCAGATGGCGCAATCATGGGGCCAGGTATGGCTTAAGAGTCAATGGAAAGATTTTAAAAGATGGTATGAGGAGAATAAAGAATTTGATAAAGCGGATGATTTTCCGGATTTTATGACAAATTGGACAAAGTCGTGGCTTAAATACCATAACAAGTACTGCGTGACACAGAATAAATATTTTGTGTATCCCTATAACAGCTATACGACTTGTTTTAGTGAAGCCGGAGAACATAGTGTTGTAAGTGTTTCTAATTTTCAAGTACCAATGATGTTTGGAAATATAGAAACGCTTAGATTGCCAGATTTTAATTCAAATGATGCAATCAAGTACGACATTTTTTATGAGAGACAAGGGCTGGAAAAGTTTTTAAGATTACACGATGGTGAATTGACAGTTGATATATATGGAAAAAAAATTAGACAGGTAAAGAATAGAAAATATTTACTGTCATCTAGAGTTTTACCGTATAAAGTCATTAAAACTTTTGCGCTTCAAATGAGACCGCAAGAACAGAATATTATATATGACGTACAGGGAAACGACATATTCCTTTATGATACAGAAATCGAAGCAAGTAAGTCACAAGGAAATGATGAAGAAAATCATTATATTTATTACCACAGAATCTATGGGAATACGCGACTATTGCTAAAAACTTGCTTTAAATTAATTATTGAGGATGTACATATAGCAATTATACAGAAAAGGAAGAAGTATAAAAAATGAAGAAGATAATGCTTTTTGAGCCGGGCTTATCAACAGATAACTTGGGCGATCAAATAATTGTAGATGGAGTGAAAGCTGCTTTTAAACAGATTATGGATGGGGCATTTATAATTGAAATTTCGACACATATGCCGATTTATAATCGTCACATGAAACACTGTGAAAAAGCTGACTTAAAGATAATCTGCGGAAGCAATTTGTTGGTTGGAAATTTAGGCTCATATCTTCATTTTAGACAATGGCCAATCAATTTATACACTGCTCAAAGTTTAAAACCTTGTGTTCTGGTTGGCGTGGGGGCACAGAAGTATGGACAACATATAGGTGCCTATACAGCTCATATATATAAAAGAATATTGTCATCCGAATTTATGCATTCAGTCAGAGATAGCTTTACAGAGGAACAGCTAAGATCTGTTGGGATAAACAATGTAATCAATACTGGGTGTCCAACAATGTGGGGGATGACAAGTAAAAAGTGTAGCAAAGTTCCAAGTAGAAAAGGTAAAGATGTTATTTTCACACTAACTGATTATAAACCAGATAGAAAAAGAGACCAGTATCTTATTGATGTTTTGCGGAAAGAATATGAAGACATTTATTTTTGGGTGCAAGGTAGCAGAGACTACGAATATCTGAAAACTTTGGATAATATTGAATCAATAAAAATTGTTTCACCGTCTTTGCAAGGATATGATTCTTTTTTAGAGAATACTAAAAATATTGATTATGTTGGAACACGGCTTCATGGTGGAATGAGAGCTTTACAACATGAAAAAAGAACGATTATTCTTGGAATTGATAATAGGGCAATAGAATTAAACAAGGATTATAATATTCCGGTTATTGAGCAAAAGAATCTTTCAGACTTGCATAACTTAATTAATGATACATGGGGAACAGAGATTAAGCTTCCAACGGAAGCGATAAAAAAGTTTCTCGGTCAATTTGGAATTACTTATGTTTCGGAATAAGGTATAAAAGGAGGGGGTTGAGTTGAAGATCGTTAAAATTAAATTTGTGGATTTTTGGGAGCATTGGAATCAAGAAGATAACTTTATAGTAAATACCCTAAAAAAATATTTTAAGGTCGAGTTTTCAGAGAATCCTGATTATGTTTTTTACTCAAATTTCTCAAAAAGATTAGACCATATGAAATATAAGAATGCCGTAAAAATTTTCTATACACAAGAAAATCTTTGCCCAGATTTCAATTTCGCTGATTATGGGATTGGATTTGAAGAATTGACTTATGGCGATAGATATTTGCAATTTCCTATATGTTATATAGATGAACGCTATGGTGATGCGTGGCGGAAGATGAAAACGAAACATATGGATGTGCAGGGCAATGCTGAAAAGTATATCAATAGAGAATTTTGTGGAATGGTTGTCTCAAACAAAGATGCTGATCCGATAAGGGACGAATTCTTTGAGAAACTTTTACAGTATCAATTTGTTTCATCTGGTGGAAAATATAGAAATAATATTGGTCAGCCTAATGGGGTTCCGGATAAACTTGAATTCATGAGAAAATATAGATTTTCATTTTGTTTTGAAAATTCATCACACCCTGGTTATTATACAGAAAAACTTATAGAAGGATTTGCAGCTAAGACAGTTCCTATATATTGGGGAGATCCGCACATAGAAGAAATCTTTAATCCAAATGCATTTATTAAGCTTTCAGATTGTGAATCTATCGATGAAATGATCGAAAAGGTTAAAGCTGTTGATTTGGACAATGAAAAATATATATCCATGTTATCAGAGCCAGCACTTAATGAAGAATACAGCAATATATGGGAAAACAAACAATGCGAGTTGGAAAAATTCTTGGTGAATATATTTTCAGTAGAGAAAGAACAGGCATATAGAAGAAATAGGGTTTTTTGGGGAGAAAGATATTGCGAACTATATGAAAAGATGCGTGATTTTTATGTCTTTTTCTTTCAGAATAAACTTGAAGTGACGGCAGTAAAAAAATTAAAAAAAGCAAAAAATAAGTTTGTCAGGATGTTGGCTAAATGAAAATAAAAATAAGTTCTATTTTAATATTTATATCACTAATTCCACTGATGATTGGTGATGGAATACAGTATATTTTGAAAATATCAAGTCGCAATTTAGCAATGCTCATAGCAATTGAAGCTTGTATATATTTTAGCATCTTTTTATATAGCTTTTGTAAAAGAAAAACCAATTGGTGCATTAATACGATTGTTTTGATATACATAACAATATTTATATCAGCAGGATTACATCATGTTCTAAATAATGCACTGCTGAATTATATTGGTGGATTTGCAATGTGCTTGATATTTGATTATTGGTTACGGAAAAAATATAGTGACTTTCTGAAAGTCTTGAATTTAATTTTGGTTGCGCTAATATTATTGAATTTTGTAACTATACTAGTATTTCCGCAGGGAATGTATGAGACCGCCTTATATAAGGCAAATTGGATATTGGGCTATAAGAATTCGCATTTTGGGTATGTTATGGCTGCGTTGGCTAGTGTGACAATCCAAGCTTACGAAAAAAATAAAAAATTGACGTTTTGGAATAATGCTTTTTTAGTGGTTGCATGTGTAGGATTGTATTTGGTAGACTCGGTGATGGCATTTGTCGCTTGCTCAATATATGCTGTAATGGCTATTTTACTAATTAATTATAGTAATTTAAAACCAGTAAGACGTATATTGGATTTTTTGAGCGTGAGAAGAATTATTGTGGCTACGTTGATTATATGGTTTGTGATGGTCTTTTTCCAGAATAGTTCATTCTTTACTGGAGATATTTCTAATTTTATGACCGCTATGGGACGAGACAGTTCTGTAAGTGGTAGAGTTCCTATCTGGAATGCTGCTATTAAATACATAGAGAAGTCTCCCATAATCGGTTATGGTATTATTGATTCAAATGAATTTGTTCGAGCATCGGGGATTCCAGGTGGGACACATGCGCACAACTATATATTGAACATTCTTATAATGGGAGGCACTATATGCCTGATCGAACATATATATATGTATATAAATATAGTAAAACATATATTGAAAAATAAAGGCTTTGTTTCATATGCACTTACGTTTGTTATAGGTTTATATTTTTTTACTGGCATAACGAATATCAATTTTTATACAATATTATTTAACCCTATTTTTGTCTTGACGTATTATGCAGTTACTGAACAAAAAGAGAAAATGACTTTGCTAGACTAAGAAAGGAGATAAAATGGCATCAAATAAGTCTCGCGCTTTTTTTAGTAATTCAGGATGGATGATGGCACAACAAATCTATAGTATGTTATTGTCCCTTGTAGTTGGCGCGTTATCTGCTAGATATTTAGGACCATCCAATTATGGATTGATTAATTATGGAGCTTCAATAATTTCATTCTTTACAATAATAAGCCGTCTTGGGATGGATAGTGTTATTATTAATGAAATGCTGAAAGCGCCTGAAAAACAAGGAACATATCTTGGCTCAGCATTAGTGCTTAGACTTTTGACTTCTATCGCTTCTGTATTCATGGTGATGGGGATTATTCGAGTTATTGAGCCGGGAAATATTGAACTTTATATTGTAACATTGCTTCAGTCGATTGCAATTATTATGCAGACATATGAAGTACTTACATATTGGTTCCAGATGGAATTGAAGATGAAATTTGTTTCGATTGCAACTATGATAGCGTTAACTGTGGTTGCAGTATGGCGAGTTTCTCTTTTGGCAGCAAAGGCATCAGTATATTATTTCGCTTTTTCGTATTCGATTCAATATTTTGTTTGTGGTGCAGTCGTTCTTTTCTTTTTTCAAAGAGAAAGAAATAAAAATATAAAATTAAAGTTCAACTGGTTAGATGGAAAATGCTTATTACTAAATAGTTATCATTTCATTATTTCTGGTATTGCAGTTACGTTTTATATGCAGATAGATAAAATAATGATTGGTAAAATGATGGATCATACTTCAGTGGGTATCTACACTGCTGCTACTACGGTGGCCGCATTATGGGAATTTGTTCCGACAGCTTTGATCAATTCGGCAGGTCCCATCATAATGAAAAAAAGGCAGAAAGATTATGATGGTTATATACGTCTTTTTGAAGAGCTACTGTTAGCGGTTACAATTTTATTTGTGGTAGTATCTATTGCGATGATGCTTCTAGGAAAAATAGCAGTTTTAATTTTATACGGAAAAAATTATTTAGATGCGGTTTATCCGTTAAGCATTCTAATATGGTCAACTGGATTTGCAATAATAGGTACAGCAAGAGGAATATGGATTGTAGCAGAAGGGTATAACAAGTATACAAAATATATGGTGTTTGTTGGTGCTGGTGTAAATCTTGTTTTAAACTTTTTCTTTATCCAATGGTGGGGAATTGTTGGAGCAGCAGTTACTACATTGATTTCTCAAATTGTGGTTTCACTGATTGCTCCGCTTTTTTGGAAAAAAACGAGAGGATTTGTAAAAATTTATTTTGAATCGTTTAAACGCTTTCCAGACTTTGTTGACACAATAAAAAGAACTATTAGCAGATAAATTGTAAAATTAAAAATAAGGATGGTTTAATATGAATATTATTCGGAAGGTAAAAGATTTAGGATGGTGGGGATTGTATACGACAGCAAAGTATGCAACCTGTATATCACCGAAACTTAATACGCGAATTTTATATCACGTTACATTTGGGAAAAAATGGGATGAGAATAATCCGGTAACTATTAATGATAAAGTGCTGTGGTTAAAATATCATACTTATTGGAAAAATGATACTGTAAAAAAATGTGCGGATAAGTTTTTGGTTCGGCAATGGCTTTTAGATAATGGCTTTGGAGAATATCTGAATGATTTGATTTGTTGCTATGAAAGTCCAGAAGAAATTTGCTTAAAAGATCTACCTAATCAATTTGCAATGAAACTCAATGTTGGTTGTAGATGCAATTTAGTGTGCAAAGATAAAAATGAATTAGATGAAGAACAGGTTATTGAAACCGCAAGGAAATGGTTTAAACAAGATTATTATAAGCGTTTTGCAGAAATGCAGTATAAAGATGTGAAACCATGTATTATTGTAGAAAAGTATTTAGGAACTGAGTCGGGAGAACTTCCTGTGGACTATAAGTTCTATTGCATGAATGGAAAAGCTAGTTCAGTTATGGTTTGTGTTGATCGAAAAGATGGTCAGCATCCTAAATTTTTCTTCCTCGATCGAGAGTGGAATAAATTGCCATATACGGAAGAGAGGTTTTTATACCCGGATCTTGTAATTGAGAAACCTAAAATGATAGATCAGGCATTCGATTTGGCGGAGAAACTATCCAAGAACTTTCCGTTTGTGCGGGTGGATCTTTATATTATTGGCGAAAAAATTTACTTTGGCGAATTAACATTTACACCGGCAGCAGGATTGGATTCTGATTTTAAATTTGTTCCTCCAGGAGGAAAGGAAGATGCAGATACAACGCTTGGAAAATTATTAACACTTCCTAAAAATTAAAAGATTATATAGGTTTAAGGTGATTTCATTTTACCGAGGACTAGGAAGGTGAGAAAGTAAGTGTTTGGAGATATAAGGGATTCAAATCTATTAAAAAAGGCTCTAGAACAAGATAATTATAAAATTTTATACAACTCGCTTGGAGAAAAAGATGAGTGTATTATTTTTTTTTCGAGCAATAACATATATTATCCCAATACACAGGATCAGTTAGAAGATACCATTGAGAAAAATAAGTTTGAATGGGAAAATATTGCAAAATCTAAAAGTATTCTTACAAAATATGGAAAAATGATTTTTGTAAGAGATATGTGGAAGCAATGGTACATCAATGGAATAAATCAAAAAATTGATTCGGTAGAAAAAGTTATTGAATTTTTGAGAACCGAAACTGAAAATATGCGGGTTACCACAGTTGGAAATTCATCTGGTGGTTATATGGCAACCTTAGTAGCCCAAAAATTAAATGCTAAAATGGCCTATTGTGTTTCTGGACAGTTTGATATTGTTGATCAAATTAGCCGTCAACCCGTAGTTAGGAAAGCAGCAGAGGAAAATTATAAATATATAAATATAGTAAGAACCATTACCTCTACTACAGTGATATATTTATATCCGGCTTTGTGTGAATGGGATAAACAACAGGCAGATTTGGTAAACAACAATAATTTTGTTATTTCAATACCATTTTCGAATTCAAAGCATGGGGAAACTTGTTACGGATTTAATTTTCCATATATATTAACATGCGATAAGCAAATTTTTGAACATCTGATGAAAAATGCTCCGATGGGGGGGTATTCAAAAAGAATTTTTTTATTCAGAACAGTTGGATGGTTTCGTGGTATGAAACTATTGATTGTCAATTTTATAAGCAAATCCAGAAAAAAGCTTGGGTGAGTTGTTTGTTTTGTATTTTGAGTCGAAAAACTACAATTAATTCATATGAGAGGGAAAGGAAAAATATATAGGCTTATAGGATTAAAGGGCAAACTGTTAATTGATAAAGATATATGATGTCTATAAAAAGGAATACTACATAAATGAGTGAAGCTATAGGAACACGAGAATTTGCTGAAAAATATGGTGTGCCGATGGCCACGGTGTCCAAGTGGTGTCGGGAAGGCAAAATTCCAGATTGTAACCAAGATAGGAAAGGATCACCTTGGCATATTCCCAAGGATGCAGTTCCACCCGCCGGATATAAGCGAAGAAAAAAGTGATGTTGGAAAGGAGTAGCTTATGGATCAAGAACTATTCAACCCACAGTCCTCTTCCGTAAGTTCCTCCCGAATCATTTATACCCCATCAACCTTTGCAAGAACATCATTGCTCCATCTGCAGGAGGTTGGCTCGTTGCAGGCTGTTTACCCACATACATCCCAGAAATCGAATCTGGTGTCCTTTCTGTGTTTCATCGTTCTGTCTGGTGGAGGGGAACTTTCCTACGAGGGGCAGACCTATCAGCTGAGCGAGGGAGACTGTGTGTTCATTGACTGCCGAAAAGCCTACAGTCATTCTACCTCGGATGACCTTTGGGTTCTCCAATGGTGCCACTTCTATGCACCATCCCTTCCAGCTGTATATGAGAAGTACAAAGAGCGTGGCGGTCGGCCAGTGTTCCACCCAAATGACCTAGCTTCTTTTACATCAATCCTGACAGACCTTTATGACCTCGCTTCTTCGGCTGATTACATACGAGATATGCGGATCAATGAGAAGCTGGGGACTTTGCTCACATTGCTGATGGAGCAGTCATGGCATCCGGAGAGCGTAACGGTGAGCCGGAAGAGAATGAAACTGGCAGCTGTAAAGGAGTATCTGGACGAGCATTATACGGAGAAGCTTACATTGGATGATTTGGCAGAGAAGTTCTTTATTAACAAGTTCTATCTGTCCAAAATCTTCAAGGAGACTTACGGAACAACGGTCAATAATTATCTGATCTCAAAGCGGATTACCAGAGCCAAGCAGCTGCTTCGCTTCACAGATATGACTGTAGATGAAGTTGGTGCTGCGGTTGGCATGGGAGATGCAAACTACTTCAGCCGGATGTTCCGCAAGGTGGAAGGCAGTAGTCCAAGAGAATATCGGAAACAGTGGTGACATTGAGGCACAGCGAGAAATCGCTGTGTTCTTCTTAAAAGCATATAGTTTGAAATGAAAATAAAAGGAGACTTACAAAATGAACACAAAGCCAATAATACTCACAGTCCCAGCCTTTGAAGACTTCAGAGGATATCTTGTCGTGCCTTACGACCAATCTATAAATTTCACTGTTCAGCAGATTAACCAGGGATACAGCAAAAAAGCGTTCACGCTGCGTGGACTGCACTTTCAGGAAGGGGAACACGCCCAGGCGAAGTTGGTGTCTTGCCTGCATGGTTCAATCTTCAATGTAGCTGTGGATCTGCGCCCAGGAGAAACCTTCGGTCATGCTTACAGTGCGGTGCTGTCTTTTGAAAATCGAAAGCAGATGCTGATTCCCAGAGGTTTTGCGCATGGATACCTGACGCTGGAAGATGATACCTTGATGCAGTGGTGTGTGGATAATGATTTCTGCGGTGAAGCTGCCAAGGCTGTGCGGTATGATTCGGATTTTGTCTGGGAAGGTGGGTCGTGGCCGGAAGCTGAGTATATAATATCGGAAAAAGATCGGAATGCTGTGAGATTGGAGAATTTTTGTGGGAGATAAAAGACCATATAAACCAAGAAAAACCGGTGCTGGCCGGAAACCGTTGAAGCCGAACTATGATGCGGCAGCTATCCTGCAGGAGCAGATGGAGGCGGCTGTGGCTCTCTATACAAATAATTCCCTTCAGACAATCGCAGACACACTATCTCTCAATCCCATCAAGGTGCGGAAACTATTGATCACGGCCGGTGTTTATGAATCGGAAATTGCAGATGTGGTGAACGCTTCTTTTGAGGAAAAACAGGGGATGTCTTATAAAGAAGCATTGGAAGCGGTGGCAGCAGAACTGAATTTGTCAAAAGCATCTGTGACTTCTTATTTACCTTATAAGAAAGGCGTGTATTTCAGAGAGGATTGTGATCGAGACCAAATCAGCGTTGTGGCAGAGGGGCTTCGACGAATGCGGCAGAGGAAGAAAGCAGTTGAAGCGTTGCAGATCAGTCATGATGAACAGCATCTCTGGAAGTGCGTCGTTGCTTTTCAAGGATACCGATTCAAGACGATATCAGGATTGCCGTTTTCCTATAAGATTAAGACCGGGCGGAATGGGGAACTGACCAAGGAACTGTGGATCGATCGTCGAGAAAGCAGTAAGAGCCTGACGTGGAGTTCGGTACTGTTGGCACTGGGGAATATAAAAGGAGAAGTGGTAGATCGCCCGAAAGCTCTGGGCGATATCCGGGGCGTAACTTACATATTCGGAATGTTCTATCGGTTCGGCCTGATCGATGTGCCAGACGAAGTGAAGGAGAAGATGAAGCACCCGAAGCAAAATACTGGTAAGCAATGAAAAATTCAGTTGCTATGTATAGAACTGTGAGGTAATATCCATCCTAACCAGGGGCAGAATGTATTGCTCACGGTTAGGAAGGTAGGTAGCATTATAGAAAAACTGAAAGAGATGCTAGAGGAATACTTAAAGAAAACGAAACCGAAGTATTATCCGCCAGTGGAGAACTTGCTGGATCTGGTGTATGAGCATTACACAGAAAATAACAGCATTGCACCGGAGAATACAGTGGCCGGGAAAGCCGCAAAGGAAAAAGAAAAGGAACTGGAAACATGGCTTCGAGGCTTGCCGAGGATGGATGAGATGGTTGAGGACTACGGAATAGACATTTCGCTTTGGGAAAAAATCATGGACCAGCAAGGCAGTGTGTGCTGTGCATGGGAGAAGACTGCTTTTGAGGAAGGCATGAAAGTCGGAATCAGGCTCATGATGGAAGCAATGAAGTAAGTGCGATCTGTTCCATATAGTTTGTAATGGAAATAAAAATCCCTCACTGAGGTCTATGTACACAGTGAGGGTGATGTTCGTATATAATTACTTTTCTTCAGCTTTTTTCTTCTTCGGAGCAATTTTATGACCGGAGTAGATTGCCATGCCCATGCAGACCAAGGAGCCGTAGGCAAAATATTTGTGAGCCTGCATCAGTTTCTTGCAACCTGTGTAGAAACAGCCTGTCATGCAAGCGAGTGCTCCGAGTGACCAATATTTATGTGCTTTCATTATGTGTGTTCTCCTTTCAGTCGTTATCTTCTGCCCGAATTCTGAGCAGTTCTTTTACTTCGATATCTGTTGCCTGCCGTACTGCTACGTGATCGTTATATTCTATTGCACCGCAATCAGGGCAACGGTCAGGGAACTTCTCGGCAGAGAAACAGTAGTGGCAGGTATCGCAGTAATAATAGTTCACCTCATTTCACCTCGCTATTCTTCATGGAGTCTTTCAGAAAATCATTGTGGAGTTCAGGAAGAACTGGCAGCTGATATCCTTTTGCCGCGAGGATGTTCAGCTTAAAATCTACGAAGTGTTTTTCAATTTCGATTTTCTGGGCAATCTCAGCCGGGGTGAGTACATCACCGTGTGTATACAGGAATTCCTGTAAAAGTTCCTGATACTTCATCGCCCGGTAAGCTGCAGATGCGTGGGATGGCATATTTGTCTCCAGATGAATCCGGTCGGCATTGAATTCGTAATAGCCAATCGGTTTAAGAATATCATCGTCCGACAGAAGCAGTTCGGAAGCAAAGATATTTGCTCGTCTTTCTGCCTTGGAGTTGTCCAGACTATAAAAATAGGTGTCTTGAAATGCCTGGCCGGAGCTGGCATGCTTCCGGTCAAACAGTGCGTGTCCCAGTTCATGAGCCAGAGCAGATATACGCTGGGCAGCTGTACAATTCGGATTGATGCCGATATATTCGCAGTTCAGCAGGACGGTATAGTAACCCAGAAGGTCGTGGCAAAAACGGATGTTTTTCAATTTGATAGCCCGTTGTGAGATGATCTCTTCTGGATTCCGGGTCTTATAGCGGCGAACCACAGCATCGGCGGTATCAATTATGCGTGTGTTCAAAGTAGACTCCTTTCCTCCGGAGTAAATGTGACTCTTTACCGCAGATATTTTTTGGGAGTAAATTTCTTCGCATCAGCTTTTGCATCGAGGAAAAGTGCTTCCATTTCTTTGATAAATGCCGCTTGATCTTCTTCGGACAGTTCACCGCCTGCAAACAGGGCTGTGGTCTGTTCTTTTATTTTCTTTGCCTGTGCAACACCACGGGAGCCATACTTTTTTCGTACATCCGCATAGAAGAGATCATCGTTGAGTTCTTGCTGGAAAGTGGCCTCATCCATAAAGTAATCGGTGGTGACTCCAAGAGCTGCGGCAATCTTCTGGATTGCATCTACGCTTGGTTCACGCTGGTTGGATTCAATATAGCGGATCGCACGGTCTGACATAGAAGCCCGACGTGCCAGTTCAGCCATACTCATGTGCTGGGCGGTGCGGAGGGCTTTTATTTTATCTCCGTTGGTTGCGTCAGGAGCCAGAGTAGTGGCGGCCTCTGCCTTGGCATCCTGTGTGTTAAGTGGACTGGTTTCAAAGTTCGTTTCTTTTTTCATGTCATGCCTCCATGTGGGATAACCTGTTGTCTGTTGGAAGGAAAGCACCAACATTTACAACATAATTTTGTAAAGCTACTTGACAAGGAACAACTGTTCCTATATACTAAGAACAAAGGTTCGGGAACTCCTGTTCCTATAATACAATAGAAGGTTGTAGAAGTCAAGAGGTGATAGCAGAAGATTTCCTATTATCTGGTTGATGGAAGTTTCTAAAATAGAAACTGATAAAATAAATAAAAAGAAACTATTGAAATAATTACAAAGAAACACTATAATGTATCTATAAAGATTGGAGGGATATTGATGAGCTTAATTTATAATCCACCAGAAATAAGCATAGGACAGGTTATAAGGCAACTGAGAGAAAAAAAGGGGTACTCTGCTACATCATTTGCTGAAGAACTGGAATGGAGTAAATCGCTTCTTAGCAAAGTTGAGAACGGAAATAGATCTGTTAGTGTGGAAGAACTTTATAAGATTGCCTGTGTTTTAGGGGAGCCTATAGAAAAATTCTTTCCTGAGATTACGTCTGTAGAATCAGATGATGATCGGGAACTGATTAGTGTTTACGTTGATGACATTCGTAACTTATATTACGAAATCAGCAAATTAGGAGAAAATAGTATTCCCGTTGATATGGAGCAGGAGGCATCTCGCTTATTACAAAGAGATATTCCAGCAGCTATTTATCGATTTTTAAAGGTGAATCCAAATCGAGTTTCCATAAAAGGAACACTGAAACGAGGTCCCCATTTTATTCCTAGAATAGAAATTCATTTTCTTGATCGAAATAGAAACAAAATTGACTGGTTCTATATTGTAATTTCTTTTAAAGATAAACTTAAGCATATCTATGTCTCTCTCGTGCAGTCTACAGACATAAGATATCGTGCTGATTGCGAACCAGTAGAACAGGCTATTCAGCTTGATGCAGTTAAAGATTTTGTGAACGATTTTTTGGATGCACAATACGGAGTAGAGTGGAAAGGCGAAACGTCATACAATGTGTTCTTAGATGAAAATGGTTGTGCCTCTGAAAATGGAAGCATTGTTTCAAGAGGATACATACCAGTCTCTCCTCCCGACGAATATGATGTGTGGATGGGACATATTGAGGATAGCATGAAGGGTTTTATAATAGAAAACCGTGATGGATTTAAAATGGCTAGTGGAACGATTCCTGAATATGTGGTCAATTTTGCAAGAGATAATGGATTAGATGACACAGAATATAGTTCGTTTGATTGCATAGATGAAGACTTAGAATCGATGTTTGAAATGCTGCAAATTTTGACTGAAGCTGTTGAAAATAGGAGTTTCATAAATTGGAAAAAAGAGCTCCTGACAAGTGGGATGGTCGATTTTTCTGGCAAAACAGATTGCTCTGGCTTGGGGTGGATTCACCGGCTTGTCGAAGAATATGCATTATCTGAGAACATTGAAGATGAGGAAAAGACCCATTGGTCATCCGTGCATTTCACATACTGCATTTCCTATGAGCAGATGAGGAAGCTGAAGCGGCTGGACCGTCTGTATCTGGAACTGGATTTTGAAGGGATCGGGCCGGAAGGGAATAAGACCCATGAGGGTGAAGAACTGAAAATACAGTTTTATGTGAACGGAACAAGCAACTGGGCATCGACGATCAATCCGATCACCGGTACATCGGTGGTGATCGGCTCCAGAATTTTCTTCCCGTTGGAGCAGGAACTGGTGGAGAAGGTGCTGGCAAAGGAAAAGCCGCTGTATATCCTTTTTGCAGGAAATTTTCTGAACAATGATGTTGTGAAGGACTTGGGACAGATCCAGCTGACAACTTCTATTGTGAACCAGCAGTCTTTAATCGGACGTTCACAGTTTATAAGCCATACAGATCATGCGGAGACGGCGGCATTTGCCAATGAAGCTGGAAGTGCTGTTCATGCAGAAGATGCAGTGAGGGCAGAAAATGCTGATTATGCTGGCAGTGCAGGAAGTGCTGTCATTGCAGATAACTTCTTCCTCGTTCCGGCGGAAGAACTGCTGAACCGTCCGGGTGTGCGTTATTCGTTTGGAATGGACACCGTGGTGTATCCGGAAAAATATCCGTATGCCTATCGCTATGGATTCCAGAGTACCGGAAACCGGGCAAGTGCCAAGATTAGCGGTACAGGATTTGACCAGGTGGTAGAGTTCAGTATCGGCTTGAGCAAGGAATCTGACCAGCCGCATAATCAGGGATATACAAAACTTTTGAATGGCATGATGTCCTTTGACGAGATGCTCCGAAAGTTTGAGGAAGGGTACGCATACTGCTATCTCTGTTCGATTGAAGAGTATGAAGGTTATCCCGAAGGTGTACAGGGCGGTGCCTATGACAACCGACTGCTGATCGCCTATTATCTTAATAACAAATTCACAAATCCAATTAATGTGGCACCTGTGTTGAAGCGTACCATTTATGGAAATCGAAAGATGTATGTCTGGAGATTTGCCTTTACTCAGGAAATGCTTGAAGCCATTCAAATACAGAAGGCTGCCGGGACGTTCAAAGCCAGCTGGTTTGGTATCTGGAACACATTAAAGTATTCCGGAGAAGTCCCCGTCGTGTGGACCCCGAAATGGTACTGGCAGGATTACGCCTTTGTGGATAACAGCTTTTCCAATGAAGATATGGCGACGTTCTTCCAGAGTAAGTACACCTACTGGGGTTCCTATGTAAACCACGGAAAGTTGAAAGAACGTTTTGCGGAGGTGGATACTTCTCTGGAACAGCTGGAGTCCGGTGTGGAGAAGGTAGAAGAAACGCTGAATGAGCAGGAAGAACGGATCAAGAATCTGGAGAAACCGGCTGCGCTGACCGGCATTGTCTGCTGGGGGGATTCCCTTACTGCAGGCGGTGGATGGACATCCACGCTTCAGAAGCTGTCCGGGATTCCGGTCTACAACGGCGGTACCGGTGGTGAGAATGCCAGAACGATTGCTGCCCGTCAGGGAGCCGATGTGATGCTGGTCAATAACATCACGATCCCGGCCGCCTGTGAGCCGGTAACGATTGCCGTGCGGAGAACGGATTCCGGTATCCTGACGGAAGAAGGCTACAAGGTGACGCCGCTTCTGCAGGGTGGAGCGCATGTCAATCCAGTCAAGATTGGAGATGTGGAAGGCACACTTCGCTGGACCGGTACAAACTATGCGGATACCAACGGCATCTGGACGTTTACACGTTCTACGGCTGGTGAAGCAGTTGCAATCAAGCGTCCGACTGCCATCCGTACTGCATTTGACCGGCTGCACAATCAGGCTTCCGAGGTGATGATCCTTTTCATCGGGCAGAACGGCGGTTATGCAGATTTTGCAGACCTGATCCGGATGCATCAGCAGATGATCAGCCACTTCAAGGGGAAGGAATATCTGGTACTGGGTCTGTCGTCTGGCACGGAAAGCCAGCGTGCAGAGTATGAAAAGCAGATGAAGCAGGCATTTGGCCGACGTTTTGTCAGCCTCAGAGAGTATCTGGCCCATCCGGTGTATGACACGGATGGAAAGACCGTCATCAGCTGCTACGGTCTGGACGATGCCGGACTTGACCCTACAGATGCAGACATCGAGCGCATCAAACTGGGGCAGGTTCCCCAGACGCTGCTGGCAGATTCTGTCCATTACACAGCCGCAACCAAGACAGTCATCGGAACCATGCTGTATAAGAAGATGATCGAACTTGGAATTCTGGAACAGTAAGAAGAAAGGATAACTAAATGAAGCAACGATATATCGAAAAATATTCGGGGGGGGTAATCCTCAACCACCTTAAGAAAAGAACTCCTCCCTGACCGGAAGCCATCCGAAACTGTTATGAGGACAGCCGGATGAACGCCGGCAGGAAGGAGATTTTTTATGGGAACTTTTATGGGTAAGCGGATCATCCCGAAGCATGATGGTGTGTGGGACCAGAGAAAAGAATACGAGGAACTGACGATTGTTCTGGATGTGGAAAGCGGAGATGGCTACATTTCCAGAAAGCCGGTTCCTGCTGGTACGGCACTGACGGATCAAAATTACTGGAGCCTGTGCAGCCAGTTCAACGCCCAGATGCACCGTCTGGAAACGGACGTTGCAGCAGATGTGGAAGCAATGCACAAGGACCTTTCGGAAACGAAGGCCTCTATGAACCAAGAAGTATCGGAAGCAGAGAGCCGGGTAAACACCAAAGTATCCGATGCGCAGACCGCCATGCAGAAAACAGAGGATGCCATGAACACGGCGGTGGAGCAGCTGAATAAGCGGCTGGATGCAAATGTGACGGCATCCACGGACAGCAAGGCGGATTATGCGGCCGAACTGGTCGATGTCCGGGTCGGACAGGACGGGACGGTGTATCCTTCCGCGGGAGAGGCAATCCGTGGACAGTACAGTCAGGCTGTGCAGGATGGGATCACGGGCGCAAAGCTGGCTCTTGCCGGTTCCAATGGCAATTTGGGCGAAGTGTTTCCGAAGGCAGCGATGCCGGCCCTTCTGGGAGCCAAGTGCGAAGCAGGTGAATTTCTGGATTACCGGATCACAGGAACCACGGGCTACGCTCAGTTCTATCATCGCTTTACCAATATGCTGATGGGCAAATTCCGAAAATATCTGTTTATTTCCAAAATCCGGGAGATTTCCGGTTCCTGTGCCGGTGTGAGCTGCTACCAGTATGATGCCAAAGGCACAAATCTGAATACCCATGTGACAAAAGTTGTGAGGGTCGCTTACGGAGACGAGATCTATGCGGTGTTCTTCGGAGAGATTCTGGAGAATGCGTACCGGCTGGATATTTCACCGTGTGTTGCAAAGAAGGAAGCCGTCGTAGAGTGCGACAGCCGTTGTGTTCTGCTGGATGTGACTGGACAGAGCGATGAGGACCTGCAGGCACTTCTTTCCCGGATCGGCAGCAGTCCGGTTGAGGAAAGCATCCTTCAGTATTATGAAACGTGGGGCGTGGCCGGGAAAGTCATGAGCGTTCCATATGCGGACAGTACCGGCATTGCAGATCAGGCAAGGGAAATGCTGGGCAATGTGGCCTATGGATGTCCGGCCTTTTCTGAACTGCTTCCGCTTAGTGGAAAGTTTCAGGAGAAGGATACCACTTATGCGTGGGCAAAGGTAGCTGTGACCCGCAGTGCAGACTGGGGTGTGTTTGGCGGGCTTCGGCTGAGTGGCCTGGCTGCCGGGAAGTACCTTGTCTTTGGCAGGGTGGAATCCGTAGAATCAGATGACGCACAGCTGGGAGAGGTGTCCATCGGCATCATCGAACCGGGCATTTCAAACTGGGCAAAACGTATGCCGTGCGGTGCTTTGAACAAGAACCGCCTGCCGTTCCAGATGAGTCTGGTCTATGACTATGCAGGGGAAAAAGAGTACCTGAATTTTGCGGTGCAGCTGACAGGTTCCAATTACACTTCCTTTGTTGTGACCATGTGGGTGCTGAACGTGACCGGGCTTTCCGAAGAGGAAATCGAAGCGATCAGCCATAGCAGCATAACGGAACGTGCCGCCGCTGTGAAGAATGCGACACATGCGATCTTGGCAGAGCGTACCGTTCAGGCAGACTGTGCGGATACAGCGAAAGAGGCTGATCATGCAGCTTTTTCCGATACAGCAAAAAAGGCGGAGGCGGCAGATACCGCAGAGTATGCGGCTCTGTCTGGAGGCTGGAAGGGAAAGAAGGCATTGGTCATTGGTGACAGCATCACGGCGGCTGGAAAATGGCAAAAGAAGCTGGAAGAACTGCTGGGGATGACTGTTGCCACCCATGCAAAAGGTGGTATCGGAATCCTCCGGATGACGGATGGCGATAACGGTCTGGATGGGACGTACAATGCAGAAACGGATAAGAATGGCATTCTGCGGCCGCTGATGGCAGCCGATGTGGAAGGCATCAGCCTGATTGTGGTGCTTCCGGCTTACAACGAAAGAGCAACGACTCTTGGCTCGGTCGGAGACTGCCATCCGGAGCAGGAAACCATCTGTGGGCGAATCCAGTATCTTTTGAACCGCATCTATGAAGAACTGGAGGATGCCGGAAACCTGACCTGCCATGTGCTGGTGGCAACGCCGCACTGTGCAGGCAAGTATCCGTATGTGGATGCGGACGGATATGAGGAGTATCCGGTCGGGACAGGGCAGACGATGGAAAAGCTGTCCGATACGATCAAGGCTGTGTCACAGGCAAACAATGTGGCGGTCTGTGATCTCTGGCATGAGAGCGGAATCAACCGCAGGACATGGAGCGTTTTTGGCGCACAGAAGAATGCTGTGAACGAACAGTACGCTAAGTATCAGCTGGATGCATCCGGCAAGGTATTGGGAAGCACACCGCAGCGGTATGTGAACGGACAGTCCTATTATCAGAAGCGGAACGGCAGCATTGTACTGGAAAAATACACGGGTTCTTCACCATATCCGTTCAATGGTGACCAGCTCCATTGCAGCGCAGAGGGCTATGCCAGAATCGGAGAGTGCATCGTGGGAGCCGTGATCCGTGCATTCGGAAAATAAATTTCCACCGTCAATGGCAGGCAGGAGGTTATATTTGTCTGTTAAACGGTGTTCATTATAGAAGGAGTTTTTACACAGGGCGGCATTGACCGTCTATTTTTATGCCCAAATGGGCAGGAAAGGACAAGATTATGCAGAATGTGATCGACAAGATTGAGTGGATGTTTGCAGGTCTGGGTGGATTCCTGGGCTGGTTCTTCGGTGGCTTTGACGGTTTCCTCTATGCACTGGTGGTGTTTGTAGTCTGCGACTACTTCACCGGAGTGCTGGCGGCGGCCATCAAGCATGAGCTTTCTTCCGAGGTCGGCTTTAAGGGTATCGCCAAGAAGGTGTGTATCTTCGTGCTGGTTGGCATTGCCAACATCATCGACACGCAGATCCTCCAGAATGGTGCGGCCATCCGCACCGCTGTGGTGTTCTTCTATTTGGCGAATGAGGGCCTGAGCTGCCTTGAAAACGCAGCAGTCATCGGTCTTCCGGTGCCGGACAAGCTCAAGGAGATGCTGGCACAGCTGAAGGAAGAAAAGAAAAATAAGGACGAGTGATTAAAGGGGAGAGGTGCAACAGCCTCTCCCTAAATTTTAGGAGGAATGAACCATGAGTAAGAAAGAATATCCCGCAAAGCTGACGACCGGCTACTACCGTGTGCGTGAGGTATGGGAGGATGAAGCGTCCCAGCTGGGTGCGTACCGTCTGCTGGCGAATGCGAAGGCCAAGTGTGACGAGAATCCCGGAAGCCGTGTATTCGATGATGACGGCAACGTGATCTACCCGGAGGAGGCTGTGCCTGTCACCGGGGCAGAGGAAGACGAAGAGCATCCGGTTCTGGACAAGACGGAAGAGAAAGAGCCAGCAGAGGAACAGCCGAAAGAAGATCCCCCGGCGGATGATTCCGATAAGGAAGAACCCGCTGAGGAGAAAAAAGATGAGTCCATTGTGGAAGAGAGCGAGTTCCCGACCGCTGAGGAGCTTCCGGCGACCATTGCCTATGGCAAGCTCAAGACCCTCATGAACATTCGGAAGAAACCGGATACGAGTGCAGAGGTCATCACCGTCTACAAGAAAAATACACTTGTGGAAGTCATTCAGTTCTGCGATGGCTGGCTGAAGATCAAGTGTGCAGAGGCAGAGGATGGTGTGGCGTATGTTCTCAACAGTGCGGACACCTATGCGTTTACGGCCAGCAAGATCTACACCGTTGTTCCCGGTGATAATCTCTGGAAGATCGCAGAGAAAGAACTGGGGGACGGCAACCGCTGTGCAGATATCCGCACTCTGAACGGTCTGACTTCTAACGCCATCCGGGTCGGCATGAAATTGCTGATCCCGTAACAACAAAATAACCATAGCACAAGGCTCGAAGTGATCCGGGCCTTAACTTTTTTCAGGAGGAATCATTATGGGATATACCAATAGTCCACTCGTTGTTTACACCAAGCTCAGTCCGAATCATTCAGGACAGCGCACCCACAGCATCGACCGTATCACACCGCATTGTGTGGTCGGCCAGCTTTCTGCGGAGAGCATCTGCGGCTGCTTCACCAGCACGAGCCGTCAGGCAAGCTGTAACTATGGCATCGGTACTGATGGCCGTGTGTCGCTTTGTGTCGAGGAAAAGAACCGCAGCTGGTGTTCGTCCAGTAATGCCAATGACCAGAGGGCAGTCACTATCGAATGTGCCAGCGATATGAATGAGCCGTATGCTATGAACAGTGCAGTGTATGCTTCGCTCATCAAGCTCTGCATCGATATCTGCCAGCGTAATGGTAAGAAGAAGCTCTTGTGGCTGGGCGATAAGAACAAAACTCTCAATTATACACCGGCAGCAGATGAGATGGTAATCACCGTTCACCGCTGGTTTGCAAACAAAAGCTGCCCTGGAAACTGGCTGTATGCCCGTCTGGGTGATCTGGCCACAAAAGTGACGGCGGCACTGGGCGGTTCATCCTCATCTGGTATGCAGGCAACTTCGCTGAAGAACCTCACTGAAGCAGAAGCAGTTGCAAAGATTGGCCCGCTGTTTACTGCGAACCAGAAAACCACAGGCATCCTTGCCTGCGTGTCGATGGCACAGTTCATTCTGGAGTCCGGGTACGGCAAATCCGAACTGGCGCAGAACGCAAACAACTGCTTCGGCATGAAGGCTTCGCTTTCCGGTAACAGCTGGAGCGGCAGCAGTTGGGATGGCAAGTCCGTCTACACCAAGAAAACGCAGGAACAGAATGACGATGGCAGTTACGTCACGATCACCGCTGACTTCCGCAAGTACGCCTGTGTCGAGGACTCCCTTGCCGACCATGCGGCATATCTGCTCGGTGCGATGAACGGCAGTAAGAAACGCTATGAGGGTCTGGCAGGCTGTACCGATTATAAGAAAGCAGCACAGATCATCAAGGATGGCGGCTATGCGACCAGCCACACCTATGTGCAGAACCTCTGCAGCATCATTGAGCGTTGGAATCTGACACAGTACAATGCCGTCACCTCCGGCACTACGATCTCCGGCTGGTATCGTGTGCGTAAGAGCTGGCAGAATGCCGCTTCTCAGAAAGGCGCGTTCCACGATCTCACCTATGCAAAGCAGTGTGCAGATGCCAATCCCGGCTATACCGTCTACGACCCGGACGGCAAGGCGGTCTATCCTGTGACCCAGACAGCATCTGTTCCGTATGCAGTCCGCGTGTCCATCAACGACCTTAATATCCGTAAAGGTCCGGGTACGAACTATGCGAAAACCGGGCAGTACACTGGCAAGGGCGTGTTCACCATCGTGGCAGAGTCTGCTGGTTCTGGTTCCACGAAAGGCTGGGGCAAACTAAAGTCTGGCGCAGGCTGGGTGAGTCTGGATTTCTGCACTCGTATCTAACACAGTCCCCGTCCACCTTGGGCGGGGTGTACATATCGTGCAGATAAGACAATAATCAGCCCGATTATTCTCCGTCTTTCTGCACCGAATTTACTTGATAATATCACGAAACAGAGGGAATATGTGACTGCCCAAAGAGAAGAAACGGGCAGGAAAGGAGAGAAGAATTATGAGTGCTGGTACAGATTTCCTTGCAAGTTTGCAGAGAGCAACGGTGAAGAATACCGTGCAAAAGAAACAGCAGAAGAGAGCAAATGCATCCGCTGTGGATGTCTCGGCTTTGCTGGAAGCCGCTCTCAGGCAGAAGAAACCTACAGAAGCTGTGGCAGATGTCCGTCAAAGTGCGGATGTCGCCACAGCTTCTTTTTTACCGCCGACTGACACGCATCAAGGCAAGTCTACTCAACAAAAGAAGAAAAACGTAGCAGATAAAAAACAGGCAACCTCAAAATCCAAAGATGTCGTGGATGCTGGTATCACAGCACTTATCCAGAAGGCTTTGGATGCCAAGAAGGTCATGGAACAGCCGGACATTGCAGAGAGATTGCAGAGCAGTATGGAGAGTGAATTCTCACAGCTTTTTACTGCCGAGAAAGAATCGCAGGACAGTAAATTCATTTCGACTGCGACGTTCCGAGCCACTAGAAGGAAAGCCGGAACATTGAATGTGGCCGCCTACATTCGTGTTTCTACGGATATGAGTGATCAGGAGAACTCCTACGAAACGCAGGAACGATATTTTAACCAGCTGATTGGAAGTAATCCGGACTGGAATGCAGTCGGTGTGTACTCAGACTACGGTATCTCCGGCACATCTAAGGAAAAGAGAACTGGGTTCCGCAGACTGCTCCGGCACTGCAAGGAAGGAAAAATTGACCGCATTGTGTGTAAGTCCATTTCCCGATTTGCACGGAATACCGCTGACTTTATGACAGCATTGGACACGCTGCACGACAGCGGAGTGACGATACTGTTTGAGAAAGAAAATCTGGATACGGCAGACCCGACCAGCGATTTCATTCTTACGACACTGGCGGCTATCGCACAGGAAGAGAGCCGCAGCATTTCCGGCAACATCCGCTTGGGGCAGAAGATGCGCTTTCCGAAAGGTGAAGTTCCTAACAAGATCATGTACGGATACCGCTACAATGGAAAGACCGTAACTATGGAAAGTGGATACGAGTACAAGGATATTGAAATCGTAGAGGAAGAAGCCAAAGTCGTGCGTCGGATTTTTCAGGAAGTGGCAGAGGGCAGGGCTTATACAGAAATCGCAAGGGGACTGAATCTGGATAAGATTCCAGCACCGGTAACGAGTGCGGTAGAAGCCAGAAAGAAGAATTCCAAGAAAGGGCAGCTGAACAGTGACCTTGAGGATGGTTGGACAGGCAGGAATATTGGACAAATCATCCAATCGGAACGCTATACCGGAGCAATTCTGATTCAGAAAGTCTTTACACCGGATTATCTGACGCATGAAGTACGGCAGAATAAAGGAGAAGTTCCAAAGTATTTTGTACGAAACCATCATCCTGCAATCATTGATGAAGATTTGTTTGAAACGGTGCAGGAAATCAGAAAAGGAAACAGCGCATCTCGTGGAAGGAAAAATGAAGAAAGAAGGCCGAGGGCATTTTCGCAACGGCTCATCTGCGGAGAATGCGGACGGTTCTTCCATGTGACGAATACGAACAACAACCCAATCTGGAGATGCCCGACCAGCAGCCAGACGACAGGAAAACGTATCTGCCATGCAGAGAAAGTGTACGAAGAACAGGTCATCCGCGCATTCCGTAAAGCGATTCTGGAACGGTTTCGGCTGACAGTCAGCCCGATTCATGACAATGTGGAAGTGGCGGACATCATGAGCGGCCGTTTTAAGGACGGATATGATAACTTCACGCCGGAAGCAGATTCTTTTGTGGGACAGATGCTTGCACGGCTGGAGAGCATCCAGAAACTGGATTTTATGGAGCGTGACCGGGCCTTTTATAAGAAACAGATAGTTGCGGTTCAAGCCAGCATGGAAAGTTCCAAAAAGAAGATTCGACTTCTGAAAAGTCAGGTGGATGTCATGCAGACCCGATTGGAACTTCTAGGAGATGAGATGATCGATCCCGCTTCTATTGAGGAAAAGAAAAGGCTTATTGAGAAGCTGGAACAGAGCATCCAGACCGATGAGGAAACCGAACAGAAGCTGACCGAGCAGCTCGACTACATGGAAAACTACTGGGATGAGTTGGAGGATGACTATGAACGCCGGGAAAAAGCGATTGCATGGATGAAGGAACTCCCGGCAGGTCGGGAAGGGACGATTGCATTTTTGAATGGAGTGACCGAAGAACACTGCAAGGCGTTCATCCTTTCCATTACCATCCATTCACCGCTGAAGTACACGGTCCACTGGTTCGATGACACCAAGACCGAAGTACAGATGGATTCCAATATTGAAGATTACCGCAACACCGCCAGCTACTATGACGGACAGGCAATGCGTGATGGCAGCCAGCGAAAGCGGTATGTAAAAAGGTAAGAGCCAGCCCAAAAGCTGGCAGAAAGGAGCAGATTATGACAAGACAAAAAGTAGATGTGATCCCCGCCAGTGTGCGGTCAGTGCAGAACGGTGGACAGCTGAAGGCACAGACCAACATCCGAGTGGCGGCTTACTGCCGAGTATCCACGGGAGATGAGAGCCAGCAAACTTCCTACACAACGCAGAAAGCGTTCTACACAGATCTGATCACAAAGAAACCGGGGTGGATTTTCGCCGGCATCTATGCAGATGAAGCAAAATCTGGTACGAACAGGGAACACCGTGAGGAATTCAACCGCATGATGAAAGATGCGATGGATGGCAAGCTGGACTATATTGTGACGAAGTCCATTTCCCGATTCGCTCGAAATACCATTGACTCCCTGACCTGTACCCGTGAGCTTCGGCAGCTGAAGCCACCGGTGGGCATCTATTTCGAGAAGGAGTATATCTCAACAGCCCTGTATTTGATTTCTATACCAAATACAGGGCTGTTTCTTTGATTTTGATACTATATCTTGCACTTTCTTCGCACATCTTGACACTGTACTTTGTGGTTTGTCGCTTATTTGTCGCTTAAATCTATAACAAGACACTGAAAGATAGTGAATGATACGCTACGGTGTGGGCAAAGCAAGCGACAAAGCAAAACGCCTGCCGCATGGTGCGACAGACGCTTGAAGTTATTTATTACCTTTTGCGCGGTTGTGGGTCTTGCATAGCATTTGACAGTTTTTAATATCAGTAGCACCGCCGTTGCTCCATGCGGTAACATGGTCTGCGTCCATTTCTGAAAACTTCCAAATACGCTTTGAGTTATTATCAGCACCCAACGCACAAAGCGGGCAGTTTGACTTTCCGCTTGCTTTTGCCGCTGTGGTTTGCTGTGCATAGACTGCTTTTTTTGTGCTTTCCTCAAAGATACGGATTTCAAGTAAGCGGGGGTCGGTACAACCGCCTAATATGTATTCAAAGATACCTGCACGCTTTTTGACTGCACCATCTGCATACAGTTCGTGTACCTTTTCAGAAACGGCAACAGGGTCATAGGGGTTATTATGATAGGTTTCAAATAATCTGCCCCATTCAAGCCCACGCATTTCGCTTTCAACATCGGTAAATACGCCGCTAATCCAGTCAATAACGCTTGTAAAATAGGCTTTCAGTTCATTTATATTTGTATCATAACGGTGCTTGCTCATATAAGCGTCAACAGCGTCATTGTCGGTACTTTTCGTTACCCACTCCAACGCAATGCGCAAATAGTCCTGCCGTAGCACATCGCCCTTTACATAGGCACTCCATTTTTGAATGTTGGCATTTTGGCTATTGCTAAATTCTTCTTTCGCCTTTGTGACAAACGGCCCTGAATATACGGCGTTTGAAATTTCTTGATGGTTCAGCGGTATTCCCGCAATATTGATGGTTTTGAACCATGCCTTAATTTCGGTTTCTTCACCCTCGCAAATGTAAATCGTCAGCGGCGTTTCGTTGATTTTCTTTTTCTGGTCGTCAGGCATTGCCGAAAAATAGTGGGGCATACCGTTATCATCAATTAGCGGAAATTTACCAGTCAAAAAACGCCCCAAACTTGTAATACGCTGTTGCCCGTCCAGAACTTCGTATTTGTCAGTTCCTACTTTATTAAAATAAAGCAGTCCTAACGGGTAGCCGTTCAGCACGGAACGGATAACAGCTTCTTCCATTTTCTGCTTTGCATACAGATAGTTACGCTGATATTCCGGCTGAATTACCAGTTTGCCGGATAAGCCGAAAAGCCCTTTACCCTCTAATTCATTATAGACAAACCCCTTGCAGATTTGTTCAATGGTTATATCAGTTATAAGCGTTGTTTTCATTTATTGACCACCGCCCTTTCTCAAGCGAATGAATAACCGCTTATAAGAGGTCTTAGCATTTCCATCAACAACAAAATACGCATTTTGTACACGCCATGTTATGTTTGCTTGACGATATTTTTGCCTATGGGCTTCGTCTGGTGGAGTGAAGAAAGAATAGCCAATGGATAAATCTAAATCGCCATCACGCCCAACAATTTCAAATTGTTCTGGGTTATATTTATCAAGAAAAGTAACGGGTACACCCATTATTCCATCATAATCCGATGGAATAGCATCTGTAAAAGGAACATCTATTGCATCATAATTATCATATTTGCGATACCCGTTTTCACGTATTTGTTTGTGCTTGCTGAACTTTAGATTGTCAGCCATCGACATAAGACTTAAAGGTTGGTGTCTGCGTCCGTGCTCAAGATTAGTGTACCAACAAGCATTGCCAAGTCGTGTGTAATTTCCCTTGTATCCTAATTTTGCTGCTTTTTCTCTATCACTCGGTGCGATGGTTGCCCCCTCTGGGACCTCAAAAACCATATCCTGCCCATTGTTGGTTGCGCCTATCCAGAGTTTATTGTCTTTCATTAGCGGGAATATTTCTTTATAGGTAATAGCGTTTAGGTTTCCGATAATCACAAGACTTTTCCCTGCCTCCATTACCCATGAAACAAAATCACGGAACAAAGAAAACGGGGGGTTAGTTACAATAATATCTGATTCATCGCGCAGAGCTTTCACCTCATTGCTACGAAAATCACCGTCACCGTCAAGATAATGCCATTCTAAATCATCAATATCAATAATGCCGGATTTATTTGCGTCCCGCTCAAGAGTGAAAATTCTTCCGTGTGCGCGGGATTTCTGCTCATCATATTGCGGGGACTGCAACTCGAACAGCGTCATTTGATGGTATTGTTCATATTGCTGTTCTTTGCAGTCAGCAGCATACCCTGTGCTAATTAGTTTTTTCAGTCCCAAAGTTTCAAAATTTTGGGCAAAATACTTTGTGAAATTGCTCCATTCCGGGTCATCGCATGGCAGTAAAACGGTTTTACCACGAAACACATCTGGATTATATTCCAGATAGGCGTTCATTTCTTTTTGGATATAATCAAACACGGTATAAAATTCATCGTTTTTTCTTGCTTTGGCTGTGCCTAAATTATCATTTGCCATTTTATAATTCGCCGCCTTTCTCTATTTCTACAATATCATCAAGCCCGCAATTCAAGGCGGTTGCAATCTTTGCAAGGCTTTCCATTGCAACAGGTTCGCCCTTTCCCATTTTAGCAAGTATGTTTGTGCTGATACCTGCCTGCAAGCGCATTTGCGTCTTTGTCATGCCTTTATCTATCAACAGTTTCCATAGCCTGTTATAGCTGTAAGTCATAAAAATAGCCCTCCTGTGCGTGGCTACAATCAGCCATTAAAAGTATAGCACAGCAGGGCGATTTTTTCAATATTATGTCATGGTTTCGTGATTTCATTTTTCCGCTTGCAGTACAGCTTCAAGTCTGCCTTGTAGCCTTCAAAGGTATCAATGCGGACAATATCATACTGTACGCCCCGGAACAGTATCATGTGGCTTGTGGTAAGGTCTGCCCGATAGCTGATTTGAAACAGCACTTCTTCGTCAAGCTGTGTGGTGACACTGTACAGTTCTTTCATGGAAAGCTGCCGGAAATACGCCCACACGGTCGCAATCGTGACAGTTTCCTTTTTGCGGTTGCCGATTTTATCCGTCACATAGCGCACTTCCTGAATGTCGATTTTCTTATCTTTCAGCTTCATTTTGTTGCCTTTCCGGGGTTATATCGCCCCTGTGTATTCGTTATAGTGTTCGTACAGCCCCACATAGCAGTCCAGCAGGGCGGCAGTGCCGTCAATGCGCTGTCTGGGGCTTTGGTTCTTGACCGGGACAATATTGCCGTTGCGGTCGGTCTGAATGCCTGTGTTCGTCAAGCACCATTTCAGAATGGGGTTGTTGTCATAGTTGACCTTGTGTGCCTGCAAGTCTGCGCCCAACATCTGCATAGGCAGGGAAAGCGTTTTTGCCCCCTGAATGCAGCGTATCATGGTAAAGCCCTGCATTTGCATTTCTTCCACAAAGTACCGTGCGGAATAGCTGTCATAATATACCCATGCCGGGAACAGTTCATATTGCTGCACGATTTCCACGAACCACGCCGTCACATCTGCATAGTTGATGGAATTGCCGCTGCACAGGCGTAAAAGCCCCCGTTCAAACCATTTGTCATAGGGAATTTTGTCTTGCTGCACACGCTCTTGCAGACGGTCAGCAGGCAGCCAGTACATTTGACGGATATACTTTGTATCGTCACCCCGGCGCATAAACAGCAGGCTTGCACAGGTCAGGTCGGTGGTAATGGACAGGTCAACGCCGCCGATACAGTACGCCCCCCGGAATGCTTCAAGGTCAAAGGTATTTGTATTGTTGATAGCGTCAAAGGATAACCACGCCGTTTTTACCGTTTCCCGGATATTAAATTCCTTGCAGAGAACGCCGGACAGTTCCACGGGGTTCTGCTTTGCCCGCTGCACCTTGATTTGTAAATCGTCCACTTTCTTGATTGCTCCTAAAGACGGGTTTGCTTTCGCCCATGCGTCCGGGTCTGTCCATTCGTCCCGCTTGTCCAGTTCATACAACACGGGCAGAAAGGTTTCATCGGTCAGCACGCCGTCTGCAACCTCGCAGGCGTGATTATACATATCATCAAAAATACATTCCCGGACTGTCCCCGCCGTGGTTATCATCACAAGCAGCGGTTCTCGGCGTGCGCTCTGGGACTGCCGCATAACTTCATAAAGGTTTCTGTCCTTTACGCCGTGCAGCTCGTCCATGATAACAAAACTTGCGTTCAATCCGTCCAGACTGTCCGAATTGCGGGAAAGCGGCTGTAATTTCGACATGGTAGGCAGATAGTACAGGTCGGATTTCCGCTTGCGGATATGCTTAGACAGTGCCGGGGACTGCTTAATCATATTGTGGCATTCATCGAACAATAGCCGCGCCTGTGCATACTTTGTGGCAGTGCTGTACACCTCTGCGCCGCCCTCGCCGTCCGCAATCAGCATATACAGCGCAAGCCCTGCAAGCAGCGTGGACTTGCCGTTTTTGCGCCCGACAAGAAAAAATGCTTCACGGTATCGGCGCAAGCCCGTCTGTGCGTCCACAAAGCCGAACAGGGCTTGAATAAACGCTTTCTGAAACAATTCCAGCGCAACAGGCTTGCCCGCCCATTCGCCTTTAGAATGGCGGCAAAACTTTTCTATAAATGCAATCGGTCGGCTTGCTTTTGCTTCATCGAAAACATATTTGCCCGGTGCGGCGGTTTCCGCGGCAAGGCGGGCATATACCGCTTTGATACGCCTGCAAGCGGGGATTTCGCCCCGCTGTAACAGGTCATTGTACTGCGTGATATAATTCACGGTTACGCCCCTGCGGAAAATGCAAGCAGTTCGTCCGTTTCGGGTTCGTCCTGCTCAATTTCCGCAACGATTTTCAGGAATGCTTTCTGCGTTGCAAGGTAGGTGCGCATAAGGGCGGTATAATCCTTGTATGCACCGTTTTCCTTGATTTTGGAAAGTTCCTGCTCCATATAGGCAAGTTCGTCACTTAAAGATTTTGCGGTCATTTGCCGTTCGTTCTGATAGGTTTCAATCATGGCTCATTTCCTCGCTTTCTGATATTGCCGTCCCCGTCAAAGACAAGCCCCGGTGCGGTTGCGCCGCCGTCTGCAAAGTGTTCTGCATTATGGCAGGCAAGGCAGAGGGCTTCAAGGTTTTCAGGGTTCAGGCTGATTTGTGGGTCGGTTACATTTGCGGCAGACAAATATTTGCGGTGGTGGGCGATTTCAGCGGGTGCGCCGCACCGTTCGCAAATATAGTTTTTCGATAACAGAAACGCCCGTGACAGCTGTCGCCACTGCCGGGAATTATAAAAGGCTTTCTGCGTCAACGCAGTTCCCGTTCTGCGGAAAGTGCCTTTAACAAGCAGTCAATCACCCGCTGCAACTTGTCTGTGTCGGCATTCTCTCCATAGTACCATTGCCAGAGCAGAAACCGCCCTGCGGTCAGGGCTACGGGGGAATAGCCCCCGTTTGTTGCCCTGTACCCGGTGGCATGATACAGATAGTCCGGCAATGCTGCGACAAGGGCAGTGATTTCCGGGTCATTGTCTGTGCCGTCAATTCTCAGGATATTTCTTGCTTCGTCCATCGTGAACATTGCCGTTCCCCCTTTCCGTTACGCGGCTACTTCGATTTTGACGAATGCGCCCGGAACAATCGGCTTGCCGTCTGCGATACACAAAGCGCGGTAGTCAATCAAGCCGCTTGTGAAACCGCTTTCTCGGCTCACTTCCACGGCTACACCCTGCGGAATGTTCACGCCATAATAGCGGAAATTACCGAACAGGATAGTTCCGGCGGGAATGTTATCGTCAAGGACGATTTCAAAGCCGAACAGACGGCGCATACCGCCGCTTTCTGCGTCCGTGAACAGATAACGCCCGTCTGCGTCTTTCAGCTTGTGGACGGTTCCGAACAGGGTTGCGGTGGACATGGCGAACTTTGCGCCGCCCGCATATCCGGCAGGCATAAGGGCAACCGCGTCAAGCAGGTTGTCGGCGGTCAGGGCTTTGGTGGAAAGGCTGTTTGCTTTCGTCCACGCAATGCCGGACAGAATACCCACGGGCTGCCCCGTGCCGCTGCCGTTTATGATAGCTGCGCCGATTGCGTCAGATACCGCACCGCGCAGTTCCTGCGTGATATAGCTTTCAAAGGCGGCAATATCCATACGGCGGGCGGCGGCACTCATGGAAAGCACCTTTACAAGCTCATTGCCGGAAAAGGTAACGGCGGTAGTTACGGCATTCTTGCGGTCGATGGCTGCGCCCTCAATATGCCAGCTTGCCGCGTCCGTGGGCGTTCCGACAGGGACGGACAGATTAGACGGCACATTGAACAGGCGCACTTCGTTATAAAGTCCGTTGGTGTTGCGTGTCTGCTTTACAACCTCGTTCAAAGTCTGGGTCGGAATGACGGCGGCAGAGTTGGACAGGGTGTTGAAGCTGTCCGCACGCTTTTCTGCGCTTGCGGCGGCAAAGGCGCGGTTCTCGCCCTCGGTCAGTTCCTTTCCCAACAGTCGCTTATAGAATGCGCTGCGGTATTCCGGGGCTGCGTGGGTGTCTGCGTGGGTCTGTGCTGCACTGATAACAGCACTTTCAATGGGGTTGAAATTGTTCATAGTGTTCTCCTCTCCGGCATTTCTTGCCTGTACATTGGTTTGTGGATATGCTGCACGGTTTACAATGCTGATTTCATAAACCGCTGCAATTTTGGTGATGGTGCATTCCCGCTTTTCTGCGTCAAAGGTGTGTTCCGCAACATCGAATGCAAAGGACATTTCGGACATATCGCCGCGCTTAACTGCTTGATAAACGGAACGCCCCTGTTCGGTGTCCGGCAGTTCTGCCCGCATTTCAAGCCCGTTGTCCGTGATGGTCAGCGTCAGGGTTTTCGGACTTCGCGCAAGCGGAATGCCTGCGCCGTTGTGGTTGACAAGCAGGGCGATATTTTCAAGGTTCACGCCGTCAAGCGCATTTCTGGAAATATACTCTGTGTAGTCACCCATATTGGCGGGCTTGTCAAATACAATGGCGGTTCCTTCGATAATCAGCGGATTTTCACCCGCCCGGACGCTATACGCCCGTGTCTGTGTCTGGTTCTTCATGGCTGTTTTCCTCACTTTCTTCAAGTTGGTATGCGTCTGCTTTGTC
>Ga0129311_1000435_pt1 | contig 37748 bp, 29 predicted proteins | sample Go1ome_FD_94435 | JGI IMG/M metagenome (GOLD analysis project Ga0129311, IMG submission 94435) | Western lowland gorrila individual fecal microbial communities from Wisconsin, USA - Go1022B metagenome | ecosystem: Host-associated > Mammals > Digestive system > Large intestine > Fecal | place...
AGTCCGTGTGATCTGCGGACCGGGATACGGAAAATCCGCATCGGCATTGGGATACGCGATGATGGGCGTTTTCCGCGGAAAAAGGGTCATTATGGTACAGTTCTTGAAAGGTATGCTGGGAGAAGGAGCGGCGGACGTCTTGAAGCGTCTCGAGCCGGATCTCAAATTCTTCCGTTTTGAGCACTCCAAAGAGCGGTTTGAGGACCTTCCGGAAGATCAGAAGCACGAGGAACTGATGAACATGCGAAACGGCTTCAATTTCGCAAGAAAGGTGATGACGACCGGTGAGTGCGATGTCCTGATCCTGGACGAGATCCTTGGGATCGTGGATCAGGGAATTATCTCGAAGGAAGAATTCCAGAGTTTTCTTGAGTCAAGAGATGAGGAGACTGAGCTGGTCATGACCGGGCGAGTGTGTCCGGAGGGTATTGAAGAATATGTGACCGATATTTCACGGGTGGAAAACATTGACGTTGACAATCATCAGGAATGATGATACCATAAATGATAAGTAGAGGTTGCGCCTGACATGAGTAGACCGGCAGATAATGGGAAATGGCTGCCGGAGAAAAGGGGATGGCGCCGAAGAGACAGGAAGTGAATCCCTAAGGTTCCCGTTTCTGGGCATGCGGCGAAGAACCGTATGACTGTCATCTTTAGAAAAAAGATGGAGGGCTGCTTAATCTGGAGGATCCGGGAGCTGACATCTTATTTGATTTCAGCTCCTTTTTTTGTGAAACAGGAATTTTTGCTTTGCAAAAGAGCGCATTCTATCTTAGACATTTAATTTTTACATAATAAAGAGGAGGACGCATTATGGCTATTTTTGAAGGAGCCGGCGTAGCACTTGTAACGCCATTTAAGGAAAATGGAGCAGTAAATTATGAGGTACTGGAAAGCCTGATCGAGGAACAGATCGCGGCTGGAACAGACTGTATCGTAGCTATGGGAACAACAGGCGAGTCCGCGACAACATCTGAGGAGGAGCACATTCAGGTGATCCGTTTCGTATGTGAGGTCGTAAACGGAAGAATCCCGGTGGTTGCCGGAACAGGTTCCAACTGTACACAGACAGCAGTTGAGCTTTCTGTTGAGGCTGAGGAGGCCGGAGCGGACGGTGTTCTCTTAGTTTCCCCGTACTACAATAAAGCGACTCAGAACGGTCTGAAAGCGCACTTCACAAAGATTGCGAATGCCATCAAGATCCCGGCGATCCTCTACAACGTACCGAGCCGTACAGGCGTGAATATCGCACCGGAGACCATCGTGGATCTCTGCAGGCATGTGGAGAATATCGTGGGTGTCAAGGAAGCAAGTGGAAACTTCTCCGCAGCAGCGAAGATCCTTCAGCTTTCCGGCGGCTATGTGGACGTATACTCCGGAAACGATGACCAGGTCGTTCCGATGTTAGCTCTCGGCGGAAAGGGCGTGATCTCCGTTCTCTCCAACGTAGCTCCGAAACAGACACATGACATGTGCGCAGAGTTCTTCAAGGGCAATATCGAGGCCAGCAGACGCATTCAGTTAAAGGCAATGCCGCTGATCGAGGCCCTGTTCTCCGAAGTAAACCCGATTCCGGTAAAGGCTGCGCTTAACCTAATGGGCAAGAACGTAGGCGAGCCGAGACTTCCGCTTACAGTGATGGAGCCGCAGCACCAGGAAGTATTAAAGAAAGCAATGCAGGATTTCGGTATCCTGTAATAAAATACGAGGAGAAAAATATGATCAGAGCAATTATGAATGGCTGCCACGGCGTGATGGGTCATGTGATCACGGACATTATTTCCAAGGATGACGCGATCAAGATCGTTGCAGGCGTGGATATGAACACAGAAAACTATGCCGGATACCCGGTATTTAAGTCCCTCGACGAGTGCCCGGAGGCAGATGTCATCATCGATTTCTCCACCGCAAAGGCGGTTGACGGACTGTTGGACTACTGCGAGACGAAGAAGGTTCCTGTGGTTTTATGCACCACAGGACTTTCCGAGGACCAGTTAAACCATGTGAAAGAGGCGAGCAAGGTGGACGCAGTCCTTCGCTCCGCAAATATGTCCATCGGAATCAACCTTCTCATGAAGACATTGAAAGAGGTCGCTCCGGTCCTTGCGGCAGCAGGATTTGACATCGAGATCTTAGAGAAGCACCACAACCGCAAGATCGACGCCCCAAGTGGAACCGCCATCGCCCTTGCTGATGCCATCAATGAGAGCCTCGACAACAGCTATCATTATAAATATGACCGTTCCTCCGAGCGCGTCGCAAGAGATCCAAAGGAGATCGGAATCCAGGCAATGCGCGGCGGCACCATCGTCGGTGAGCACGATATTATGTTCGCGGGCCGCGACGAGGTCATCACCTTCACACATACCGCTTATTCTCGCGAGATCTTCGCAAAGGGAGCTGTGGAAGCTGCGAAATTCCTCGCAGGAAAGCCGGCAGGGCTTTACGATATGGCTGACGTGGTCGGTTGATAGAAGTTAAAAATTTATACATTTTTTCCCAAAATACTTCTCCTTTCTATGGCGCATAATAGCCGTAGAAAGGAGATTATTTTTATGGGAAAAATCAGATGGATCAGAGCATGCGCGCTTCTCATTACGACTGCGGCAGTCATCACAGCCTGCGGAAGAGGGAACGGAAACAATATGACCACAGCCCCGGATACGGGGAGCGCGGGAGCGGGAACCACAATGGAGAGACAGACAAACGGCACGAACCAGAGCACGAACGCGCCATCCCAGACAGCCGGGGAGAGCGGCGGCGTGCTCCGGGATATGGTGGATGACGTGGGTGACGGCATCCACAATCTGACGGACGATGTCACTGGAATGTCAGGAACTACCGCGGCGGGAGCGAACGGCACTGCCGGGGGGACCACCCAGGCAAACTAAATATCCGGACCGGAATCCGGGGATGCCGGGGAATGAAACTCAACACGGCAGAAAGAGCCGGAAAAACAGGACAGCGGGGAAATGATCTGCAGGACGGGTATGAGGATCATTTCCCTGCTTCTTTTCCACCGTGATTTTGCTGATGCTCCGCATTCCAAAACGGCAAAATCCACTACCACTGTATTGTGCGGAATTTTCAGTTCAGAAAATTTCTATCCGCATACAGTAACTAAAATGTTGCGATAACAAGTTTTCCTGTTGTGAAAATATGCAAAAACAGATATAATAAGAGTACGTCTTGAAGAAAACTTATCAAAAGTCGTGGGAAAGTATCAGCCTGAATTCTGAAAGGAGTGAACGCCATCCGCTATCTGTACCATCCATACCATCCGTGGAGACACGGATACCGAAGGGAAAAGATAAGAAGAGCTGCTGTAAAGACAGCGAGGATCCTTTTGCTGCTGGAACTCCTCTGGTTCGCGTATTCCTGTGCGTGCTCCAGGATGACAGAGAAAACATACCTGGTGCCGGATATTGAAACAGGGATTCCAGATGGGACCGCCTCTGAGACGGAGGGGGAAATTTATGGTATAGGGATCGAAAAAGGGGCCGGAAATTTGTTCTGGTTTCACAAAGAAGTCCACAGGACTCCTTGAGATAGGAACTTCTTCTTGATTTTCCATAGGGTATGTATTATAATTTCTACTGAAACACTGCTGTTTTATCGTAAAAACTTATAAATCAGAGGATGAAAAGCATTTATGGAGAAATCACTTACTTTAGACTGGGGAACAGACGAGCTGCATGAGGAGTGCGGCGTTTTCGGAATGTACGATCTGGACGGAAATGATGTTGCATCAACCATTTATTACGGATTGTTCGCCTTACAGCACCGCGGACAGGAGAGCTGCGGAATCGCGGTGAGCGATACATACGGACCGAAAGGTGTTGTCAATGCCTGTAAGGGGATGGGACTCTGCAACGAAGTATTCACGTCAGAGAAGCTGGAAAAATTAAAAGGAAACATCGGTGTCGGCCATGTCCGGTATTCGACTGCCGGAAGCAGCACTATCGAGAATACACAGCCGCTCGTTTTAAATTATGTGAAGGGAACGCTGGCACTGGCACACAACGGAAACCTTGTCAATGCGCCGGAGCTTCGCAGAGAGCTCGCTTACGACGGAGCGATTTTCCAGACCACGATCGACTCCGAGGTTATTGCCTACCACATCGCGAGAGAGCGCTGTAAGGTGGGAACCGCTGAGGAAGCCGTGGCAAACGCTATGAAGAAGATCAAGGGCGCGTACTCCCTTGTGATCAGCAGCCCGAGAAAACTCATCGGTGCTCGCGATCCGCAGGGATTCAAACCGCTCTGTATCGGAAAGCGCGATAATGCCTATATCCTGACCTCCGAGACATGCGCGCTTGACACGATCGGTGCAACCTTCGTCCGCGACGTGCTTCCGGGTGAGATCGTGACGATCAATAAGGATGGCATCAAGTCCAATCTCATGATGCATGACCCGAAAAAAGAGGCAAGATGTATTTTTGAATATATTTACTTTGCAAGACCGGACAGCGTCTTTGATGGCGTCGGTGTATACCACTCCAGAATCTACGCAGGCCGCTGCCTCGCGAAGGATTCACCGGTGGACGCGGATATCGTTGTGGGCGTTCCGGAGTCCGGAAATGCCGCAGCCCTTGGATATTCCATGGAATCCGGTATCCCGTATGCAATGGCGTTCGTAAAGAACTCCTATGTGGGAAGAACCTTTATTAAGCCGGGCCAGAGCAGCCGTGAGTCTGCAGTCCGTATTAAATTAAATGTATTGAAAGAGGCCGTGGAAGGAAAGCGCGTCGTTATGATCGACGACTCCATCGTCCGCGGAACCACCAGCAACCTGATCGTGGATATGCTGCGTGAGGCAGGAGCGAAGGAAGTACATATGAGGATTTCCGCACCGCCGTTCCTCTATCCGTGCTATTTCGGAACCGATATCCCGTCCAGCGAGCAGCTTATCGCCCACAACCGTACCGTGGATGAGATCTGCAAGGTGATCGGAGCAGATTCGTTAGCGTACTTAAAGATGGAGCGCTTAAGTGAAATGGCAAACGGACTTCCGATCTGTACGGCATGCTTCTCCGGAGAGTATCCGGTGGATCCGCCGGAAGAAGATATCCGCGGAAGTTATGAAAAATAATAACAATCAGGGAAATTCAACGTTCCACAAAGCTCCGTAGTTGGCGGAGAATTCGTGAAAATATATTGAATTAGAAAAACATTGAATTAGAAAAGAGGATTTTGTCATGAACGACAGATACCAGAGCCCGCTCTCTGAGCGATATGCAAGCAAGGAAATGCAGTATATTTTCTCCCCGGAGAAGAAATTCCGCACATGGAGAAAATTATGGATCGCATTAGCCGAGACAGAAAAAGAACTCGGTCTTCCGATCACAGACGAGCAGATCGAAGAGTTAAAGGCACATGCCGAGGATATCAATTTTGAGGAGGCGAAGGCGAGAGAGAAGCTTGTCCGCCACGATGTGATGTCCCACGTATACGCTTACGGACTCCAGTGCCCGAAGGCAAAGGGAATCATCCACCTGGGTGCCACATCCTGCTACGTTGGAGACAACACCGACCTCATCCTGATGACGGAGGCATTAAAGCTTGTCAGAAAAAAACTCATCAATGTGATGAAAGAGCTTTCTGATTTTGCTGATAAGTATAAAGAACTCCCGACACTGGCATTCACACACTTCCAGCCGGCCCAGCCGACAACCGTAGGAAAGCGTGCGACCTTATGGTTACAGGAACTCTGCCTCGACCTTGAGGATCTTGACCATGTGATCGGTTCCATGAAATTACTCGGTTCCAAGGGAACTACAGGTACCCAGGCAAGCTTCTTAGAGCTTTTCGATGGAGATCATGAGAAGTGCCGCGAGGCGGACAGACGGATCGCTGCAAAGATGGGATTCTCCCAGTGCTACCCAGTATCCGGTCAGACATATTCCAGAAAGATCGACAGCCGTGTGCTTTCCGTTCTTGCCGGAATCGCCCAGAGCGCCCATAAGTTCTCCAACGATATCCGTCTCCTCCAGCACTTAAAAGAAGTGGAAGAGCCCTTTGAGAAGAACCAGATCGGTTCCTCCGCAATGGCATACAAGAGAAACCCGATGAGAAGTGAGCGTATCGCGTCCTTAGCAAACTATGTGATGTCTGATATGATGAACCCGATGCTCGTTGCTTCCACCCAGTGGTTCGAACGGACTCTGGACGACTCCGCGAACAAGCGTCTTTCCGTTCCGGAAGGATTCCTTGCGATTGACGGTATTCTGGATCTCTACTTAAATGTTGTGGATGGTCTTGTGGTATATCCGAAGGTGATCGAGAAGCACTTAATGGCCGAGCTTCCGTTTATGGCTACTGAGAACATCATGATGGATGCGGTAAAGGCCGGCGGAGACAGACAGGAGCTTCACGAGCGTATCCGCGAGCTTTCCATGGAAGCAGGAAAGAATGTGAAGGTAGAAGGAAAGGACAACAACCTCTTAGAGCTTATCGCGGCAGATCCGTCCTTCAATTTAAGCCTTGATGAGTTAAAGAAGACGATGGATCCGAAGAAGTACGTCGGACGCGCGCCGAAGCAGGTAGATGAGTTCCTGGATGAGGTTGTCCGCCCGATCTTAAAAGAAAACGCGGATCTTCTCGGAGTGAAAGCGGAGATCAACGTATAATGGATCATGCGAGCAGCATCAGCACGGAATATTATAAAGTATTTTACTATGTAGGGCGCCTCGGCAGCATTACCGCTGCAGCAGAGGCGCTCTGCATTTCCCAGCCTGCGGCGAGTCAGGCGATCAAGCAGCTGGAAAAAGCGCTGAACACAAAGCTTTTTCTGCGGACCCAGAAGGGGGTGCGGCTCACCACAGAGGGAAAGCTTCTGTATCCATATGTGGAGCGCGGGATGGAAAACCTCATGGACGGTGAGGAGATGCTAAAACGTCTTGTGGATATGGACATGGGAGAGGTGAGGATCGGTGCCAGCGATATGACACTGCAGTTTTATCTGCTCCCATACCTTGAGACCTTCCATGAGCGCTACCCGAATATCAAAGTCATGGTGTCAAATGCGCCGACACCGGAGACCATCGAGTCCTTGTATGAAGGAAAAATCGATTTTGGTGTGGTGAGCACGCCATTTGACGCGAGACCGGAGGTGGAATCCTTCGAGGTGAAGAAGATCCGGAATACCTTTGTGGCGGGAAATAAGTTCTGGACGTTGAAGGGAAAGAGAATGGAGTACAGGGAGCTGGAGCAGCTTCCCTGTATCTTTCTGGAAAAAGATACGAGTACCAGAAAGTTCATGGACCGTTTTTTGGAACAGAGGGGGATCATTCTGGAACCGGAGTTTGAGCTGGCCACCAGTGACATGATCGTCCAGTTCGCGATCAGAAACATGGGGATCGGCTGCGTGATGGAAGAGTTCGCAAAGGAGAAGATCGAGAGCGGGGAGCTCTTCGAGCTTGCCTTCCGGGAGATGATGCCGGAGCGGGAGATCTGCGTCGTGACGGATAAGAAGGTGCCGATCTCCTCGGCAGGAGAGAGGTTCTTAGAGGTCTTAAGGGAACGAAAAGTATAGGATAAAATGTTTTCCGTCTGTAGTTCGTGCCCTGTATGAACCGAACTCCATAATCAGCTATTATGGAGTTCATAATAAATATTGTCTTTACTTATGGATAATTTTGTTGTAAACTATGGTAGTGTCATGAGTATGACACGTACAACCGCGTAAGACGCCGGGATGCGGAACGCGCATTCCGTTTAAACGTCCAAAGGAGGATATTAGAACATGGTTAGAGCAATCGTAGGCGCCAACTGGGGCGATGAGGGAAAAGGTAAGATCACAGATATGCTTGCAAAGGAATCCGACATTATTGTCCGTTTCCAGGGCGGCAGCAACGCTGGTCACACAATTATCAACAATTATGGAAAATTTGCCCTTCATCTTCTTCCATCAGGTGTATTCTATAATCATACAACAAGCATCATCGGTAACGGTGTGGCATTAAACATCCCGTTCCTTGTAAAAGAGTTAAACGACCTGACAAGCCAGGGCGTTCCGATGCCGAAGATCCTCGTGTCTGACAGAGCACAGATCTTAATGCCGTACCACATTTTATTCGACACTTACGAGGAAGCACGTCTGGCAGGTAAGTCCTTCGGCTCTACTAAGTCCGGAATTGCTCCGTTCTATTCTGATAAATACGCAAAGATCGGTTTCCAGGTCAACGAGTTATTCGGTGATGAGAAGGAACTGATGGATAAGATTGAAAACGTCTGCACACTGAAAAATGTGATGTTAGAGCATTTATATCATCAGCCGGCTCTTGATCCGAAGGAGATCTTCAATACACTTATGGAGTACAAGGAGATGGTCGCTCCGTATGTATGCGACACATCCAAATACCTTCGCGATGCGATCAAGGCAGGAAGGAATGTCCTTTTAGAGGGCCAGCTCGGTTCCTTAAAGGACCCGGATCACGGTATCTACCCGATGGTTACTTCTTCCTCCACACTGGCTGCTTACGGTGCGATCGGCGCAGGTATCCCGCCGTACGAGATCAAGAACATCACAACAGTCGTTAAGGCTTACTCCAGCGCAGTAGGCGCAGGCGCGTTCGTCAGCGAGATCTTCGGTGAAGAGGCAGACGAGTTAAGACGCCGCGGCGGTGACGGCGGTGAGTTCGGTGCGACGACAGGCCGTCCGAGAAGAATGGGATGGTTCGATGCGGTCGCTACAAGATACGGCGTACAGATCCAGGGATCTACAGAGGTTGCCCTCACAGTTCTCGACGTTTTAGGATATCTTGACGAGCTTCATATCTGCGTAGGCTATGAGATCGACGGAAAGGTAACAAAAGACTTCCCGACAACTCCGGAGCTTGAGAAAGCAAAACCGGTATACAAGACTCTTCCGGGCTGGAAGTGCGAGATCCGCGGAATCAAGAACTATGACGAGCTTCCGGAGAACTGCAGAAAGTATGTTGAGACCATCGAGGAAGAGCTGGGAGTTCCGGTTACTATGGTTTCCAATGGTCCGGGAAGAGACGAGATCATTATGAGAAAATAATCCGAAGATGCAGGAGGCAGAAGCGGGGAAAGCTCCCTGCGGAGCAGATGACATGTTCGGAAACCCAAATTTCTTTCCCTTGCCTTTTCTATTTGTACCACGTATAATAGAAATTAGCGGTTTTATAACAAAAACTGATAAAACAAATTGGAGGGAAACAAATGAGTCTCGAAAAATTTTTCCATCTCAAGGAAAACAACACAACTGTTAAGACCGAGATCATGGCTGGTGTGACATCGTTTATGACGATGGCGTATATCCTGGCGGTAAACCCGAACATTCTTGCGGCGGCAGGAATGGATCACGGCGCGGTCTTCACAGCGACAGCGGTGGCATCCTTCATCGGAACACTCTGTATGGCACTGTTCGCGAACTACCCGTTCGCTCTGGCACCTGGAATGGGTCTGAACGCTTACTTTGCATACACGGTCGTTCTCGGAATGGGCTATTCCTGGGAAGTCGCGCTCGCGGCAGTTCTCACGGAAGGAATTATCTTTATCATCCTGTCCTGCTTTAACATCAGAGAGGCGATCTTCAATGCGATCCCGTTCAACTTAAAGAAAGCGGTCAGCGTCGGAATCGGTCTCTTTATCACATTCCTTGGTCTTCAGAATGCGAAGATCGTGATCGGTGGAGCAACGCTTGTAGGTCTGTTCTCCATTGACGACTACAACGGCACCTTGGCTGACGGTCTCACAGCGTCCATGAGCGACGCGGGGATCACCGTACTTCTTGCGGTCTTTGGAGTCCTGATCACAGGAATCCTGATCGTCAGAAACGTGAAGGGAAATATCCTCTGGGGCATCCTGATCACCGGGATTCTCGGAATCATCTGCCAGTTTGCGGGCATTTATATCCCGAATCCGGAACTCGGCTTCTACAACCTGCTCCCGGATTTCTCCAACGGAATTTCCATCCCGAGCCTGGCACCGATCATGTTCAAGTTCAGCTTAAAGGGCGTTCCGGTACTGGAGTTCATCATTATCGTATTCGCGTTCCTGTTCGTTGACCTTTTCGACACACTTGGAACCCTGATTGGTGTATCATCGAAGGCGGATATGCTGGATTCCGAGGGAAGACTCCCGCGGATCAAGGGCGCGCTCCTTGCGGACGCGGTCGGTACGACCTGCGGTGCCTGCCTCGGTACATCCACAGTCACAACATTTGTGGAGAGCGCTTCCGGCGTGACAGAGGGCGGAAGAACCGGTCTTACATCCTTGACGACCGGTGTCCTGTTCCTGTTATCCTTGTTCTTATCTCCGATCTTCCTTGCAATCCCGTCCTTCGCGACGGCTCCGGCCCTGATCGTTGTAGGCTTCTACATGATCGGCTCCGTATCGGAGATCGATTTCAATGACCCGGCAGAAGGAATCCCGGCATTCCTCTGCATCATCGCGATGCCGTTCTTCTACAGCATCTCCGAGGGAATCTCCATGGGAGTTATCTCCTATGTTGTCATGAACCTCTTTGCCGGAAAGAAGGAGAAGATCACTCCGGTCATGTATATCCTGGCGGTGCTCTTCATCCTCAAGTATATTTTAATGTAATTATGTAAATGCCAGAGACTGCCGGATGCATAGTATGGTAATGTCAGAGATGACTGCCGCTGTGCATCCGGCTTTTTTGATTGTATTCCACAGAGAATAGAAGTTGTCGGGCATATTGCAGGCTTTTTGCATGAAAACACCCGGAGTTGACGGAGACATCAGACAAATCCGACTAGTTTTCTGTGACAAATGACAAAAACTGTCATAAACTTAACAAAAAGATGGTGATAATTGTCGATTGACGCATGAATTTGAATATGGTATAAATGTAGAATCGTAAGAATATAAAGGATTTGACATCAAAGGGTTTAACAAAAAGGAGTTAAGGAATCATGATGAAACAGAAAAAAGTAAAATTTGTGTCCGCAGACGAGGCGAAGGAGTTTGTCAGCATCGCAAGCGGCTGCGATTTTGATGTAAATGTATTTTATAACCGTATGATCATCGACGCGAAGTCTCTTCTCGGAGTACTGAGCCTTGATCTGACAAAGATCCTCACCGTTGAATATGATGGCGAGAACGCGCCGTTTGAGGCTTTTCTTGAGAGAAAGAATCCGATGCACGCGGTAGCGTAAAAATATACATAAAGAAAGAGGCAGCGGCTGTACGAAAAGTACAGCAGGCTGCTTTTTTTGTGCACATCGTGTGGCACAAAGAGTGAAAACTTCGGCAGCACGGGAAAACAGCACGAAAGTTTCTGACAGATGGCCTGCCATATCTTCTGTGAACGCACGGCATTACTTTACAGGAAATTGTAAAAATGTTATACTTGCGGGAGCGATATGTGCGGCATATAGCAGGATTCAGGAAAATGAGGAACATATGTGGGGTGGTGAGCGGCGGTCGATCAGCATATCCACAGGAAAGGAGCGTCTCATGAGCGAAGAAAACAGGAAAGCGATCCGGATCTCGGTCCGGAACCTGGTGGAGTTCGTGCTGCGCTCCGGGGATATCGACAACCGCCGTTCCGGGAATGCCCAGAAGGACGCCATGCTGGCGGGAGGCAGGATCCACAGGAAGATCCAGAAGCGGATGGGATCCGGCTACCGGGCGGAGGTCCCCTTAAAGCATGAGGTCCAGGACGAGGAGCAGAAGATCACGCTTCTTGTGGAGGGACGCGCCGATGGGATCTTCACGGAAAACGGGATCCCGGTGATCGACGAGATCAAAGGCATGTACACGGACGTCTCAAGGCTGGAGGAGCCCATCGAGGTCCATCTCGCCCAGGCCATGTGTTACGGATATTTTTACTGCTGCGACAAAGACCTCGACGGGATCCGCCTGCAGATGACCTACTGTAACCTTGAGACAGAGGAAATAAAAAGATTCCAGACCGACCGCTCGAGAGAAGAGCTGGAGACATGGTTTTCCGGCGTGGTCCACGAATATTTCAAGTGGGCGAGGTACCTCTACCACCATGAGCTGACCCGTGATGCCTCCATCGAGCACCTGGAATTCCCGTTCCCCTACCGGGCGGGACAGCGTGACCTTGTGGTAGCCGTCTACCGGACTGTCAGACGGAAAAAACGCCTGTTTATCCAGGCCCCCACGGGAATCGGAAAGACGCTCTCCACCATATTCCCGGCGGTCCGCGCCATCGGGGAAGGAAAGGGAGACAAGCTCTTTTACCTCACCGCAAAGACCGTGACGAGGACTGTGGCGGAGGAGGCGTTTCGGATCTTAAGGGATCGCGGCCTGATCTTCACCTCGGTGACAATAACGGCGAAGGAAAAACTCTGCCCCATGGACGAGTGCGAGTGCAACCCGGACGCGTGTCCCTATGCGAAAGGCCACTTTGACCGGGTCAATGAGGCGGTATTCGATATTCTCCACCTGGAACAGGAGATGACAAGAGAGAAGATCCTGCAGTACGCGGAAAAGTACCGGGTATGCCCATTTGAATACTGCCTGGACATCTCCAGCTGGACCGACGGGATCATCTGCGATTACAACTATGTGTTCGACCCGAATGTGCGCTTGAAACGCTACTTCGCGGACGGACAGAAGGGTGATTATCTGTTCCTTGTGGATGAGGCCCACAACCTGGTCTCCCGCGCGAGGGAGATGTACAGCGCCGAATTAAAAAAAGAAGATCTCCTCACTGTAAAGCGCCTCGTAAAGCAGAAAGCGCCCCGACTGGAGAGGGATCTGGAAAAATGCAACCAGGTGATGCTGGGAATGAAGCGGGAGTGCGAGACATGGCAGCTGCTCTCAGATGTGACATCCTTAGCGGCATCTGCGATGGCAGTGTTCTCTGATATGGAGACCTTCTTAGAAGATTTTCCGGAGTTTGAGGGCAGGGATACGGTTCTGGACTTTTACTTTGGTCTCAGGGATTTCTTAAATGTGTACGAGCTTTTGGATGACCATTACCGGATCTACGCGGAGAACGTGGGAGTCACTTCTTTTAAAGTAAGGCTCTTCTGCGTGGACCCGTCGGCGAATCTCTCCCTCTGCATGGCCCAGGGAAACAGCACGATCCTGTTTTCGGCAACCATGCTGCCGATCCGGTATTACAAGACACTGCTCTCCGGAAACGAGGACGACTATGCGGTCTATGCGAACTCGCCCTTTGAGGAGGAAAAACGCCTTCTCATGGTTGCGACGGATGTCAGCAGCCGCTACTCCAGGCGCAGCGAGAGCGAATACCGGAAGGTGGCGGAGTATATCAGGGAGGTAGTCCTCTCTAAGAGCGGCAACTACATGATATTCTTCCCGTCCTACCAGTATATGGAACAGGTGGAATATGCCGTGGAGGACATGGACTTCCCAGCGGATCTCCTGGTCCAGGGACAGGGCATGAAGGAGCAGGAACGCCAGGAATTCTTAGAAGAATTTGAAAAGCCCAGAGATCACTCCCTTGCGGCGTTCTGCGTCATGGGCGGCGTGTTCTCGGTGGGGATCGATCTGAAGGAAGAACGGCTCATCGGTGCCGTGATCGTCGGAACGGGACTCCCGATGGTCTGCGTGGAACAGGAGGTTCTCAGGGGATATTTTGAGGAAAAAGAAGAGGCGGGATTCGATTTCGCCTACCAGTATCCGGGAATGAACAAGGTTCTGCAGGCGGCGGGCCGTGTGATCCGGACAACGGAGGACGAAGGGATCATATTACTTCTCGATGACAGGTTCCTGAAAAAAGAATATCTGGAACTGTTCCCAAGGGAATGGGAGCATTTCCAGATGGTAAACAGAAAGAACGTTGGTCAGTGCCTTTCGGACTTCTGGGAGTCGCGTGGCAGGTAGATGGATATCCAGGCAGTCGTTTGCGGGGCCCGTGCATTTACTGCACGGGCCGGGTGAAGGGCTGCTGCAGGTCTTACAGCATATCCATGAACTGCTTCGCGGCCTGGGAGACCGGAAGGTTTTCGTTATGGACCACAACAAGCTGGCGGACCGGAAGTGTCTCGGAGAGCTTTAAGATAAAGAGCTGCTTTTCGTCCTCAGGGATACAGAAATCCGGCACGAAGGCAATTCCAAGACCGATGCGGGCCAGGTCGATCAGAAGGTCGTTGCTGCTGAGCTCAATCTCCGGAACCAGGTCGAGATGGGACTTCTGGAACATGGAGTGCAAGAACTCGCTTGTGGTACTCTTGCGGTCCAGCATCATGATCGGGTACTCGAGAAGCTCGGCGAGGGTGAAGGTCTTGTCCTGCAACGGAAAATGGTCAGCACTCGCAACGAAGACATCGCGGAATTCCCGGATCGCCCGGACACTGTGGGTGTTTAAGAGACCGGAATTTGGATAATTGGTGATAATGAAGTCCACCTGTCCATTCTCTAAGATGCGGGCACAGTCGATTGAAGTGGAGTTCGTTACTTTAATATGAACGTTCGGGTAGAGCTTATGGAACTTATTTAAATACGGGACAAGGAAATAGCGGCAGATCGTGTCGCTGGCGGCGATCCTGAGCTGGCCGCCGTTCAGGGTGTTGGCCTCTAAGAGCTGGGTCTCGCCTTTGTGGATCAGGTTCATTGCAGGTTCGATGTGTTTAAATAAGATCTCGCCTTCCGGGGTGAGCTGGACACGCTTCGTGCTTCGGATAAAGAGCGTTTGGCCCAGCTTTTTCTCCAGAACCTTCACAGACTGGCTGACGGCTGACTGGGAAATATAGAGGCATTTCGATGCCTCGGAAAAGCTCAGAGTTTTTGCAACGTAATAAAATACTTTATATAATTCATAGTTAATATCCATTATTAGTCCTCCTAATGAAACATGGCTATTTTATCACAGAAGGCGGGATTTGAAAAGAGGAAAAAACGAGAAAGTGTGGTTTTGTCTGGAAGCCGGGTGGAAAATATGGTATGATTACGGAAAGACGGCGGAGCGGGAAGGAGAAATCCGTCGTGTAAAAAATAAGAAAAACAGGTGCAAAGGAGAAGAAAAAAGCTTTGCGAAGAGAGAATAACTGTGAAAGCGGAAGCGGCAGTAATTAAGAAAAATCAGAGAGGTTTATAGAGGCTATGGCAGAAAAAATGAGATATGAGAACGAAATAGAGAACGCGAAGGTTGACGACGAGTTCAACAACTCTGAGGACGATTTAAGCGCGGAGGACATTTACCGCGTATATATGGAGGAGATAGCGGCGATCCCGCCATGCAGCGGGGCGGAGAATGAGAAGCTTCTCGGCGAGATCCGGAACGGAAATAAGGAGGCGAGAGAGCGCCTCATCGAGGGCAACTTAAAGAACGCCCTGTTTTTCGTCCAGGATTACATCAACAAAGGCGTTCCGATGGCGGACCTGATCCAGGAAGCCAGCATGGAGCTCATGATGCTCGCGGATGAAGGTTTCGAGGGAAGCTTTGAAAAACTCTTGGAGAGCCGGATCCGCGTCCGCATGGAGGAGATCATCAACGATCAGAAGAAGGAGACGGATATCGAGGAGGAGATGCTGGCCCGGGTCAATGTTCTCCAGGAGGTATCAAAGTCCATGGCGGAGGAGCTTGGCCGCGAGGCGAAGCTTTCCGAGCTTGCGGAGCGCATGAAGATGACCGAGGACGAGGTGCGTGAGATCATGAAGGTGACCATGGACGCGCTGAGCATGAGTAAGATCAACCAGAGTCTGCAGAGCTAAAGTTGGCAGATAGAAAGCTTTAAAAGCCGTATCACGCGGAAAAAAGTTCTTGCACTGGGATCGAAAATTGCGGATCAGAGTGCGACCCGGCTGCGGAGCGCGGCAGAAACTGCTTGCGGCTGGCCATGTATTTGTAAGGAAAAGCCGATGGCAGGTTCTGCGAGTGATTAAAGATACAGCTTATAAGTATAAATAATAAAATAAATTAAATATATTAACTTTACTAATCACACTGACCTGTGCTATGATTAAGGCAAAATGAAAACCATCTGACAAAGCCGTTTTCCAGGAGGAGAGACTATGAGCGTAAAGCGCGTATTTGTTGAGAAGAAACCGGAATATGCAATCAAGGCGAGAGAGCTTCGCGAGGAGATCGAGAGCTATCTTGACATTACAGGGGTAACGGGCGTCCGTGTGTTAGTCCGCTACGATATCGAAAATATTTCTGAGGATGTATATAAAGAGGCCCTCGGAACGATTTTTTCCGAGCCGCCGGTAGACGATGTGTTTGAGGAGACATTCCCGCACAGCGCGGATGACGTGGTATTCTCCGTTGAGTACCTTCCGGGCCAGTTCGACCAGAGAGCTGACTCCGCAGAGCAGTGTGTAAAGTTATTAAACGAGAGCGAGGAGCCGGTGATCCGCTCCGCAACGACCTATGTGATCTCCGGAAAGCTTTCCGCTGAGGAGACCGCGGCGATCAAGTCCTTCTGTATCAACCCGGTGGACTCCAGAGAGGCGTCCGAGGAGATCCCGGAGACACTTGTTACCGTATTTGATGTGCCGGAGGATGTTGCAATTTTCGACGGCTTCAAGGACATGGACGAGACTGCGTTAAAGGAACTCTACAGCTCCTTAAACCTCGCAATGACCTTCAAGGACTTCCTTCACATCCAGAACTACTATAAGAACGAAGAGCACAGAGATCCGTCCGTGACAGAGATCCGCGTGCTTGATACATACTGGTCCGATCACTGCCGCCACACCACATTCTCCACAGAGTTAAAGAATGTGACATTCACAGAGGGCGACTACAAGAAACCGATCGAGGACACCTACAACCAGTACCTCGCTGACCACAAGGAGATCTACAAAGGCCGCGATGACAAGTTCGTATGCCTCATGGACCTTGCGATCATGGGTATGAAGAAGCTCCGCAAAGAGGGCAAGTTGGAGGATCTTGAGGTATCCGATGAGATCAACGCCTGCTCCATCGTCGTTCCGGTGGAGATCGACGGAAAGACAGAGGAGTGGCTCGTAAACTTCAAGAACGAGACCCACAACCACCCGACAGAGATCGAGCCATTCGGCGGCGCTGCGACATGCCTTGGCGGCGCGATCCGTGACCCGCTTTCCGGACGTACCTATGTATACCAGGCAATGCGTATCACAGGTGCCGCTGACCCGACAAAACCGTTAAATGAGACTCTAAAGGGCAAACTCCCGCAGAGAAAGATCGTCACAGAGGCTGCCCATGGATACAGCTCCTACGGAAACCAGATCGGTCTTGCTACCGGTTATGTAAAAGAACTCTACCATCCGGGCTACGTTGCCAAGAGAATGGAGATCGGTGCCGTTATGGCGGCAGCTCCGAGAAAGAACGTGATCCGTGAGACATCCGATCCGGGTGATGTAATTATCCTGCTCGGCGGACGTACCGGCCGCGACGGAATCGGCGGCGCGACAGGTTCCTCCAAGGTACACACAGAGGCATCCATCGAGGTCTGCGGCGCTGAGGTCCAGAAGGGTAATGCCCCGACCGAGAGAAAGATCCAGAGAATGTTCCGCCGTCCGGAAGTTTCTAAATTAATCAAGAAGTGCAACGACTTCGGCGCAGGCGGAGTTTCCGTGGCGATCGGCGAGCTCGCAGATGGACTTTTGATCGACCTTGACAAGGTTCCGAAGAAGTACGCAGGTCTTGACGGAACAGAGCTTGCGATCTCCGAGTCCCAGGAGAGAATGGCAGTTGTCGTTGACCCGAAAGACGTTGACGCGTTCTTAGGATACGCGGAAGAGGAGAACCTTGAGGCTGTCACAGTCGCAACTGTCACAGAGAGCCCGAGACTCGTCCTCACATGGCGCGGAAAGACCATCGTTGACTTGAGCCGCGCGTTCCTCGATACAAACGGCGCTCACCAGGAGACAGATGTTACCCTGGAAGTTCCGAACCACGAGGGAACCCCGTTCGAGAAGAAAGAAGTTGGAGACGTTAAGGAAAAATGGCTGAAGATGCTGGGTTCCTTAAATGTCTGCTCCCAGAAAGGTCTTGTTGAGATGTTCGACTCCTCCATCGGCGCGTCTACCGTTATGATGCCGTACGGCGGAAAATATCAGCAGACCGAGATCCAGACCATGGTCGCGAAGCTTCCGGTGCTGGAAGGAAAGTGCGATGCTGTTACCATGATGAGCTACGGCTTCGACCCGTACCTCTCCAGCTGGAGCCCGTACCACGGCGCGATCTACGCGGTTCTCACATCTGTTGCTAAGATCGCGGCAGCAGGCGGCGACTACAAGAAGATCCGCTTCACATTCCAGGAGTACTTCCGCAGAATGAGCAGCGAGCCGACAAGATGGAGCCAGCCGTTCGCGGCACTTCTCGGTGCCTACAACGCGCAGCTGGGCTTTGGACTTCCGTCCATCGGCGGCAAGGACAGTATGTCCGGCACCTTCGATGAGGAGAGCGGAAAAGAGATCGACGTTCCGCCGACCCTGGTTTCCTTCGCGGTCGACGTTGCAAACGCGAAGAACATGATCTCCCCGGAATTCAAGAAAGCCGGAAACAAGATCGTTGTATTTGAGATCAAGAAGGATTCCTATGATCTTCCGGATTACGCCCAGATCATGGGTGGATATGATAAACTCCACGAGGACATCAAGGCAGGCCGCGTGATCTCCGCATACGCCGCAGAGGCAAATGGAATCGCAGAGGCGGTCAGCAAGATGGCATTTGGCAACCACTTAGGCGTTAAGATCGAGCATGACGTAGATCCGCGCGACTTCTTCGCGCCGGCATGGGGCAACATCGTTTGCGAGGTTCCGGCTGACAAGGTCGGCGAGCTCCAGATGAGCTACCGAGTCATCGGTGAAGTTACCGACAAGGCAGCATTCGAGTACGGAAATGTCTCCATCACTCTCGACGAGGCGTTAAAGACATGGGACGCGACTCTCGAGGATGTATTCCCGACAGAGAGCGCTGTCAAGAAGGAAGAAGTCAAGAACGAAGTATTTAAGGCAGAGAACGTTGTGATCTGCAATCATAAGATCGGAACTCCGACCGTATTTATTCCGGTATTCCCGGGCACAAACTGTGAGTACGACAGCACGAAGGCATTCGAGCGCGCAGGAGCAAAGGTCATCACAAAGGTATTCAAGAACATGAGCGCCGAGGACATCCGCGATTCCGTAGAGGTCTACAGAAAGAGCATCGAGCAGTCCCAGATCGTCATGTTCCCGGGCGGATTCTCCGCAGGCGATGAGCCGGAAGGTTCCGCGAAGTTCTTCGCTACCGCGTTCCGCAACGAGGTATTGAAGGACGAGATCATGAAACTCTTAAATGAGCGCGACGGATTGATGCTCGGTATCTGCAACGGCTTCCAGGCTCTCATCAAGCTTGGTCTTGTGCCGGAAGGAAAGATCGTAGAGCAGAAGCCGGATTCCCCGACCTTGACCTACAACACCATCGGACGCCACGTATCCAAGATGGTAAACTTAAAGGTCGTTTCCAACAAGTCCCCGTGGCTTGCAGGCGCTACACTTGGCGGTGTTTACACGAACCCGGTATCCCACGGTGAGGGACGTTTCGTAGCTCCGAAAGAGTGGATCGACAAGCTCTTCGCAAACGGACAGGTTGCGACCCAGTACGTTGATCTTGACGGCGTTCCGACCATGGACGAGTACTGGAACCCGAACGGCTCCTTCATGGCAATCGAGGGCATCACAAGCCCGGACGGACGTGTCTACGGTAAGATGGGCCACGCTGAGAGACGCGGCGACTATGTTGCAAAGAACATCACAGGCGAGCAGGATCTGAAGCTGTTTGAGAGTGGTGTGAAGTACTTCAAGTAATTGAAATTTGGAAGAAATATGAGATTGCCCTGGGGAGAAAAATGTACTCCCTGGGGCATTTTTATGTACTTACTATCACTTCACCGTGGCACCTCAGTTAGTTGACAGAAACTCCGAACCGTACTAAACTGGACGTATCCGCGGCTGGCGGACAGTGGCAGCCGCATATTATAGTTTTTGGAGGGTATTTGACATGGCATGCACAACGATCCTTGTGGGAAAAAACGCGTCCTATGACGGTTCAACGATGATTGCGAGAAATGATGATTCCGGTTCCGGACATTTTACGGCGAAGAAATTTGTGGTGATCCACCCGGAGGAGCAGCCGAAGGTTTATAAGTCTGTTCTCTCACATGTGGAGATCGAACTTCCGGGGGATCCGATGAAGTTTACGGCGGTTCCGAACGCGGTCAAGGGAAAGGGAATCTGGGCAGCCAGCGGCGTCAATGAGAAGAATGTGGGTATGACAGCCACAGAGACCATCACGTCCAACGCCCGTGTTCTCGGTGCGGACCCGCTTGTGAAATTCCAGCCGGCGGAGGATGGAAAAGAGGAGATCGCTGGCGGAATCGGCGAGGAAGACCTTGTATACATCACACTTCCGTATATCAGCAGTGCGAGAGAAGGCGTGATTCGCCTCGGAAGTCTCTTAGAGAAGTACGGAACTTACGAGATGAATGGAATCGCATTCCAGGATGTCAACGAGATCTGGTGGCTTGAGACCATCGGCGGACATCACTGGATCGCGAAGCGTGTACCGGATGACCGGTATGTGGTAATGCCGAACCAGTTCGGTATCGATGATTTTGACTTAAACGACGCGTTCTCCGAGCAGAAGGAACATATGTGTTCTTCCGACTTAAGAGAGTTTATCGCTGAGAACCACCTGGACCTCTCCTTAAACGGAGGAAATGGAAGCCATTTTGATGCCCGCGCCGCATTCGGAAGCCACAGCGATTCCGACCATATCTACAATACACCAAGAGCATGGTTCATGGAGCGCTACTTTAATCCGAAGACAAAGAAGTGGGACGGACCGGACGCGGACTACGGACCGGAATCCGATGATATCCCGTGGAGCATGGTGCCGGAGAAGAAGATCACGGTGGAGGACGTCAAGTATGCCCTTTCCTCCCATTTCCAGGGAACACCGTACGATCCGTACGCGAAGAGCGGTGACGGGCTCCAGAAAGGCAAATACCGCGCCATCGGCATCAACCGCAATGATTTCCTTGCCCTGATCCAGATGCGCCCGGATGCCCCGGCAAACTGCCAGGCGATCCAGTGGCTGGCTTTCGCGTCAAACGCGTTCAACACCCTGGTTCCGTTCTACGCGGCTGTGGACGAGACACCGGAGTACCTCGCGAACACCACGAAGGAAGTCTCCACAGAGAACTTCTACTGGTCCGCGAGAATGATCGCGGCCATGGCGGACGCATCCTTCGCGAAATCCGCGATCCACATCGAGCGCTACCAGAACGCTGTGGAGGCGAAGGGACATGCGCTGCTTCACAAGTATGACAAGGAGGCGGCAAAGGTTACGGATCCGGCGGAGAGCAGAAAGCTCCTTGCGGAGGCGAACCGCGAGATCGCGAAGATGTTAAAAGAAGAGACGGGAAATACCCTGGATCATGTGCTCTTTGAGCTGAGCAATTCCATGAAGAATGCGTTTTCAAGATCTGATGCGTAAAAGAATCGGAAACTGACTGAACGTCAAAATCTGTGGGAAGTTTAAAGTCTGCGGATGACGGCAGAAGAGAATAAGAAAGAATAAAGAAAGACCCCTATCAGGTGACAGAAACATGAATTCGTAAATCTGTACTCCTGATGGAGGTCTTTTATGTTATACGAAACTTTTGAAGAGAAAACTTTTGTTCCAGCCATGAAAAGCTGACTGTAGAAAGCTTTCAGAGCTGAATCTGGCTGTCACAGGCGAGACATATTCCTGAAGTTATTTCTTCTTATGATACAGATACCTCGGAATTCCATCCACCATGACCGGTGACACATCGCCCTGGATCAGCGGGCGGACATAGCTGATAAACTCGTCGGTGACGTAGGTGCCGTCCTCGGTGATCCATTCCCTCGGTACCACCTTCTCCACGTTGGAGACCTTGTGGACATTTCTGAGATCCGTCGTGGACTGGTACGGATCGTCGGAGAGACGCTTGATGATGACCATCTCGCCGGTATCGCCCTCGTCGGCTGCCTTCACAGCGGCGCCGCCGACCTGGAACGCCTCCAGGATATCGATTCGGGATGCCAGGTGGGAAGCGGCTCTCTGCATGGAGCTGAGCTCGATGGTTCTCGTCTTGCAGCCGATCTCCTGTGCCAGGCGGCGGGCAAGATAGTTCGCGGTGCCAGTGAGCTGCTTGTGGCCGAAGGCGTCGACGAAATCAACACCGTCGGTGAGCTCACACACATACCGGCCGTCCGCCAAGCGGATGCCCTCGGAGACAGCCACAACGACGAAGGCCTTTTTCGCCAGAAGTTCCCGGACGCGGGCAAGGAAATTGTCGATATCGAAGGGGAGCTCCGGAACATAGATCAGGTCCGGTCCGTCGCAGTCCTCGCCCTTGGAGAGCGCCGCGGCACCCACGAGCCATCCGGCGTTTCGTCCCATGATCTCGACGATGGTGACGAGGCCTTTATCGTAGATCAGCGCCTGGCTGTCCTGGATGATCTCCTTCACGGAGGTTCCGATATATTTCGCCGCGCTGCCGTAACCAGGTGTGTGGTCGGTCAGGGCGAGGTCGTTGTCGATGGTCTTCGGAACGCCCAAAAATTTGGTTGGATGCCCCTTTAAGATTGCGTAATCGGAGAGCTTCTTGATCGTATCCATGGAATCGTTTCCGCCGATGTAGATGAAGCACTCGATCTCAAGCTTGTCGAGGATCGCGAAGATCTTGTCGTATGTAGCGATGTCCTCATGAATCTCCGGGAGTTTATAGCGGCATGATCCGAGGTAAGCGGCCGGTGTGCGCTTTAAGAGCTCCACGTCCAGATCCGTCTGGATATGTTCGGAAAGATCGATATAATCCTCGTTTAAAAGGCCCTGAATGCCGTGGCGCATGCCGTATACTTTTTTCGCTCCACGGTCGATGGCGGTGCGGTAAACGCCTGCGAGACTGGAATTGATAGCGGCAGTTGGGCCGCCGGACTGTCCAACGATAATATTCCCTTTCATGTAGCATCCCTCCAAATATAGTTGATAAGTGATAACTGCCCGGCGGCCGGCATTCTGCGCGGGCCGAAGACACGGAAACACGGAACAGTTACAATAAAATTATTATATCAGTAATATAGTATAAAAACAAGCAAAAGACAGAATATTTAGAAAAAACATAATAGTTTACAAATGTGTGCGCATCTTACAGCGAACACCACGGAATTTTCGGCATGCTCTGCCCGGGGTCTTTCCTGCCATTCCTGTCAACGAAAACATACTTTACATTTATATGAAGAATGTGTTAAGATAAACCGGTATGTGCAGAAAAACAGCGATTAAAACGAGGTTTTGACATGGAAGAAAAAGAGGTACAGGGAGCACCGGTACACAAGCGGCGTGTCCGTTACAGCGGTACACACCCGAAGAGGTTTGAGGAAAAGTATAAAGAACAGAATCCGGAGAAGTATGCCGATACCATCGAGAAGGTCATCAAAAAGGGCAGCACTCCGGCGGGCATGCATATCTCGATCTGTGTGAGTGAGATCCTTGATTTCCTGGATATCAGGCCGGGAATGCAGGGGCTCGACGCTACGCTGGGTTACGGCGGACACACGACGGAGATGTTAAAGAAACTCGAGGGAAAGGGTCACATGTACGGTCTCGACGTGGATCCCATCGAGATCGTGAAGACGAAGGCGCGGTTAAAGGAACGTGGATTTGGCGAGGATATCCTTACGGTAAAGCAGATGAACTTCGCGGATATCGATAAGCTTGTCCCGGAGACAGGACTTTTTGATTTCGTTCTGGCGGATCTCGGCGTGTCCTCCATGCAGATCGACAACCCGGAGCGCGGATTTACCTACAAGGCGGATGGTCCGCTGGATCTGAGACTGAACCCGGAGAAGGGAATCTCCGCTGCGGAGCGGTTAAAGCAGATGGACAAGGAAGAGATCGCGGGCATGTTCGCGGAAAATTCCGATGAGCCGTACGCGGAGGAGATCGCCAGGGAGATCGCGAAGAGAAACAGGAAACGCCAGTATATCGAGACGACGACGGGACTCAAAGAAGTCATAGAGACGACGCTCTCCTTTATTCCGGAAAAAGAACGGAAAGAAGTGGTGAAAAAATCCTGCCAGAGATGTTTCCAGGCGCTCCGGATCGATGTAAACCAGGAGTTTGAGGTTCTGGAGAGCTTTCTCTCGAAACTTCCGGGAATCCTGGCACCGGGCGGAAGAGCGGCGATCCTGACGTTCCATTCCGGCGAGGACCGTCTCGTGAAGCATTACTTTAAGGACGGAAAGCGGGAAGGTCTCTACAGCGACGTGGCAAACGATGTGATCCGCCCGTCAGCGGAGGAATGCCAGAGAAACCCGCGGGCGAGATCCACGAAGATGCGCTGGGCGATCCGAGAGGGAGAGAATTCCCACAGAAGCTAAGAGAATAGAAAACAGAGGTTCAGCAAAAAGCACTTCAGGCTGTCATGTTATCCGGAAAAACCGCCGGCAGCAGGCCTGCGGATGAGATTTCGCTGAACAGGTTTCTAACAGATTTAGAAAGTGAAATAAACGTATATGGACGAAAAATTTGAAGAAAAAACAGAGGAGTACGAGGAGAGAGAAGACAGCAGGCTGGAACGGGCGGGTGCCATCGCTCTGTTTTTGTTGTCGCCGGTCTTTTCCTACGTCATGTTTGAGTTCGTGACAGGAAACTTCGCGACGGTACTGCCGAAAAACGCGGTGCTCAACATCGCGTGGATGCTTGCGCTGTACCTTCTTGTGTTCGGAATCTCCGGCACCACCAGGATCGCGATCCCGGTGTCTTCCGTGATCCTCTACGCGATCTCCCTGGCGGAGGCCTTTGTTGTCTCCTTCCGGAGCCGCCCGATCATGATGAGTGATGTCCTGGCGGTAAAGACCGCGATGACGGTCGCCGGGAGCTACAACTATACCCCTACGTTCATGATGATCATCTGCGGAGTTCTCCTGATCATATGGAATGTGCTGGCGCAGTTCGTGTTCCTGCGGGTAAGAGGAAAGAAGAAAAGATTCGCGGCCTTTGGAGGTTCCGCGGCAGTGGTGGCGGCGTTTGTCAGCAGCTTCTATATGATCCTTGTGCCGAAGCTGGGACTTGAGGTGAACCTCTGGGATCCGACGACTTCCTACGCGGAGAATGGATATATTCTCGCGTCGACAGTTTCCCTGAAATATCTGGTGAAGAAGGCGCCCGCGGATTATTCCCAGGCGAGGATCAGGGAGATCTACGAAAAATATGTGGGCGGTGAAAAAGAGCAGAATGAGGAGACCGCGGCGGCGGTGGCGTCCGGCGCAGTCCAGCCGACCAACATCATCTGCATTATGAACGAGAGTCTTTCCGATCTTTCTGTGGACGGAGAGTTCACAACGAACACCGAGTATTTCCCGTTCCTCAACAGCTTGACGGAGAATACCGTAAAAGGAAAGCTCTGCATGCCGGTATTCGGCGCCATGACCAGCAACTCCGAGTTTGAGTTCCTGATCGGTGACTCCATGTACCTGATGCCGAGAGGCAGCGTCGCTTACCAGTTCTATGTAAATCCGGGCGTCCGCTCCATGGTCAGCACGGTGAAGGACCAGGGATATACGGCGGTTGCCATGCACCCGTACCCGGCGGAAAACTGGAACCGCCGAATCTGCTACAACAACATGGGATTCAGCGATTTCATGGACATTACCGGTTATGAGGGCCGGGATGAGCTTCGAAATTATATCAGCGACCTGAGTGATTACAAGGTCATCACCGAGTACATCGAGAATAAGGCGAACCCGGATGACAAGCTGTTCCTCTTCAACGTGACCATGCAGAACCACGGCGGATATACGATCCCGTTCGCGAACTTCAATCAGGAAGTATGGCTCACTGGGGACATGGAAGGAAAGTACCCGGAGGCGGATATGTATCTGTCCCTTGTAAAGAAATCAGACGAGGCCTTTGAGTGGCTTGTAAACTATTTCTCCCAGTGCGACCAGCCGACGATGATCGTCATGTTCGGTGACCATCAGCCGGGAATCGAGGACGAGTTCTACGATGAGGCCATGGGCGTGGAGAGCTCGAAGGTTCCGAATGAGCAGAAGATGGTCTGGTACGAGACTCCTTTTGTGATCTGGACCAACTATGACCAGCCTTCGGAGGACATGGGACGGTTAGGCGCGATCTACCTTTCTTCCTATGTATTGAAGCGCGCGAACCTGTCGCTCACCCCGTACAATGAATTCCTTCTTCAGCTTTCCGAAAAGCTTCCGATCATCCATCACCTTGGAATCTGGGAGTCCGACGGAACCTACCACACATGGGAGGACGCGGAGAGCGGAGACTATGAGTGGAAGGAACAGCTCATGGAGTATGAGGATCTTGTATACAACCACAGTCTGGATCCGAAGACGGTGAATGAGATGTTTTCGATCTCGCAGTAAGTGAATATTGAATTTTATGCGGGCAGTCCGGAGACAGACTGCCTGTGTTTTGAATATCAAAAGGTCGTGGCAGAAATCTGTGAGCGGAGAAGAAGACCAGGTGTATTTATTGAGAAAAAATCTCATTTAATACACCTGGTCTTGTATATTGCCTGTGTGTTAGATATAACTAACATATAAAGCACAGGGGGAATGCGCATGATGAAAACGGTGCTTCGGGCGGAGAAGATCAGCAAGGATTTTAACGTGGGGGACGCGGCGGTCCACGCCTTAAAGGATGTCTCCTTTGAAGTATATGAGGGCGAGATCGTCGTGATCTTAGGCCCCAGCGGATCGGGAAAAAGTACGCTTTTAAATATCCTGGGCGGTATCGAGACTGCCAGCGGCGGGGATCTTGAGTATGAGGGAAAGTCCCTGGACTGGGGCGATGAGAAGTCCCTGACGGAATACCGGCGGCGCCATGTGGGCTTTGTCTTCCAGTTCTACAACCTGCTCCCGGGGCTTACGGTCCTTGAAAATGTGGAGCTGGCCGCGGGGCTGACCCCGGATCCTTTTGACGCGGAGAAACTTGTAAAGGAAGTGGGCCTCTCGGACCGCGCGGACCATTTCCCGGCAAAGCTTTCCGGCGGAGAGCAGCAGCGTGTGGCCATCGCCAGGGCCCTCTGCAAGAACCCGGATGTGCTGCTCTGCGATGAGCCGACGGGCGCCCTCGACAGCCGCACCAGCGTCCAGGTCCTGGAGCTTCTCTGGAATTTCAACCGGAACTACAAAAAGACACTGCTCATCATCACCCACAATGCGAAGATCGCCGAGATCGCGGACCGCGTCTTCTTCATGCGGGACGGGATGCTGGAGCGGATCGAGAGCCATGACAGGCCGAAGGCGCCGGGGGAGGTGGACTGGTCGTGAAATTGTTCACACGAAACACATTCCGGATGGCAAAAAAGAATAAAGGATCCTTTTTAGGCGCTGTGTTCGTCATCGCCATCGGAATCTTCGTGTTCGTGGCGATGCTCGACACCCTGCAGAACCTGAAGGGACAGGTGGATTCCTACTACGAAAAGAACGGGCTGGCGGATATTTTCGCGGAAGTGTCGGGAATCTCCGCCGTGCAGTTGGATGCCCTGGAGGAACTTCCGGGGATCAAAAAGGCATCCGGGAGGCTCACGAAGGACGTGCGGATCCTGGCGGAGGGACAGACGGAGATGGCGTCGGTGCACCTTCTCTCGGCGGGTGACGGGGAAGAGGAGGCAGACAGCCTGAACCGGATGACACGGACGACAACAAAAAATACTTCAGGAACCCAGGACATGATCTGGCTTGGAAAACGGATGATCGATGCCTGCGGATATGAGCCTGGTGACACGCTGCGCCTTCTCATCAATGGGGTCTCCCACGAGTTCATCCTGGCGGGCAGTGTCAGCACCCCGGATTCCATCTACTCGATCCCGTCGGGCGGTGCCATGGTGCCGGACGGGGAGACCTACGACATCGCCTGCATCGAGAAAAAACGGATGGAGGAACTGACCGGAAGCGGTGCCATGCTGACGGAGCTGGGATTTCTTTTGGAACCGGGCTATACATACGAGGATATCCGGGGCAGTCTCTCCGATGCCTTGAGGCAGTACGGCCTGATCTCCCTGACGGGCAGGGAGGACCAGGCGAGCTACGATATGGTGAGCGGCGAGGTGGACCAGCTGATCTCCATGGGAACGATCCTGCCGGTGATGTTCCTGTCGATCTCCGTGTTCATGCTGTACGTGGTGCTGAAAAAAATGGTGGACCGGGACCAGAGTCTCATCGGGACCATGAAGGCCTTCGGCCTCACGGACCGGGAACTGATGGCGTCCTACCTGATGCTGGGGGCGGCAGCGGGTGTCTTCGGAAGCCTTATCGGAGGCGTGCTGGCGATCCCCTTTGGAAAATATATGTTTGACATGTACGTGGAGTTTTTCAACCTGCCGGACACGGTGTACCACAATTATATCGGGACCCGGATCGGCGGAACGGCGCTGGCCGCGGCGACGGGGATCGGGGCGGTATACCTGGGTGTCCGGGATATCTTAAAGATCAATCCGGCCCAGGCTATGCGCCAGAGGACACCGGATCTCAAACGGACGGGAAAGCTGCCGGATCTTTTTGAGCGGCATCTGAAGCTTCCGGCGAAGATGGCGTTCCGGTCGCTTTTGAGAAATCCGTTCCGCGCCTGCCTGATCGCCCTGGCGGTGGGATTCCCGTTCTCCATGGCGTCGGTGCTGTTTTCCTTCCGCAGCGTGGCGGACCAGATGTATTTTGACCAGTTCGATAAGATCCAGACCTTTGATTTTGAGCTGACTTTAGACCGTTATGAGAGTCCGGTGCGGGCGGCGGAGAGCGGACTTCTCTTAGACGGAGTGGAGGACGCGGAGGCGGTCTACTCAGGAGCGGTGCAGCTGCAGAACGAGAACCGGACGGAGTTTGCCATGCTCTACGGTTTAAATATAAATTCCTCCATGTGGAAGATCATGGATATCTACCGGACCGTGTTTACGCCTCCGGCGGGAAGCGTGATCTTAAATGAGCGGATCGCGAAGAAGCTCCATATAAAGCGGGGAGATCAGATCAGGATCTCGATCCCCGGCGTCACGGTCCGGGAGACGACGGTGCCGGTGGCGGATATCATCGCGGAGAGCGTCGGGAGCGGCTGCTACATGGAACTTGCATCCATGGGGGACACCTTTGGAATCCCGGTACCCGCGAACGCGGTGCTGTTAAAGACGGCGGCGGGATCCAGGGAGACGGTAAAACAGAAGATCATGGAGACGAACCGCGTCACAGGGCTTGTGGACACGGGAAAGATCGTAAAAAGCTACCAGGAAATGATGGGCAGCATGATGATGATGGTAGATCTTTTCGCGGTCCTCGCCGTGGCGGCGGGCGGTGTCCTGATCTACAACATCTCCATGATCAATATCAGGGAGCGGGTGACGGAATTCGGAACCCTGAAGGTCCTGGGACAGACGGAAAAAGAGATCGGTCTTATGATGCTCCTGGAACATATGGTATCGTTTTTTGCGGGGATCTTTATCGGGTTCCCGGGAAGCTTCGGACTTAAGGTCCTGGTGGAAAAGATCATCGTGTCGGACAGCTATACCATCGATCTGATCGTCAAGCCGCCCGCCTACATAGAGGCCTTTGTGATCTGCCTTGGGATCGCGGCGCTGGCATTTCTGGCGGAGATGAAGTTTGTGAGGACCATCAGCCTGACAGAAGTACTGAAAGAGAGGGAGTAAGGGATGAAGATATCAAAGAAGATCGTGATCATCGGGGGCGTCGTCATTGTCCTGGCGGCGGCAGCCGGGGCCGTCGTCATGGGAAATCAGGGGCTTTCGGTGGAGACCGCGGAGGCGGAGCGGACGGCGGTGCAGGACTGGTACACGGAGGAAGGCGTTCTCTCCTTCGGCGATACGAGCCAGGTCATCAGCCAGGTCTCCGGGGCGGTGAAGGAGATCCCCGTCCATGAGAACGACCGGGTGGAAAAGGGCGATATCCTGGTGGTGATCGACAGTACGGATTATGAGTACGCGGCGTCCCTGGCCCAGGATACCCTGGACGGGCTCACGGCAAAACTGGACCAGAGCCGGATCGGCCAGGTGATGACGGTATCCCCGCAGGAGTACTTATCCTCCGCAAAGAAGGAGGCGGAGGCGGCGAAGTCAGCCCTGCAGTCGGCAAAGACGGTCTATGAGGCGTCAAAAGCCCTCTATGAGACCGGGGACATCTCCAGAGCAGAGTATGAGCAGAACGAGGCGGCGTACCAGCAGGCGGAACTCTCCGGGGAACAGGCGAAGAGCCGGTACGAGGAGAGCAGGAGTCTTTTAAACAGCTTAAAAAGTGAGGGGATCGATGAGCGGACCGTAAACCAGAGGTTCTATGACAGCGTCTTAAAAGAGCTGGAAGCCCAGGTGAGTGCCCAGAAGACCCAGGTGGAACAGCTGAACGACAAGCTGGAAAAATGCACGATCCGGGCGGAGGAGAGCGGCATCGTGACCTCCCTTCCCGCAAAGGGCGCGTCCATGATCCAGGCGGGGGAGACCGCGGCTGTCATCAAAGGGCAGGACGGGGCCTTCGCGGAGGCGGATGTCCTGACGTCGGCGGTTCCCTATATCCATGAGGGAACTCCGGTGAAAGCTGTGTTTAAGGTCCGCGGAAACGAAAAGACCTACGAGGGAAGCGTGAGCGACGTCTATGAGTTCGCGGAGAAAGGCACATCGGCCCTGGGGCTTTCCGAGTACCGGGTCCATGTGAAGGCAGAGCTTGCGGAGAACGAGGAGCTTAAGGGCATGGAGGGCTACGGCGTGAACGTGCGGTTCCTGCTCTACGACAATGAGGACGCGCTGACAGTCCCGGCGGACGCGGTGTTTGAGGTGGACGGAGATTCCTTCGTGTTCACGGTGGAGGACGGAAAGGCGAAGACCGTGCCGGTGACGCTGGAGTACAAGACGGGAACCGCGGCGGTGATCGGGTCCGGGATCGGGGAAGGCGATGCGGTGATCGCGAGGGCCGATGAGGAGGGACTCTATGACGGGGCGAAGGTGAAAGTTTCGAAATAAGTGCGTCAGAATATTTCTGTATTGAAATAAAATGTCAAAAAATATGGAAAGAGGATTGACAAGACAGTTAGTTGGTGCTAATCTTTGTTAGTAGGAACTAACGACAAAATGATACCCCATAGGGGAATACGAGATCAGTGGTTCCCGAAGAAAGAGGAGGCGTGATTCGTCATGATAAATGGTATTATTATCGTCGTATTGATCGTTGTCGCGATCTTCGCGGTGAAAGGTACGATCCACCAGTTCGTCTATGGCTGCTGTGGAACGAAAGACGTAGAGAAGAAGATCAAAGTGCAGGATAAAAATGCTTCGGACTATCCGTATTACGCGGTGGTCGGAGTTGACGGCATGAAATGCAAACACTGCAAGCTCCATATGGAGAATGCGTTCAACGAGAAGGACGGCAACTGGGCGGAGGTAAACCTTGAGAAGAGGGAAGCCGATGTCCATATGAAGACAAAAATGACAGACCGCGAGATCCGCGATACCGTCAGCAAAGCTGGCTACGTGCTCCGCAATATCGAGTGGAAGCAGGCGTAAGCGAGAAAACGGTTTCGGTCGAAACCCCAAATGCCCGGCTCTCTGCAGGGCAGGAACACACTTTTTAAGAATGAGAGGGATGCCGAATGTGGCAGAAGAAAGACATCGTTAATGAGTTCCAAAGACTTGGTAAGCGTATTACAAAGCAGAGAATGGTCATCCTTGATGTGATCTTAGAACAGAACTGGACCGACTGCAAGGAAGTTTACTATGAGGCGGTACAGAGAGATTCCACCGTGGGTCTTTCCACAGTCTACCGCACGATTCGGATGCTGGAGGAGATGGGCGTCTTAAAGCGCGTCTACCAGTATGTATTTACGGATGAGGCGGGAGAGCGCGTGGACGGGGAGAGCGAGATCATCGCTCCGGAGTTCCACGGAAAGAACGGTCTCAGACAGACCGAAAAAGAGGAAGAGAAATGCTGCTCCGTCAGCGCGTCATGATCGTGAAAACCGCGATTTGAGCGGTTAGGAATAACTACAGATCACTAAAAAGTGACAAATATTTTCAAATTAAAAAAATTTATAATATTATGATTGACTAACCGGGAGGTGAAGTGTTACCATGCGGGAAACGCTTGAAAACCTTCCGGTTTTCGACGTTCCGCCAAGTAAAACGCAAGGGAGTGAAAACCGATGAAACACCATAAATTTTGGGCGTGGGCAACTGTTTTCTGCTTTGCTATGGTGATGTATACCGGATATAAGCATAAGTGATCCGGAAACTAAAAGCCAGGTCAACAGGCTTTAAACAGGACAGATTATTTACTATTTCATTATATTTTTTACTTACAGGAGGAATCTGAAATGTTAGATGTTAAGAAATGCTTAAAATTAAAAAATGTTGCTGTATTCGCAGGCGGTGTTCTTTTTGGAACAGCTGGTATCAAGGTTCTTGGAAGCCAGGACGCTAAGAAATTATATATTAACTGCTTAGCAGCTGGTCTCCGCGCGAAAGAGTGCGTTATGACAACAGCTTCCAACATCCAGGCAAACGCTGAGGATGTTCTTGCGGAGGCTAAGGAGATCAACAGAGCACGCGCTGAGGAAGCTTTCGGTGAGGAAGAGACAGCAGAGGATTTCAAAGAGACTACAGAAAAAGCAGAGGACGCTGAATAATTATTATGAAATCAGGAATCAGATTTACGGTAAAACATGATATCAAGGGCCGTATCCGAATCCATCTCACCAGAGGCCGCCTGTCAGTCAGACAGGCGGACCTCTTTTCCTTTTATCTCGCATCCCTTCCGCAGGTAACGGCAGCGAAGGTATATGAGAGAATCGGAGATGCGGCGATCACTTACACAGGCGCAAAGGAAGACCTCATCGCTGAGATCTTAAAGTTCTCCTTTGACAACGAAGAGTTAAATGAGATCGTACCTGTGACAAGCACAAGAGAGTTAAACCAGGAGTTCCAGGAGAAGCTCGTGACAAAGTGTCTTACAAGATGCTTTACAAAGATCTTCCTTCCGGCTCCGGTCCGCGCGGTATGGACAGCGATCCAGTCCGTTCCGTTCATTATTAAAGGCATCAGAAAGCTTGCAGGAAGAAAGCTTGAGGTTGAGGTTCTCGACGCGACAGCGATCACGGTATCCATGCTGAGAAGCGACTTCAACACAGCTGGATCCGTTATGTTCCTCCTTGGAATCGGTGAGCTTCTGGAAGACTGGACCCACAAGAAATCCGTCAGCGACCTTGCGGGCAGCATGTCCTTAAATATCGAGAAAGTATGGCAGAAGACAGAGGACGGGGAAGTTCTTGTCCCGATCTCTAATATTAAGGAAGGAGACCTCGTCTCCGTCCGCGTCGGCAGCGTGATCCCGCTGGACGGCGTCGTAGATTCCGGCGAGGCGATGGTAAACCAGGCATCCATGACCGGTGAATCTGAGCCGGCCCGCAAGGAGAACGGCATGTACGTTTACGCCGGAACAGCGGTGGAGGAAGGAAACATCGTTGTCCGCGTCAAGAAGGCAGCCGGATCCACAAGATTTGAGCGTATCGTGAAGATGATCGAGGAGTCCGAGAAGTTAAAATCTTCCTTAGAGACAAAGGCATCCAGCCTTGCGGACGCTCTCGTTCCGTGGAGTCTCGGCGGAACCATCGTGACCTACCTTCTCACGAGAAACGTCACAAAGGCGATCTCGATCCTTATGGTCGACTTCTCCTGCGCGTTAAAGCTCGCAATGCCGCTTTCCGTACTCTCCGCAATGAGAGAGGCAAGCAGCTACAAGATGACCGTCAAGGGCGGTTCCTTCATGGAAGCTGTCGCTGAGGCGGACACCATCGTCTTCGATAAGACAGGTACCCTCACAAAGGCACAGCCGGTGGTTGCCGATGTTGTTACCTTCGAGGGACGCGATCAGTCTGAGATGTTAAGGATCGCTGCCTGCCTGGAAGAACACTTCCCGCACTCCATGGCGAACGCGGTCGTTGCGGCATCCAGAGATCGCGGACTTGTCCACGAGGAGATGCACTCCAAGGTCGACTATATCGTCGCTCACGGAATCGCCTCCCATATCGGCGAGGATAAGGTCGTGATCGGAAGCTACCACTTCGTATTCGAGGATGAGAAATGCGTGGTTCCGGAAGGCGAGGAGGAGAAGTTTGAGGCTCTTCCGGCAGAATACTCCCACCTGTATCTCGCGATCGCGGGAAGACTGGCGGCTGTAATCTGCATCGAGGATCCACTCCGTCCGGAAGCTCCGGAGGTTATGAAGGAGCTCAGAAAGCTCGGCATCAAGAAGATCGTTATGATGACGGGAGACAGCGAGAGAACGGCCCGCGCCATCGCCGCAAGAGTCGGCGTGGACGAGTACCACTCCGAGGTCCTTCCGGAAGATAAGGCGAACTTCGTTGAGGCGGAGAAGAACGCAGGCCACAAGGTCATTATGGTGGGCGACGGAATCAACGATTCCCCGGCTCTCTCCGCGGCAAGCGTCGGCATCGCGATCAGCGAGGGCGCTGAGATCGCAAGAGAGATCGCGGACATCACGATCTCCGAGGACGCAATGTTCCAGCTCGTGACCTTAAAGGCCATCAGCAACGCGCTGATGCAGCGTGTTCACAGAAACTACCGCTTCGTTATCAGCTTCAACTTCGGTCTCATCATCTTAGGTGTGATGGGCGTGCTCGCACCGGCGACATCCGCCCTGCTCCACAACACATCCACCCTGTGCATCAGCATGCACAGCATGACGAACCTGTTGAAGGATGAGGAGAAGAAGCACTAATTGTATAAGTAAAACTTATCTGCCCGCGGCCTGGAGAGATCCGGCCGCGGGCGTTTTTTTGCCGGTGTTCTGCGGCTGAGGCACTGTGGGGATGCCGGACGGCGGCGGCTGCCTGCATTTTGTGGTTCACAAGAGGCGGATTTCATGCTATACTAATGCAGGCATGTGGCAGAATTTCGTCATCTGCTTTTCAAAAACGACAAAGGAAGGCATAAATATGAACTATATGATCTGTATTCCTTCACCGAGACTCGTCTCGAGGGAATACTGTGAAAGGATCCACAACATTCTGGCCAGAGTGTCGGATCAGTACCGGGTCAATATCGTTCCGGAGCCGGTAAAGATGCGCCAGGGATCCTGCCCGGATTTCTATAAGAAATACCGGATCTACAAAGATATCAAGGAACGTGACGGAAACGGGGAGGCGTATCTGACCTCCGAGGAAGAAAATATGATCTTAAGTGTCTGCAGGGATCAGGAGGAAGTTGGGCTTATGAAGAGCTGCATCTACGCCTACCGGTATCCGACGACGCTGGTGCTTAAGAGTTTCCGGGAAGATAAGAAGAGATAGGAACTGTTGGCAAACGGATAAAAGTGTGTTATACTGTAACTGTTTAGTAGGTCTGCGCACTTGCTGCGCTGACCGTAAGAAAACTTAGGCTAGAAGGCAAAAATCCCATCGGCGTAGCCGATTTGGAATGGATTTTTGCATGTAACTGTTGCCATGCATCCGGAAGAAGCTGCCAGTGGCAGGTTCTGTAGGTGAGGGTACCGAACAGTTACGTTATACTTATCCTAAGTCCGCGGGGCGGTCGTGGTCTGCCTCTGCGGGAAGGAAAAAGAGATCTGTGGCGGTTGGAACGAAGGAGTCACAGAAGATTTACGAGGAGTACAGAGAAAATGAAAAACAGAAGAGTTTTTTTAAAGCTCAGCGGAGAGGCCCTTGCAGGTCCGAAAAAAACTGGCTTTGACGAAGATACGGTAAAGGAAGTTGCAAGACAGGTCAAGGCATCTGTTGACGCGGGAGTTCAGGTCGGCATCGTGATCGGCGGCGGAAACTTCTGGCGCGGACGCACAAGCGACGCGATCGACCGTCCGAAGGCAGACCAGATCGGAATGCTTGCGACTGTTATGAATTGTATTTATGTATCCGAGATCTTCCGGAACGCGGGAATGAAGACACAGATCCTTACCCCGTTCGAGTGCGGAAATATGACAAAACTGTTCTCCAAGGACCGTGCGAACAAGTATTTTGAGCACGGAATGGTCGTATTTTTTGCCGGTGGAATCGGACAGCCGTATTTCTCTACCGACACGACGATCACTCTGATGGCGATCGAAATGGATGCAGACTGCATTCTCCTCGCAAAGTCCATCGACGGCGTATACGACAGTGATCCGAAGGTAAATCCGAATGCGAAAAAGTATGACGAGATCTCGATCCAGGAAGTGATCGACAAGCAGCTCGGAGTCGTTGACCTGACTGCTTCCATTATGTGTATGGAACACAAAATGCCGATGGCGGTATTCTCCTTAAACGAAAAGGATGGAATCGCGAACGCCATGCAGGGAAAAATTAACGGTACGATCGTTACCGTCTGATAACAGGAGGAAACCATGAGCGAAGAATTAAAAGTATATGAAGAGAAAATGGAAAAATCCATCGATGCCCTCTTAAATGAGTACGCATCCATCCGTGCAGGACGTGCGAACCCGCATGTACTTGACAAAATCAAAGTAGATTACTACGGAACACCGACACCGATCCAGCAGGTCGGAAATATCTCCGTTCCGGAGGCAAGAATGATCCTGATCCAGCCGTGGGAGAAGAGCCTGATCCGCCCGATCGAGAAGGCGATCCAGACTTCCGAGCTTGGTATCAACCCGAGCAACGACGGTACCGTGATCCGTCTCGTATTCCCGGAGCTCACCGAGGACAGACGTAAAGAGCTCGCAAAGGACGTTAAGAAAAAAGGCGACGGCGCTAAGGTTGCGATCCGCAATATCCGCCGCGACGCGAATGAAGCGTTCAAGAAGATGGAGAAGAACGATGAGATCTCTGAGGACGATTTAAAGGATCTTACCGAGAAAGTCCAGAAACTCACAGACAAGTCTATCGAGAAGATCGACAAGGCAGTTGAGAACAAGACAAAGGAAGTCCTTACCGTATAATCGGGGATTCCTACTACACAAAACAGACAGGGGGCAGGGGAAGTTTTCCTGTCCCCGTTTCTTTGCGCGAGCAACGAGTCAAGGCCCGTGCTTGCACGAGGTTTTGACGTTGCTAAGCGCCAGTGGCGCTTTCCCAGCAACGACCGAAACGGAGTGTAGAAACCGCGGCAACTTGAGAAACGCTTGCGTTTCTCATAGTCTGCGCGGGCAATGAGCCAAAGGATATAGGGAGAACAATTATGGAAGAAAATTTAACGATCCCCGCCCACGTGGCGCTGATCTTAGACGGAAACGGAAGATGGGCGAAGAAGCGCGGACTTCCGAGACAGCTTGGACATAAAAAGGGCTGTGAGACACTGGAGCAGGTCGTTGAGGACGCAGCACGGCTTGGAATCCGGTACCTGACGGTTTATGGATTTTCCACAGAGAACTGGAAACGCCCGGAGGAGGAAGTCGGCGCGCTGATGCAGTTATTCCGCTTCTACGCGAAGAGACTTCTCGCCATGGCGGAGAAGAATAATATCCGCGTCCGCATGATCGGCGAGAGAAACCGTTTCGCGCCGGATATCGTGGATGCGATCAATACGCTGGAAGAAAAGACAAAAGAAAATACAGGAATGACCTTCGTGATCGCCGTGAACTACGGAAGCCGTGACGAGATCACGAGAGCCGTGAGAAAGATCATGGCTGACGCGAAGGAAGGAAAGATCGCACCGGAGGAGATGACGGAGGAAGTCTTCGCGTCCTACCTCGACACGGCGGGGATCCCGGACCCGGATCTCATGATCCGCACCAGCGGGGAACTCCGTCTTTCCAACTACCTGTTATGGCAGCTCGCGTACTCAGAACTCTACGTGACAGAATGCCTGTGGCCGGATTTCAAT
>Ga0129311_1000436_pt1 | contig 37747 bp, 33 predicted proteins | sample Go1ome_FD_94435 | JGI IMG/M metagenome (GOLD analysis project Ga0129311, IMG submission 94435) | Western lowland gorrila individual fecal microbial communities from Wisconsin, USA - Go1022B metagenome | ecosystem: Host-associated > Mammals > Digestive system > Large intestine > Fecal | place...
ACCTTCATAGTTACGTGCAAAAATCCATTCCAGATCAGCTTCGCTGATGGGATTTTTGCCTTCCAGCCTATGTTTTCTTACGGTCAGCGCAGCAAGTGCGCAGACCTACTGAACAGTTACGTTATTTTGCACAATTTTTCCATGTCTTTCTTTTGCAATATGTCGATTTTCCTTAAAGTGTTACACTTGGCCTTTTCTGTAACTTTCTTTTTGCCCTTCAGATTTGTTAATATAATAACAAAGGCACAGAAAGCTTTTGAGATCAAGTATTCATGGAAGGAGTTTTTATCATGGCAAATCGTATTATGTTAAATCAGACATCTTATCACGGGGCAGGCGCGATTCAGGAGATTGCAAACGAGGCGAAAGCCCACGGCTTTAAAAAAGCGTTCGTATGTTCCGACCCGGATCTCGTAAAATTCAAGGTTACCGCCAAAGTAACCGACATTCTGACCGAAAACGGTCTTGACTACGAGCTCTACTCCGATATTAAAGCAAACCCGACGATCCAGAATGTTCAGCATGGCGTTGAGGCATTTAAGGCATCCGGCGCTGACTACCTGATCGCCATCGGCGGCGGCTCCTCCATGGACACCTCCAAAGCAATCGGCATCATCATCGCAAACCCGGAGTTTGAAGATGTAAGAAGTCTTGAGGGGGGTGCACCGACAAAAAAACCGTGTGTTCCGATCATCGCCGTTCCGACAACAGCCGGTACTGCTGCCGAGGTTACGATCAACTATGTTATCACCGATATCGAAAGAAAACGTAAATTTGTATGCGTTGACCCGCACGACATGCCGATCATTGCTGTTGTTGACCCGGATATGATGTCCTCCATGCCGAAGGGACTTACCGCTTCCACAGGTATGGATGCCCTGACCCATGCCATCGAAGGCTATACAACAAAGGCTGCCTGGGAAATGACCGATATGTTCCATCTGAAAGCCATCGAGATCATCTCAAAATCTCTGCGCGGTGCTGTAGCAAACACAAAGGAAGGCCGCGAGGGAATGGCTCTCGGTCAGTACATTGCCGGTATGGGCTTCTCCAACGTTGGTCTTGGTATCGCCCACTCCATGGCACACACCCTTGGTGCTGTCTATGATACCCCGCACGGTGTTGCCTGCGCAATGATGCTTCCGATCGTCATGGAATATAATCAGGAATGCACCGGCGAAAAATATCGTGAGATCGCACGTGCAATGGGCGTTGCAAATGTTGATTCCATGTCTCAGGACGAATACCGGAAAGCAGCTGTTGACGCTGTCAAGAAGCTTTCCGCAGATGTCGGAATTCCGTCTACCCTTGAGGCAATCAAAGAGGAAGACCTTCCGTTCCTTGCAGAGTCCGCTCACGCAGATGCCTGCGCGCCGGGCAACCCGAAGGACGCCAGCGTAGAGGACCTGAAAGACCTGTTCCGCAAGATCATGGCGTAAAAACGCCTTCCCTTATTTATAAAACGAGCTCCGGTCACAAAATTGGCCGGAGCTCGTTTATTTGGCTTTTTATCGCATGCACTTCTCACCCATTAGTGCATAATGTCATAAACCACACCGCAGAAGATCTTCACTGCATTCGGAAGAACCTGCTCATCGATATCGAAGATCCGGCTGTGGCCCGGTCCGGCTTCGTGTGTGAGGACGCGCATAAAGGTCGCCTGTCCGCCCTGTTCCTGAACACGGTTCATCATGTAGGAGACATCCTCGCTGCCGCCGTTTTTGCTGCTCATTTCCTTCGCAACCGGCATATGGAGATCTTCCTCGCAGACTCTCTTCACCCGCTCCATCAGCGCTTCGCTGCTTGTCAGGGAATAGGCCGCGCCCATAAGCTTCATCTCACAGGTACAGCCGTGCATCTTCGCCGCGCTCTCGATAATATTCACCGCATATTCTTTCATGTACTCGTTGATCTCTGTGGTCTCACCGCGGACCTCGATCTCCATCTTCGCCTCGTCCGCGATAACATTCCGTCCGCTTCCGGCAACAACGGTTCCCACATTTACTCTGGACACACCGCCGGAGTGACGCGGGATCGCATAAAGGTTTAAGATCGCCGTTCCGACTGCCAGCATGACATTCCGCCCAACCTCCGGGGATCCGCCTGCATGAGCAGATTTTCCGTGGAAGATCACATCATATTTTGTTGTCGCGAGAGAGCCATGGCTTCCCGGAATTACCACTGCCGGATCGTCCTCTTTCTTGTTCGTCACATGGGAGCCGATCAGGTAATCCACACCGTCAAGATGTCCGTTATCAACGATGGATTTCGCACCGCGGACACCCTCCTCTGCCGGCTGGAAGATCAGCTTTACCGTTCCGTGGAGCTGGTCCTTTATAGACATCAGGACTTTCGCCACACCGAGACCGATGGTGGCATGTCCATCATGTCCGCAGGCATGCATGAAGCCTTCATTTACGGAATTAAATCCCTCTTTCGCCGGTCTGTGGCTCAGATCATGCTCCTCGAATACGCCGAGGGCATCGATATCAAACCGCATGGCAACCGTCGGACCTTCGCCGCAGCGCAGGATTCCGATCACGCCGGTCATTCCTCCCTTTGTGTACTTAACAAACTCCGGATCCGCTCCCTGGGCGACGGCACGCTCATACTGTTCCTCTAACTTTTCCTCAGACGGAACGCCCATTCTGGAATCCTTTTTGCAGACCTGATCTCCGACAAGCACTTCATATCCGAGCTCCGTCAGTTTCCGAGCAATGATGGACGATGTCCTCATCTCGAACCAGCCCGGCTCCGCGTACTTATGAAAGTCACGTCTCTGCGCTGTAAGGTCACCCGCCATCTCATCGCTCATGGTCTTGATCTGATCGTAAATATTCATTCGTTTGCCCTCCCGTATTTTTTATACTTTTATTATAATCGTTTTGAAACCATTACGCCAGCATTAATATCTCTATAAATCAATATAACCAACACCATTTTCGATGCGGATCTCTGTACCATATGCCTTCGAAAGGTCTGCCAGATACGCAAGTACCTTTTCATCCCCGGATAAGACCGGAACGCCCTTCATGGAACGCTTCTTTTCCATTCCGAGAGAAATCGGATACAGTTCGATCTGTGTCACTTTTCCGTCTTCCATATGCCATCCGGCCATCACAGACTGCCATATTTCCGGAAGAGTACCATAACCAACAGTTCCGTTCTTGCTTCTTGAATCCATATAGGCTCCCACACGGGTGTCTAAAGGCATTTTCTTATTTATGTAGGCATCGTAAGGCTGAAGAACAACGGTCTCCGTCTCAAAAAGGAAATTTCCGAGACTGTAAAAAATCGGGCATCCTTTGTATATCTCGATCCCCCGGAGCTCATGAGGACCATGTCCGATCACGGCATCCGCGCCGGAATCAATACATTTTTTCGAGAATGTTTCCAGAAACATCGCCGGAATGTTGCTGGAGCTTCCCGTCATCTCATGGGAATGGAAGCTTACCAAGACCACATCCGCCTGCTTTCTCGCCTCGGCGATCTCCTTTTCCACCCGGATCATGTCCACGGCCGCCGGTCTTGTCTCTACCCAGTCCTTTTCATCAAGGGCAAAGCGGTACTTTCCAAACGGAAGAGTTCCTGCTGCCGGCGGGTTCGCATAACCGTTCCGGACAGCCTTTTCCATGTCCGCGTTCACCCATGTCACTTTCGCCAGTTCTTCCGCTTTCCTGTAGTTTTCCTTCGTGACATGGAAGATTGTCTCATACCGCAGCGGGTTTAAACCGGGACGTCCAGGCATTCCGTCCGTCTGCCCGCCTGCCATTCCTGATTCATGGAAAGTAGCGGATACTGCGATCAATGCGATTCTTGCCTCCTTTGTTTCGAGATAGCATGCTCTCGATGCGTCTGCAAGATTCTTTCCTGTTCCCGCGAACACCATCCCACGTTCTTTCAGGTGCCGGATCGTTGCCAGCACTCCGCCATGACTGTAATCACAGGAATGATTGTTCGCCGTATTAAACAAATTAAATCCATAGGACTTTATATCATCCAGCATCTGCGGTTCCGCCATCGCCCATGTTCCTCCGGAAAAAGCGGCCGGAACGCCTTCCTGATCGTGGAATGTCATTTCCAGGTTTGAAAATTTTACATCATATTTCATGATGCAGTCGCGGACTGCCTGAAATCCTTCATACCCGCCTTCCGGGAAATGCCTTGTGATAAAGGCATCTCCCGTTGCGATAAATGTTGTTTTACTCATGTTCCATTCCCCGCTTTCCCTGACTTTTTTGTCGGAATACTTACTACTCTGCCACTGCCGCGTTCCAGAAGTGCATTCCGTTGTAGGTATTTAATCCTGTCAGCTTATCGCTGCTGCCATAAAACGCTATCTGATGTCCCATGTTGATCACCGGCACATACTCGTTCCAGCAGTATGCCTGGGCCTCATCCCACACAGCTTTCGCTGCATCCATATCAGCGGCATTCGTAATGTCATTCAGATAACCGGTCAGGGTCTCATCTGTCATCCAGCCCGGATAGCTTGCGCCGAAGTAGAGTTTCAATGTCGGAAGCGGTGTTGCGCCGAAGCCTGTGATATAAATATCGTATCTTGAAGAATCTTTCCGGTAGTCGGTGAATGTCGGCCAGTCAACAACTTCGAGTTCACTTGCCACACCAATTCCCTTGAGTTCTTCCTGCAGAGCTACGCCGATGTTGTCAAAACCATTCATGGACGAGCAGAGGATCCGTACCGAAGTTCCGTCATATCCAGATTCTGTCAGGTATTCTTTTGCCTTCGTCTCATCCTTCTGATTGTAGCTTTCTGAACCCGCGTCTGTCATCCAGAACGGCTGATCTTCATCCATGTAGTTGGAATCAAGTACATATCCGTTTTCCCCGTAGTTGGCGGTCAGCAGAACATCACAGTCAAGATAAGCATTCAACGCTTTTCTGAAGTTTTCATCAGTTCCGATTCCCTCTTTTTTGTTGAATACAAGCGTTACACCGCCGCTCGGAGCCGACAGGGTCTTAATTCCATCTGTTCCATCAATTCTCGCCTGATCATCGGACGGGACATTGTACATAAAATCGTACTGTCCGGTCTCGAGTCCGGCTTCCCTCGTCGTCGGTTCCTTTACAAAATCATACTCGATGTATTTTGTCGGTGCTGTCTTGTAGGAAGACCATCCATCGTCCTCTCTTCCTTCCTCACCATACGGAACATAATCGTCAAAACGTTCAAATTTGATGTACTGGTCCTGCTGCCACTCTGCGAATTTATACGGGCCGGTTCCGATATAATCAGTCATATATCCGTTTCCATCCTCATTGGCGCAGGCTGCCGCTGTCGTGATGACTGCCGGCTGTGTTGCACCGGCGATAACGGTCGGGAACAGCAGGAGTGAACTTTCCGAAGTGATCTTTACCGTATAATCATCCACTTTTTCAAATTCCGCACCTTCACCGACTGCGGCTCTTGCCGTACTGAATCCATTGATCCAGCGGTTCATGGATGCCACAACATCATCTGCCGTCATCTCGCTTCCGTCATGGAATTTGACACCTTTCCGGAGGTAAAATGTTACCGTCTTATTGTCATCACTCATCTCGTAGCTCTCACAGAGCTCCGGCACCGGTTCTGAATTGGCATTCAGCGTTACAAGCTGCTCGTATAAAAGTCCTCTCGTCATCTCACGGACACTGCTCGTGCTGTTTTTATGACAGTCCAGGGACGGCGGCTGCTGAGCTGTAGCCACATGGATCGTTTCCTTAATGTTCCCGGTCTGCGCGGTCTGTTCCGTTCCTGTATCTGCCGATGCGGAACTGTCTGCCGCTTTGCTGTCTCCGGAAGATGCTCCTCCACAAGCTGTCAAAAACATCGCTGCTGCAAGAAATGGGGTGATCTGTCTCATTAATTTTCTCATAGATTTTTCCTCCTTTAAGACCGCTGATCCACAAGCATTTGAACTCACTTATTCCAGTATTCCGGCGGGTTATTCTGCCGCATAAGCATTCCAGAAGTAGGATCAATTCATCCTTCGGTGTGGCGCTGTGATATCCGCGTATCGTTCGATTCCCGGAATCATTTGAACCAGCTGCTCAGAATCCAGACGTCCATCCGGTCTTCCCTCTGAAGAATATCCGGTAAACTCTGTCTTCGATCCTGCATTGACGGAGATCGTTCCGCCCGTAGAAATAACACAAATTCCTGGAAGTTTTGTTCCCATACATCTCATCTCCCTGTTAATCAAAAAAAGCGCTCTTTCCAACATGACAGTTTCTCTGTCCGGGGCTCCATTGCCATGGTTACCTATTGTTGGAAAAAGCGCTTTCTCCTTGACACTGTTTTGTGTCTGCGATTTATGAAACGCATTCTATATTATTTTTCTTTCAAAGTCCAATACTTCATCCGAAGAGTTCTTATGCATTTTTCGTATAGATTATCGTTGTCATTGCGTTTTAATATGAATCATTCTTGTTTCTGCTTTTATTTTTGTAAATTTTTATCCTTCTCTTTTCAGGTTTTTGAAATACTCAGTCATAAATTCACCAAATTTTTCTGCGGTTGGTGACAATTTCCTGTCTTTTTGTCTAATGAGGTATAAAGTCCTGTACATTTTCGGCATATCGATCTCTTTTAATGTGATGTTGAAAAAATCCCTGACTGTTTCATCTCCCCAGGAGATCTCCGGCCAGATTGCAACGCCCAGACCTTCCCGCACCATATTTCTTAAAAGATACAGGGTGTCACATTCATATTCAGTGTCCGGCACAAAACCGATCTCGTGGAAGAATTTGTCCGACATAGCACGCATGTTGGTTCCTTCCCGCAGGATGATATAGGGCACCTTTTTCAGTTCCGCCAGCGTAACCACTTCTTTGTCCGCAAGATTCCCATCTTTGCTGACCGCCAGAAGCACCCTCTCCTCCAGCAGCTTCACCGCACTGTTATAGGCCACATCCGGAAGAGAACTCCTGACGCAGAAATCCCACTGTGTTCCTTCTTTCCGCTCCATGATCTTAAAACACACATTGGGATTCTGTTTCTTAAATTCCCGTATCACTCCGGGCAGGATCGTTGCCGCGGACAGCATGTTCAGGCGGATCACCTCTTTCCGGCCTCTTTCCGACTCGATCATGTCTTTTTCTATCGTATCCAGTTCCTGAAGCACCGGGATCAGTTTCTCCTGGAACAACTGCCCCTCGTAAGTAAGGCTGACATTTCTCCCAGACCGCAGCAGAAGCTCGATCCCCAGCTCCTCCTCCAGCGCGTGGATCGCCCTGCTCACAGACGGCTGGGATGTCCGCAGTTCCTGCGCTGCCTTCGAAATATTCTCATATTTTGCCGCCATCAAAAAATATTTTAACTGATACAGTTCCATGAAACCGCCTCCGTCATTGATCTTGTCCTCTATTTTGCGTCAATGCCGATGATTTTTCAACTGTGTTTTTAATTTTATGTGGGCTGTGCCGTGCAAAAGCGCCATATTTCCGGGCTTCTTTGCCCATTTCACCTTGAATCCCCACCCAAAATACGCTATACTAGTAGCAGATTGCATATTTAAAGAAGAGATATATAAGGAGAATGAAAGATCATGCAGTTGACAACAGTCAAAGAGCTCTTTAAAGAGCGTGAGAAATATTTAGATAAGGAAATCACTGTCGGCGGATGGATCCGCAGCATTCGTGACTCCAAGGCATTCGGCTTTATCGTATTAAACGACGGTACAAGCTTCGATACCTTACAGATCGTTTACCATGACACAATGGCAAACTTCGCTGAGGTCTCCAAATTAAACGTCGGCGCTTCCATCATCGTTAAAGGTACTCTCGTGGCAACACCGGAGGCAAAGCAGCCGTTCGAGATCCAGGCAACAGAAGTTACCGTTGAGGGTGCTTCCAGCGCAGACTACCCGCTCCAGAAAAAGCGCCATACATTCGAATATCTTCGTACGATCCCGCACCTTCGCGCGCGTACAAATACTTTCCAGGCTGTGTTCCGTGTGCGTTCCCTGATCGCTTACGCGATCCATCAGTACTTCCAGGAGCAGGGCTTCGTCTATGTCCACACTCCGTTAATCACCTCCAGTGACTGTGAGGGTGCCGGTGAGATGTTCCAGGTAACAACTCTCGATCTCGATAACGTTCCGAAAACTGAGGACGGCGCAGTTGATTACAGCAAGGACTTCTTCGGAAAGCATACAAGCCTTACCGTAAGCGGACAGTTAAACGCTGAGACCTACGCAATGGCATTCCGCAATGTTTATACCTTCGGACCGACCTTCCGTGCCGAGAACTCCAACACGACCCGTCATGCTGCCGAGTTCTGGATGATCGAGCCGGAAATGGCATTTGCAGATCTCGATGACAATATGGCTGTCGCTGAGGGCATGTTAAAGTACGTGATCCGCTACGTTCTCGAGAACGCTCCGTCTGAGATGAATTTCTTCAACCAGTTCGTTGACAAGGGACTTCTCGACCGCTTAAACAACGTATTAAATTCCGAATTCGGCCACGTTACCTACACAGAGGCTGTAAAGCTTCTTGAAGAGCACAATGATGAGTTCGATTACAAGGTATTCTGGGGCTGCGATCTCCAGACAGAGCATGAGCGCTACTTAACAGAAAAGATCTTCAAGAGACCGGTATTCGTTACAGACTACCCGAAGGAGATCAAGGCATTCTACATGAAATTAAATCCGGACGGAAAGACCGTTGCCGCTGTGGACTGTCTCGTTCCGGGTATCGGCGAGATCATCGGCGGAAGCCAGCGTGAGGACGATTACGAGAAGCTCCTTGCCCGCATGAACGAGCTCGGATTAAAGCCGGAAGACTACGGTTTCTATCTCGATCTGAGAAAATACGGCAGCGTCCGCCACTCCGGTTTCGGTCTCGGCTTCGAGCGCTGCGTGATGTACCTCACAGGAATGGGCAATATCCGCGACGTAGTTCCGTTCCCGCGTACCGTTAATAACTGCGAATTATAATGAAACAGCAGCCCGCCGCGTCCTTTCGATGCATGGCAGCCGCAAGGGAGCGCACAGAGATCTGTTGCGCTCCTTTTCACATTTACGCGACGGCAGTCCTCTGGTGACCGAGCTGCCGCGGCAACCTGAAAAACACGTTTTGCGGACTTTCACAGTCCACTACCTTGATACTGGATCGCAGTGTATCTGCAATCCATACACCATGGAGGAATGTATGAAATTTATTCACACCGCCGATATCCACTGGGGCATGATCCCGGACAGCGATAAGCCCTGGGGCAAAAAGCGGGAACAGGCGATCCGTCTGACGTTCCAGGGGATCATCGAGGACGCCAGGGACTCCCGCGCGGACCTTCTTCTGATCTCCGGTGACTTATTCCACCGCCAGCCGTTAGCGAGAGATCTCAAAGAGGTCAACTACCTGTTCTCCACGATTCCGGGAACCCGCGTGGTCATCATCGCCGGAAACCATGACCGAATCCGGAAAAGTTCCGCACTCCTCAGCTTCACCTGGGCCCCGAACGTCACATTTCTGATGGGCGAGGAGCTCTCTTCCGTCTATTTTGAGGAACTGAACACAGAGGTTTACGGTTTCAGCTACCACACAGCCGAGATCTCCGAGGCAAAGGCTGACAATATCTCCCTGCCGGCGTCCAGACGCACCAGAATCCTCATGCTCCACGGCGGAGACGCAAAACATGTTCCTTTTGACCGGAATGCACTGGCTGCATCCCCGTTCTCCTATATCGCTCTCGGACATATCCACAAGCCGGAAATCCTTCTTGAAAACCGCATGGCCTACGCCGGTTCCCCGGAACCATTAGACATGACGGAGACCGGACCTCACGGATATTTTATCGGTGAGATCGACACAACCAGCGGACATGTGACCTCCCTGCAGTTTAAGGAAGTCTGCCAGGCCCAGTATATCCCGCTCGTGGTCAATGTGACGCCCCAGACGACAAATACCGAGCTTTCCCAGATCATCGCCGACGAGATCCGTAAGCGCGGTGCCAGCAATATCTACCGCTTCCGGATCCGCGGAATGCGGGACCCGGATATCAGCTTTGACCTGGATTTCCTCTCCGGCCAGTGGAATATTATCGAGATCCTGGACGAGTCGGAGCCACAGTATGATTTCCACGCCTTGTTCGCGGAACATCCAAGCGACATGATCGGCTTTTATATCCAGGCACTCATGAAGGATGATATGAGCCCGGTGGAGAAGAAAGCCCTGTACTATGGAATTCATGCCCTGCTTATGACAAAAGATGAAAGGAGCCAGCCATGAGATTACTCGAATTACATATCGACGGTTTCGGAAAATTTCATGACCGGACCATCTCCTTCAATGACGGGATCAACATTATCTACGGAAAGAACGAAGCCGGAAAATCCACGCTTCACACCTTCATCCGCGGCATGCTCTTCGGCATCGAGCGCGGGCGCGGACGGGCGGCAAAGAATGATCTGTATACAAAGTACGAGCCCTGGGAGAACAGCGGAACATATGAGGGATGGCTGAGACTGGAAAAGGACGGAACCATCTATCGCATCGAGCGCCGGTTCCGGAAGGAAAATAAATCCTTAAAGATCATCAATGAGACGAAAGGCCTGGAGGAAGAGGCGACACCTGCATTTGTCTCCAGCCTGCTTGACGGTCTCACCGAGACCATGTACAACAACACCATCAGCATCGGTCAGTTAAAAAGCGCTACTGAGGACGGGATGGTTACGGAATTAAAGAATTATATTGCCAACATGAACACCACCGGCAATATTTCCTTGAATATCACGAAGGCCACTGCATTTCTGAGAAACCAGAAACGTGCTCTTGAGGCGGGTCTGATCCCGGAGGCGAGCCGGGAGTTTACTGCTCTTCTCGCGGAAATCCGGAATGTAGAGGCGGAAATCGCCGGGCCGGAATACGAGAATCAGCTCGCCGCCTATCAGAACATGCGGACCCAGGTCAAGGGCCTGATCGACAATACCCAGGCGCAGAAAAAGGACCTGGACGAGAAACTGGCGAACGGAAAAAAGGTGCTGTCTGACAACGGCTTTACAGACCGGGCGTCCGTGGATGCCATGTCTTCCGACGCGGAGAGACTTTACAGCGAATATAATACTCTGAATGGGGAGTGTAACAAGAAGTCCAGGAAGATTCTTTCCGGCCTCACAGCGGTTCTCGGAATCGCAGGACTGGGGGCTGCAGCGGCACTTGGATATTTCAACCTCACCGCCTATCTTCCGGTCTGCGGTGCGGCAGCCGCGGCGGCTGTGATCTTCTTTATCATCTCCCTGGTCATCCGCCAGAAAGATAAAGAGTACCACAGAATGTTTGACAATACTTCCTCCGAACTTGGCGCGCTTCTCGCGAGACATCTCGGCGATTCCGCGGTGTCTGAGGACGCCATGAACGCGTTCCGGGCAAGAATGGGCGAATTTTCAAAGCTCTGCGATATGGTTGCCCAGTCTGAGACGGAGATCAAGAAGTTCTTAGAAGACTTAAGCAATCTCCAGACGAAGCAGGCCGGCTGCAGCGAGATGATTGAGAAACAGCAGCGGACCCAGTGGGAGCTTGAGAAGAAATTAGAGCATTTGAGCAACTGCAAGAATAAGGCGAAGGCGTTGAAGCGGACACTGGCGGAAAACGACCGGATCCACGATGAGATCGTCGCCATCGATCTTGCCCAGGAGACTATGGCAGATCTCTCCTCCTCGATCCGTGATTCCTTCGGACTCTACCTGAATAAAGAAGCGTCCCAGTACATTACCGGAATCACCGGCGGGATCTACGACAGTATGAGCATCGACGAGAATCTGAATGTCTTCTTAAACACGAAGACAAAGCTGGTTCCCCTCGAGAATGTCAGCAGCGGAACCATGGATCAGGTCTACCTGGCCCTGCGTCTTGCCGCTGCGAAGCTCCTCACCGGTTCCGGCTCCGGCGGTTTCCCACTGATCTTCGACGACAGCTTTACACAATACGACGATGAGCGCCTGAAGACGGCGCTGGAATGGCTCGCCTCCGCTTACGGCGGCCAGATTATCATCTTTACCTGCCACAGGCGTGAAGCCCAGATGCTGCGGGCACGACAGGTGGAGTTTCAACTGATTGAGATGTAAAAAACGGCCGACAGCTTTTCGCTGCCGACCGTTTTTCCATTCTTTCCACATATAAGTTCCTTTTAAGCGTACTTTTCCACAATCGCCTTAAATTCATCCTCATGCCCCGCGATCCAGGTCTCCCAGTTCATGTTCCGGCTGGCAACGGCTTTTCCAAGGTCCACGAAGAATTTCGGCAGATCGCGCTCTAAGATCACGGCTCCAGCCTCCCCGAACCTTGCAGCACCCAGCTTATCGCTTCCGCCGACGAACATCTTAAACGCGGACTCCGGCTTTCCATCCACAGTCTTTGCTGCGCCCTGGAAACCGATGGCTGCCGCCTGATGTCCGGAACAGCTGGACGGACATCCGGAAATACAGATCTTCGGAAGCGCTCCATCCGGGATCCCAGCCTCACGGACTGCTTCCACAGCCGCCCTGAGCGCCGCCTGACTGTCTCTTACACCCTGCTGGCAGATTGCAGCACCGATGCATGCGACACTGTTCTCGAAAGTACTCTGGGCACCGTCCTCTGTCGCTTCAAGGACCTTCTTCGCCTCGTCAGCAGTCAGGTTGATGATATAGATCGTCTCATGCGGCGCGATCCGGCACTCCGCGTCCGGGATCTCCCTCACGAGAGAAAGAAGCTCCGCAGGTTTTCCTGCCGGAAGACAACCGCCGATCGGGTGGTATGCCACTGCGTAGAGACCTGGCTGCTTCTGCGCAACTACGCGCTTATCGACAATCTCCCCGGAACCTTTTTTCGTCACCGGTTTTGCCTCCACATGAAGATCAAGGCCGCCTTTTTCCTTCATCTTCACCACATTCTCAAGGAACGCTGCCTTTAAACCGTCAGCGCCCAGAGTCTCCTGCATAAAGCGGGTGCGGGCCTTCGCGCGGTTCTCATAATTTCCGTGCTGGCAGAATGTCTCAATCATGGCACGGATGTAGTAAAGGATCTCTGTCGCCGCAACATGTTCGTCCACGAGAATGCCCATCTTGTATCCGCCGCCGAGACCGCCTGCGATGCGAAGTGTGAAAGTTCCGTCCGGATTTGCCATAAATCCCATATCGCGGAAGGCGCTGTGTACGGAATCATCCGCACCGTTGCTGAACGCTACCTTTAACTTTCTCGGCATGTGGATCTCACCAGCGATGGAAAGCAGATACTCTGCCGCTGCCTCCGCATACGGTTTTACATCGAATGCCTCACCTTTCTGCACGCCGGAGAGCGGGCTCATCATGATATTTCTTGGGTTGTCTCCACCGCCGCCACGGCTGTAGATCTCGCTGGCGATAGCTTTCTCCATGAGGACCGGAACCTGCTCCGCCTTTAAGTTGTGGAGCTGCACGGTCTCACAGGTGGTGAGCTTCATAAGCTCCACACCGTAATCTTTCACTGCCTCGGTAAGAAACTCCAGACGTTTTTCCGTCAGGTTTCCGCCTGCCATTCTGAGACGCAGCATGTGCTTTGACGGATCACGCTGCGCGTAGCTTCCGAATCCACCGGAGATTCCCTTGTACGCCTTGCGGTCGATCTCCCCCTTATCGAACTTCTCGATCGTTCCGACAAATCCATGGATCTGTTCACGGAACTGTTCTTCCCATTTTTCATTCATCATAATTGTATTCTCGCTTTCCCCTTTTTTTCTATTCTTTCCAGTGTAAATGATGCAGATGTCCTTCCATCGTCATCTTCTCAAATCCATTCTGACGTAACGCCTCATAGAGCACGATCGCGACTGAATTTGAAAGATTCAGTGACCGGATATCTCCCCACATCGGGATCCTGATGCAGTTTTCGCGGTTTTCCACCAGGATCTCCTCCGGGATCCCACGGCTCTCCGGTCCGAACATGATGTAGGCGTCCGGATCATAGGGAACATCCGTGTATACATGCTCGCCCTTTGTGGTCGCCATATAGATCTTCGCCCCCGGATTCTTCTTTAAGAAATCCTGGTAATCGCTGTAAACCGTTACGTCCAGCTTATCCCAGTAATCCAGTCCCGCCCGGACTAAATGCTTCTCGCTGAGCTTAAATCCCAGCGGCTCGATCAGGTGCAGCTTCGTGTTCGTCGCCACGCAGGTACGCCCGATATTTCCTGTATTTGCCGGCATTTCCGGCTCGTATAATACGATATTCATTGTTGATCTTCTCCTATCATGTCCGCCGCTTCCCGATTTCCACGATCACTCAAAACTAATGTCAGCAATCCGGATTTTCTCACGAAATATGAGGTGCAGACATATAAAAACCCGGCCCGACCACCTTCATGATCAAGCCGGGGACCTGTATTTTTCATGACCGTCCGCTCAGCGCACAATCACAGCATCCATTTATTGTGCGTCATTCAGATGTCTCTTCACGAACCGCTCCATCCTCTCAAGAGCACGTTTCAGATCATTCAGGGAATACGCGTAGGAAATTCTTAAATATCCCTCGCCGCAGTCACCGAATGCGGTACCCGGAACAACAGCAACCTTCTCCTCCTCCAGAAGCTTTAACGCAAACTCATCGGAGGTCATTCCAAATTTCTTGATACTCGGGAATACATAGAATGCGCCCTGGGGCTCATAGCAGTCAAAGCCCATCTCACGGAGTGCCTTCACGAGATAACGTCTTCTCTGGTCGTATGCGCTCCGCATCTCAGCTACATCTTTGTCTCCGTTTTTTAATGCCTCGACCGCAGCATACTGGCTTGTCGTCGGTGCACACATGATCGCAAACTGGTGGATCTTTAACATCTGTTTCAGGATCAGCTCCGGCGCACACGCATATCCAAGACGCCATCCGGTCATCGCGTAGGATTTTGAAAAGCCGTTGATCAGAACGGTGCGCTCCTTCATTCCCGGGAATGCGGCGATCGTACAGTGCTGTCCCTTGTAAGTAAGCTCTGAATAGATCTCGTCGGAGATAACAAACAGGTCTTTTTCGATACAGATCTTCGCGATCTCCGCCAGATCCTCCGGCTCCATGATGGATCCGGTTGGGTTATTGGGGAACGGAAGGATCAGAACCTTCGTTTTCGGTGTGATCTTCTCGAGAAGTTTTTCCTTTGTAAGACGGAATTTATCTTTTTCTTCGAGCTGGATCGTAACCGGCACACCGTCAGCCAGAACCGTACACGGAGTGTAGGAAACATAGCTCGGCTGAGGGATCAGAACCTCATCCCCAGGATTTAACATGGCACGGAGAGCAATATCGATGGCTTCACTGCCGCCGACCGTGACCATAACTTCCTTATTATAATCATACTCTACATCAAAACGTCTCTTTAAATAATTACAGATCTCGATCTTTAATTCCTTTAAACCTGCGTTTGAGGTATAAAAAGTCCGGCCCTTTTCCAGAGAGTAGATTCCCTCGTCACGGATGTGCCACGGAGTATCAAAATCCGGCTCACCGACACCAAGGGAGATCGCGTCTTTCATCTCGCTCACAATGTCGAAAAATTTACGGATCCCGGACGGCTGGATCGATACGATTTTATCTGATAATGGGTTTCTCACGGTGTAATCATCATCCTTTCATCTTCTGCCTTACCGCACATAACTGTTCCATGATCTTTATATTTCTTGAGGACAAAGTGTGTCGCTGTGCTGAGGACCGAATCCATCGGTGACAGCTTCTCCGATACAAACTGCGCGACCTCTCTCATCGTTTTACCCTCAATGATCACGGTAAAATCAAAGGCGCCGGACATCAGATATACAGAAGTCACCTCACTGTACTGGTAGATGCGCTCCGCGATCTTATCAAAGCCCATTCCTCTCTGCGGGGTTACCTTCACCTCGATCAGGGCGATCACTTTTTCATCACCTGTGTTATCCCAGTTGATCATCGTGTGATAACCGCAGATAATATTCTCCTTTTCCATCTCCGCGATCTCATTCGCGACGGCTGCTTCACTCTCACCCAGAAGGGCGGCCAGATCCTTTAAATCAATTCGGCTGTTCTTTTCAATGATCGCCAAAATTTTTTCACGCATAATTGTTCCTCCTCATTGCATCTATCATTCTTTTTCAGAAACTGCATCCGTAAGCTTCCGGATCTCATCCGGTGCCGGTCGTTCCAGAAATCCGGTCGTTCCAATCCCAACCATTTTTCTGGCGATCCCTTTTTCCACTTTTCCGATCACTGCGGACGGGATTCCGGCTTCACTCAGGATCTTCACTGCATCCCCGCCGTTTTCCACTGCCATCAGGAGACATTCCCCCGATGAAAGTCTGTACGGATTCAGGTCAAAGAGCTCACAGATCTCGATCGTCTCCTGAGCCACCGGGATCTTCCTCAGTTCAAAGGAAATTCCCTGCTCATAAGCTCCCGATATGGCCCAAAGGGCGGCCAGTATGCCGCCCTCCGAAATCTCTTCCCATTCTCCTGCGCCGCAGGCGTTAAGCATCTCCGGAGTCAGCTCTGATTTTTTATCTGCCTGCTCCCGGATCCGTTTAACAAACCACTCCGGGAAACGGGCTGATATCTCTTTTTCTTTTGCCGACAGAGCCGCCTTCACACCGTTTTTTCCGACAGTACCTGCAACTACCAGATCCTGTCCCGGTCTGAATATCCCAGCTCCGTTGGGTTCGCGCTCAATTTTTCTCATGATTCCGGTCTCTTTTCTATGCGGCCTAAGCCGCGTTCTCTCCCGCCTGGGCACCCATTCCTGGTCCGTAGTTCTCGCCCGGCTGCGGTCCGGCTGTCTCCGGGGCCGCGGTTTCAGGTGCCTGTGTCTCCGGCGCTGCTGTCTCTGCCGGAGCCGCAGCTTCGGTTTCCGCAGGCGCTGCCGGGGCCGCAGGTGTCGTCTCTGCCGGGGCCGCAGCTCCTGTACCTACGCGGTAAACGGTCTTTGACGCGTTGTATGTGTCAGAGTTCAATAAAGTGCGTTCCTGCAACTGTCCATCTACATAGACACACTTATATAATTTCGATTTTAATCCCGTATGTCCGGATTCCACCTTCACACGCTGGCCTGCCGGGAGACTCGGGTCCTGGATCTCCTGGGTAGGGGACGGCGTCGTAGAAAGCGTCTCAGACTCAAATGCCAGAGTCCTGTTCGACGGTCTCGTCTCTCTTCCGTAGATCGTAAAGGTCAGGGTCTTTCCATGGGTATAGCCCTCGACGTAGATCGGGGTATCATACGGGTTCTTTACCTTAAGGTCTTTATAAGTTCCGGCGATCGCCGCGTCCATGGACGGCTTTACATAGCTGACGGACATGGAGTGGTTCTGTCTCTGGACGATCTCAAGCTCCGCGTATAAGGACGCGTTGTAGAGTGTCGTTGAGATCTGGCAGACACCGCCTCCAATGCTGTCAACGGACTTGCCATTTTCGTAAGCAGTTGCCGTCTTGTATCCATTTTCCAGTGTAAACGGGTGCATGCACTCATATCCGGAGAGCACTTCGCCCGGCATCAGCACATGTCCGTTGATCTTTCCTGCACCCACCGCAAGGTTTGTGGAACGGGACGCACCGCTTGTCACAAAGCTGGTGGAGAATGTTCCGAGAACATCCTTGATCGTCGCGAGATCTTCCTCTGTCACCTTCGGCTTTTTAACGGTCACAGACGCCTCCACCCGGATCGCATCCGTATTTTCGCTGTTTAACGCCTCGTTGAGAGCCGCTTTTGTCGCATCCATATCGACAGTCAGACCTTCTTTTGATGGAGTGATCTCAAACTTTCCGTCTTTTCTTGTGATCGTCGCGTCAACGGCATCCGCCACCGCGGAACCGCATTTCTCGGATACAAAGGAAGATACCTTATCCTGGTCTACGGAGAGATCCAGCTCGATCTTCACCGGATTTACCTCCAGGTCTTTCTTTTTCATATACCGCTTTACAAGGTTTCCCTTGAGCTCCGTCCCCTGAATGGCCTCTGCTACCTCATCCTGGTTATCCCAGGCGACGCCAAGGGTCTGCGCGTCGGACTTCGCCTCCATGCCGTTTACCACAAGCGTGATATCCTGATTCAATTTTTCATTTACATAGCTCTCAATCTGCTTTTCGGCTTCCTCTTCCGTAAGTCCGGAAAGACTGACGGCTCCAACAGAGACCCCGTCCGGGATCCGTTCATCTGCCAGTGTGAAAACCGGGGCAAGCCAAACAAGTCCGGCGCTTAAAACCGCCGCCATGCCTGCGATCCACACATTTTTCTTCATTCTTTTCTCCTCACTGATATCTTCCTGATGCCTGATAGATTTTGGGGCCTCAGCCCGTCACGATTAAAAAATAGAAAGAAGGGAGCCGAGGATCATCGGCACTACCATTGCGAGTACAACTAATACGATTACGATGGTAGAGAAAATCTTTCTTGTCTTTTTATTATTCATGTTAAACACAACATTCACCTCTTCTTGCTTTCCATTCCGAACTATATTCACTAATATTCATTTTCTCAGGGTTCCGGAAAACTATCCCTGTTTTTTCGCATTTTCCGGGATTCTTCCATGCTGGAAAATAATCTTGTCGATCATCCGGGATATCTCATTTCCGGACATGTGATCGATCTCGACAGTTATGTCTATTCTATGATATTTTAGTAAATCCTGCAAGTGTTCTTTTTGCCTTTTCGACGCCGTCCGTTCCTTTTTTGCCTTATATTGGAGCATTTTGGCAGTGAAGAGTTCCGGGCGTTCTTTGCCAAACCTTTTTTTCAGTTCCTGGTATAGATTGTGGGCGGCATAGGCGTCGGAAAGTGCCCGGTGTGCCGTATCCTGGGCAACCTCGAAGTACGCGCAGGCGGCACTCAGATTCTTCTTTTCCTCCCCCGGCATCAGATACCGGCAGAGTTTCAGTGTGTCGACCCCGTATTTCTCAAATTTCCGTTTCTGGTTTACCGCGGCCTGCACGAGGAAACCGTAGTCGAAAATGATCTGGTGGCCGAGAAGCGGGAGAGCTCCTGTGAAATCCAGGACCTCGTCCAGGATCTCCTCGATCCCCGGTGCACCTTTTACCATATCATCCGTGATCCCCGTCAGTTCCACGATCCGCTCCGGAATCTCCCTGTACGGGTTTACCATAGTGTGGTAGGTATCCACCACCTCACCGTCGACCACCTTCACCATGCCGATCTCCGTGATCTTTTCGCAGCGGGCACCGATGCCCGTCGTCTCAAGGTCCAGAGCGACGTAAGAATTTATCATTTCATCTGCCATGTCTGCTCTCCATCTTTATTTTCACTGCATCATCACATATCTGCACAATTTTCTTCATACCCGTGCTGGTCTCATCCGGCTTTCCTTCTGGTCATACTGAAAGCGGACCGCTCTGGCGTTCCCTGACAGAGAATCCCGCTTTTTATAATCAAACAACACGAAATTTCCATCTTCCATATGTTCCAGATGAGCCATTTTCGCCATCTGCTTTGAATCAAATCCCACATAGTCCGTAAGCCACTGAGAATTTTCTTCCTCTGCCATGAAGAATTCCCGCACTTCTTTCTTGTATGGGGACTGGTCACTGGCAAAGGACGGGCGGCTCTTGGTGTTTTCACGGACATAGATGTCATACATCAGGCTGTCGCGGAAGTCAGATAGTGTCGGTTTTACTGCTATTTCTGCCGCTTTCACTCCGATTTCCTGCTCCGTTCCTGCCGGGTTTTCTGACGCAGGCGTGCTCTGTTCCACTTTAGCTTCTTTTTCCTCTAAAAATCTATAAAGAATCTCATACCGCGCCAACCTGCTGTGGCTGATCCCTGTCAGTCCGTTCTTCTCATAATATTCCGCCAGACTCGTAAAAATTTCCGATGGCCGCGCAAATTTCTTTTCCAGCAGCTTCATGGTTGCCGGGAACTGTCCGCTGTTGTAGTAGACCTCCACCATGTCCTCCACGCCCTTCAACCGGATCACATCGCTGTAGGGCAGCCACTTCGTGGAAAGGACTTCGTATGGCGGAATCCCCCGGTATTTCAGGTCATATGCCGCAACCTGTTCTTCCATGTAAGATCCCTTCAATACTTTTAAGAATCCCATCTGAAGCTGGTCAGGGCGCATCCGGTAAACATCGTCGAAGGAGCGCATGAAAGACTCATAATTCTCATAGGGAAGTCCCGCGATCAGGTCCAGGTGCTGATGGGTATTCCGGTAATCGTAGACCCGGTCCACCGCCTGTTTCAGTTTCACAAGATCCATATGTCTGTGAATTTCTTTGATCGTATCCGGATTTGTGGACTGGACACCGATTTCAAGCTGAATCAGCCCCGGGCGCATCTTTCCAATAAGTTCCAGTTCTTCCTCGTCGAAGATATCCGCGGAAACCTCGAAATGGAAGTTTGTGATTCCATTGTCATGTTCCACGAGATAGCGCCAGACTCCCAAAGTGTGATCCCGCTTACAGTTGAAGGTTCTGTCCACAAACTTGACCTGTGGAACCTTGTGGTCCAGGAAAAACTGCAGTTCCGGGAGTACCAGGTCCAGACTCCGGAAACGCACGGTTTTATCAATGGAAGACAGGCAGTAGCTGCAGGAGAACGGGCAGCCGCGGCTGCTCTCGTAGTAGACGATCCTGTTCTCGAATCCCGCCATATCGTCATAGTAGAACGGAATCTCGTCCAGGCTCAGAAGGCGCTGGGGACCATGTTCCGCGACCTCGCCGTTCTCAGCGCGGTAGGTAATTCCCGGAATGTGATCTAAGTCTAAGCTTGCTGCGCACAGTTCTTCCCTCTTCAGATACGCCCGCACAAGCTCCGTAAACGTCAGCTCGCCTTCCCCGCGCATTACACCGCGGACATCCGGCTCCCTGGTCAGCACTTTTTTCGCGTCATAGGACACTTCCGGTCCGCCGAGCCAGATCTCCACCTCCGGCAGCACCTTCTTCACGTCACGGACGATCTCCATGACGTAGGAAATATTCCATATATAACAGGAAAAGCCGATAAAATCCGGCTTTCTCCTGTAGATATCCTGTAAAATTAAGTCCATCTGGTGATTGATGGTGTATTCTCCGATCTCAATATCCGCTCCTGGAATCTTCGTCCGCACAAAGGCACGCAGGCTGTAGACACCTGGATTCGAGTGGATATATTTGGCGTTGATCGCCGCCAGCAAAAATTTCATTCGTTCCTCCGTTATACCTGGTACTCGATCTTACGGCCTGTCGGGTTGTACTGGTAATACCGCACGCCTGCGGCGTTCAGCATTCTCTTGGATGCCCGTGTGGATGCGTCGTTCGCGTACTTATCGCTCTCATAGACGATAGTCCGGATGCCCGCCTGGATGATCGCCTTCGCGCACTCGTTGCACGGGAACAGTGTTACGTAAAGCTTGCTGCCTTCCAGACTGCCGCCGCGGTAGTTTAAGATCGCGTTCAACTCACTATGTGTCACATAGAAATATTTTCTATTGTACGGGTCCTCGTCCATCTTGTCCCACGGGAATTCGTCGTCGGAACAGCCTCTCGGGAATCCGTTATAGCCCATGGACAGGATCTTGTTGTCCTCGCTCACGATGCACGCGCCGACCTGTGTGTTCGGGTCCTTAGAGCGCATGGCAGAGAGCTTTGCAACTCCCATGAAATACTCGTCCCACGTAATGTATCCATTTCTCTTTTCTGACATCGATCGTCCTCCATTTCATATATGTAACTGCCCAACGCTCTCACAGTTACGAGTAAAATCCATTTCACGTTTTAATTGATTGTACTTTTGCCTTTTCTACAGCCACCGCAGCAAGCGCAGACCTTTCAGCAATTTTATACGTTCACAATATGATATCCGGCAGCCTTGCACAGGCGGTTCATGATCGCCTGGCCGAGCTGGTCTTTGGAAAAGCTCTCGGAGAAAATACAGTCGACCTTTCTGGCATCGAAATCACGCAGAACTGCAAACAAGTTGTGGGCCACCGTCTCCTCGTGTTCCCGGCTTCCGATCACCTCGAGGTTTCCTCCCTGGTACATGTCCCGGCTCTCCTCGGTGCAGATGATGCCGACTTTCTTTCCCTCTGCTTCCGCTTTCTTTGTCTGATCATTGATGTAGGCAACAACCTTGTCCATGTCGCCCTCCACCAGTGTCATGTCCGCCTTCGGGGCATAATGGCGGTACTTCATTCCCGGCGCCTTCGGCTTGATATCGCCGCTGACCGGTCCTAAGATCACTGGATCGATATCCACCTGCCCCAACGTCTCACGCAGCATCTCGATGGTGATCGCGCCCGGACGGAGAAGTGTCGGAATCTCGCTGGATACATCCACGATGGTGGATTCCACGCCGATTCCCACAGCGCCGCCGTCAATGATCATCTCGATCTTTCCGTTCATGTCCTCAATGACATGTTCCGCCTTTGTTGGGCTCGGTCTTCCGGAAGTGTTGGCACTCGGCGCCGCGATCGGAACACCTGCGAGATGGATCAGGCAATTTGCCACCGGATCCACCGGCATGCGGACCGCAACGGTATCAAGACCGCCGGTGGTTCCGTAAGGTACGATGTCCTTTTTCGGGAAGATCATGGTCAGCGGACCCGGCCAGTACTTTTCAGCCAGTTTCCGGCCTGCCTCCGGGATCTCCTTCACGATCGCCGGAAGTTCTTCCATACAGGAAATATGGGCGATCAGCGGGTTGTCGGACGGACGTCCTTTTGCCGCGTAGATCTTCTTTGCCGCCTCTTCATTTAACGCGTTGGCACCAAGGCCGTAAACGGTCTCCGTCGGGAACGCCACGAGACCGCCGTTTCTCAAGATCTCAGCCGCCTCCAGAAGTCCCGGATTCTTTTCCAGCGCCTCTCTTGTCTTCTCTTCCTCTTTGATACGAACTACTTTTGTATTCATGTTCTGCACTCTCGATTCTATTACTCAAATGTCCAGAAAAACCTGTGTTTCTTCTACACGGTTTCCCATTTTTACGCTCATGCGGCGGTATCGCTGTGGCCTGCCGCGTAATGATAAAGGTGCTGCATAAAACGCAGCACCTTACTTTGTTCAATTGCGTATTCAGTTTAGCACATGAAAGTTATGGTTGCAACTGATTTCCGGCGGATTTACAGGCTTTTCCGGCATCGTTTCCATTCATTTCAATTTTTCTGTTCTTCTTAATATTGCTGTAATAATGATCTGTCCACCGGTTTCTCAGCACTTTTTCACTATTTTCTGAAACAGTGCCTTAGTCTTTCCACTTTCTGATCTCTTTCAGCCCTGAAAGGATCGACTCCACAAAGCTGTCGTAGATCTGGTTGCCTTTCTCCGCCGTTGCCCCGCTTGGATCGCCGCCGATTCCGATGGGCTTTCCGTCCTCGGTCTCCCACTCCTCTGAAACCCAGCCAAGAGTGATCGGGCCATATACGGTGAATGTCTTGTTTCCCATGAACTTTCTCGGGATTCCCGCCTCGGAGGTCTCCAGCTTTACTGTCTCCGGGCGCTCCGCGAGAACCATGGACGTCTCCATCTCACCGCCGTGGAAATCCCAGATATTTCCAGGTGTCACAGTGTCTTTTACCGCCTGGTTTCCGAAGAATGCGCCGCAATTGATGATAAATACGGCGATTCCAAGTTCACTTCTTATCTCCCTGCTTAAGACCTGGATGATCGGGGAGTTTCCGCCGTGGCAGTTCAAGATTGCGATCTTCTTGAATCCGTGATGTGCCAGGCCTTTACAGATGTCGTAGAGAACATGATAAAAGGTATCCGGCTTTAAGGTGACAGATCCGCAGAAGTTCACATGTTCCGTGCTGAGTCCCACCGGGATCAGCGGAAAAATCAACATCGGGTAGTCCGGAATCTCCTTGTCAAGTGCCTCCTTGATCCGTCTCGCCGTTCCCTCCGCGATGATCTCGTCTGTACCCAGCGGACACTGGTTTCCATGCTGTTCCAGCGCCCCCACCGGGATCATGACCACCGTCTCGTCCTTGTCGACCTGTTCCATTTCCAGTCTTGTCAGTTCATTATAATATCTTACCATTTTATTCTCTCCGTTTCTTAAGTCATTGCCGCTTCACTATCTTATTTCGGTCGTTATCCGTCAAGTACTGCCGCCACCTGCCAGCGCTCACTTTTGTGCCTGCGCAGGCTTTTGCTCACTTCTCGCATAAATTGTAAGTCCCCCGAGGCAGACACGGCTTTCGCCGTCTCTATCCCGGGGGAATCTCCCATTTCAGGCGTTATGCCGCCGTATTTTCAGTTTTCTTTTCTCTGTGAACCCCTGCATGGATGATCACGCTGACATGCTTATATACAAGTGCTGTTACGATCGCGTTCAGTCCGCATTTTACAAGGTTGAACGGAACGATCATGAAGATCGCGAATGTATACAGGTTTGTAACTGCCGGGTTGATCTTTGTTCCCATTGCGATGATGTTCTCGATTCCGCCGAAAGCAACTTTTGCGTAGAACGGAAGTGTGATCGCGCAGTTTACAAATATAGCGCCGATGACAGCACAGATGACACCGACAACAAGGGCGATCATAGCGGTCTTTTTCGTCTTATGTCTGCGGTAGATCAGGGCTGCCGGTACGGAGAACATGCAGCTTCCGATGATGTTTCCGAGTTCGCCGACATAATAAGTGCTTGTTCCGTTTAAGAGCAGCTTTAAGAGGTTCTTAACGATCGCGATCAGAGCTGCCTGGGCCGGTCCCATGGCAAAGCCGCCGATCAGTACCGGGAGCTCCGCGAAGTCCAGCTTGTAAAACGGCGGTGCAAACGGAACCGCCACCTGGATCGTCTCCAGTACGGCTGCAAGCGCGCTGAACATAGCGATCAGCACGAGATTTCTGACACTTAATACTTTGTTCTGGTTCATAATGTTCCTCCTTGTACTTGTTGTTCTTCTGTTACAAGGAATTGCTGTGCAGGATCGCTGGCTCACACGGGCCGGGGATGATTCCCTGTCCATGTAAATAAAAAGACCCCGGACCATTGAAAAAGTCCGGGGCTCGAATGAACTACTCCTGTCATACAATTTCTTCTCTCATCCAGACTATACTGTCGGTTTTGGAATCACACCAAATCAGCTGCTTTCGCAGGTCGCGGACTATACCGCCGGTGGGGAATCGCACCCCGCCCCGAAGAACGATATTTATTTGTTCGTTAACAGAATATCACATTTTGCTTCATTCTGCAATATCTTTATGCTTAGCGGAAATGTCCATAAGACTGTCCTGCTGCCATACCACCACGGAGCTCCGCCATCTCGCCGACTGTCACGAGCTGGTAGCCTCTTCTCGTGAGCTCCGGAATCAGCGTTTCTGCCGCAATGGCGCTCTGCTCATAGAGGTCATGCATCAGGATGATATCTCCGTCCTGTACCTGGCTGAGAACTATGTCGATGGTGTGCTGCGCATTTCTCGTCTTCCAGTCCAGTGTATCCACGGACCAGACGATAGACGGCATTCCAGCCTTTGCGAGGACCGCCTTGCTGGCATCGTTGATCTTTCCTCCCGGCGGGCGGACACCTTTCGGCGCGTTTCCTCCTGCTGCAACGATGGCGTCGCGTGTCTGATTTAAGCTCTGTAAGATCTCCCCCTCAGACATTCCTGTCAAATATGTATGTGCCCAGGTATGGCTGTCTGTCTCGCATCCGAGATCCGCCATGCGCTTTACGGTAGACGCATAGGACGCAACTCGGTTGCCCACCATGAAGAATGTGGCTCTTCCGCCGTTCGCTTCCAGGGAATCCAGGATCCGGGGCGTATACTTCGACGGACCGTCATCAAAGGTCAGGGCAACCATCGGTCTTGTCGGGTCAACGCTCTTTCCATTCGGGCCTTCCGGTACCTCCGCACCTTTTCCCGTCACCGTTACCCAGAGTCCATCCACACGGAGTCCGTGTCCCTCGGTTCCCGCAGTCTCCCCGTTCTTCACCGGAGTTGTCCAGGAGCCATTCTGATATACAGAGTAATAAACATCATAATTCTCCGCAAGCTGTCCGGTAAATGCCATGCGGACCGCTTCTAACGGCATATCTGTCTCGGTGCTTCCATTCGGAGTCATATTTTCCTGCCAGGAAAGCCATCCGCTTCCGCTTAAGTTCACCTGGTAAGAAAGCGTGCCGCTCATTCCCTCAGGTTGTCCCAGAAGGCTGGCGCGGATCGCCGTCACATAGCTTCCGGTTCCAGCACGCGCTGTTTTGCTGTCACCATGATACCCACTCCAACCGGTTCCATGCTCATAAATTCCGTAAACTGCGCCCATATCCGCCGCATATGCCGGATCACCGGTGATTCCCACCGATGCAGCGCAGATCAATACAGCTGCCAGCACCGTGCGGACTGCCTGTCTGATCTTCTTCCAATCCATAAGTTCCCCTCTTTTCCCAGTGATCTCCTCACCATATTGATCGTATTTGTAACTGTTCCATACCTTTGCAGCTACTCGTGCCCATATTTTAACATGAAACCGAGAATAAAGGTACCTCTTCCAGACCTTTTTCGTAAATTTCAGAAAAACGTCAGAATTATAACAGAAATCATATTTTTATTTTAACACTTGCGCACATCATAGCGCGAGCTTGCCTGATCTGCATTTTTTTTATATAATGTAGTATGACTTACAGGGGTTATTTATCGAAAGGAGTAACAAAAACATGATTCAGAATCTGAATGAGGAATTATTTTCTTTTATCAAAAAGAGTCCGACCGGCTTCCATGCAGTACATGAGCTGGCAAACTACCTGACCGAGGCAGGCTTCGAGCGTCTTGCTGAGGGCAATACCTGGAATCTCGCTGAGGGCGGAAAGTATTTCGTAACCCGCAACCAGTCCGCGATCATCGCATTCAAGGTATCCCGCAAGGATTATTCCGGCTTCCATATCGCGGCAAGCCACAGCGACTCCCCGACCTTAAAGATCAAAGAGTCTTCTGAGATGAACATCGAGAACCAGTATGTAAAATTAAATGTTGAGAAGTACGGCGGAATGCTCTGTGCACCGTGGTTTGACAGACCACTCTCCGTTGCAGGACGTATCATCGTAAAAGACGGCAACCGTCTCACAACAAAACTGATCAACGTTGACCGTGATCTTCTCATGATCCCGAACCTTGCGATCCATATGAACCGTGAAGTAAACGACGGTTACAAGTACAACATCCAGAAAGATATGCTTCCGTTATACCGCATGAGCAATTCCGGAAAGGCATTCAAAGAGATGATCGCTGAGGAGGCAGGCGTTTCCGTTGACCAGATCAAAGGAATGGACCTCTTCCTTTACAACCGTATGGAAGGTACTGTATGGGGCTGCGACGGCGAGTTTATCTCCGCTCCGCGTCTTGATGATCTCCAGTGCGCATTCACGTCCACAATGGCTCTCTTAAACAGTGAGAGCGACCGCTGCATCCCGGTCGTTGCCGTATTTGACAACGAGGAAGTAGGAAGCGGCACAAAACAGGGCGCTGGCTCCACATTCCTTTACGACATTCTCCGCCGCATCAACCGCAGCCTTGGAAGAACAGAGGAAGAGTACCTCACGTCCCTCGCTTCCAGCTTCATGGTATCCGCGGATAACGGACATGCCGTACATCCGAACTACGCTGACAAGACCGACCCGACAAACCGTACCTACTTAAACGGCGGTCTCGTGATCAAGCACAGCGCAAACCAGAAGTACACAACAGACGCTGTTTCCGCAGCTGTTATGCGCTGCCTCTGCGAGCGTGCAGGTGTTCCGTACCAGGAGTTCTTAAACCGTTCCGATATCCTCGGCGGCTCCACTCTCGGAAATATCTCCAACGCGCAGGTTTCCTTAAACACTGTAGACGTCGGACTTCCGCAGTTAGCTATGCATTCCCCGTATGAGACTGCAGGCTCCAAGGATATGGCCTACCTGGAAAAGGCATTTGAAGAGTTCTTCAAATCCTCGATCCGTGCTGAGGGCGACGGTACACTTGTACTTGAGTAATTCTGATAATAAAATCCGCCGGAAATATTCGCGTTTCCGGCGGATTTTTTATCCTTCCAGTCCAGATGACCGTGTGGAACGCTTCTTTTTGCCTTCTGCCACCTGGAAAAACAGCTTTTCTGTATATCTGCGGGTAGCTGCCTCCGATTCTGAAATTTTTCTGCTCAGATTTGTTTCTACTGCGTCGAACCGTTTAGGCACTGCATCCATTTCTGCCCGCATCGCGCTCATATTCTTATCCATTCCATCCATTCTTGCAAGCATACGATCCAGTTTTTCATTTGTTTCAACCCATTTGGCATTCAGTTCCTGCATACTCCTTGTCAAGCTGATACGATTCTTCTTTATTTCTGATCTCAGATCATTTTCCACCCTATCGATCTTTTCATTACACTCTGTGATCTGTTCATTGCAAGACGTGATCTTCTCCTCACAGGCTGTAATCTTTTCGTCGCAGGCGGTGATCTTCTCCTCACAAGACGTAATCTTTTCATCGCAGGCGATGATCTTCTCCTCGCACGATGTAATCTTTTCATCGCAGGCGATGATCTTCTCCTCGCACGATGTAATCTTTTCATCGCAGGCGATGATCTTCTCCTCGCACGATGTAATCTTTTCATCGCAGGCGGTGATTTTCTCCTCACAAGACGTAATCTTTTCATCGCAGGATGCAATCTTTTCCCCTGTTCTCTCCTCTGATGCTGCAATCTCCGCCCGCATCCGACCTTCTGATGCCACAATCTCTGCCCTCATCCGGCCTTCTGATGCAATAAACTTTTCATCCATTCGGCCCTCAAAGGCAACGAATTTCTCATCCATAAGATCCGAGATCTGTTTCATATCTTCTTTCGTCAAGATATCCCCTCCTTCAAATTTTTTCGTCCCAATTGGTAACAGAATCATAGCATATTGACCTTTTAAATACCATATCGGATTATTAAAAACAGGTGGGCCTTTTTTGTATAATATGACGATTTTATTTCTCTTCATTTGTACATTTTTCCTATCTCATTGCTTCTTATTTAGATACTCCATGATCCCCATATGAATCGTATATGCCAGCTTATCCTGGTACTCCCCGCTGTTTAACAGCGCTGCTTCCTTCCGGTTGCTTAAGAATCCGCACTCCACGATCACGATGGGACATTTCACATGCAGAAGGAGATAGTAATTGCCGTTCGCCTTCGGAAGTCTCCGGTTCTGGTCCCCCAGGACATAGTCGAACCGGTCCTGCAGGATCTCCGCCAGTGCCTTTCCTTTTGACGAATCCCGGTAATAGAATACCTGTCCGCCAGAGACGGATTCCTCGTGGTAGCTGTTCTGGTGGATGCTGACCACAAGGTCCGCGCCGCTCTCCTCAATAATCTCACACCGTTTCTTCATGTCCGCCATTTTTTTCCGGCTGTCCGCTTCGGAATAAAGTCCCGTGTCCGTCTCCCGCGTCATGATGACCTTCACATCATCCTGTTCCAGATACGTTTTCAACCGCTCCGCCACAGCCAGGTTGATATCTTTCTCCAGGCTCCCGTCGACTCCAACCTTGCCGGGATCTGTTCCGCCGTGTCCGGCATCGACTACCACCACCGGTGTCTCTTTTATGTAGGCGTCACCGCTCCCCGTTACATGAATACTCCCATATTTCACTGCCATGACCACCATGGCGAGCAGGCATACGCCGAGAACCGGCTCTATCACTTTCTGCTTCATGCTCTGTTTCCCCGAAAATCCGCTCTTCATAATACTCTATTTCGTGGGGAACCAGTTTATGTGCGGATTTTCCTGTCTCTGCTCAATCCCACACAAGTTCTGGAGCCTGGCTTCCGCTCTTATCGCCTCCATCAGCCGAATCCCCATATTCCCCTCAGTGTTTTCAGATTTTTACATATACTTTCCTGCATTGACACGCCAATATGCCATCTGTATAATAGAGTCAGACAACACGAAAGGTCAGGTTTCTAACATGGCAAATGAAAAATTGAAATTCGTCTGCGATTACATGGAAGGCGCCCATCCGGCTATCATGAATGAGCTGCTCTCCACAAATATGATGCAGACTTCCGGGTACGGTCTCGACGAGTTCTCCGAATCTGCCCGGGATAAGATCCGCAAAGCCTGCGGTGCTCCAAATGCGGGAGTCTATCTCCTCGTGGGCGGAACCCAGACAAACGCTACCATCATCGACGCTCTTCTCCGCTCCTACCAGGGTGTTCTCTGTGCGGAGACCGGTCACATCGCGGTCCATGAGGCCGGTGCCATCGAATTCGGCGGACATAAAGTGCTCCCGCTGCCCCATACATATGGAAAGATCACAGCCGCCCAGGTCACCTCTTATATGGACACCTTTTTATCTGATGATAACCATGAGCACATGGTCATGCCGGGCATGGTCTATATCTCCCAGCCGACGGAATACGGAACCCTGTATTCCCTGGAAGAACTGACTGCCCTCAGCGAAACATGCCGTAAGTACCATCTCCCGCTCTATGTGGACGGTGCAAGACTGGCTTACGCTCTCGCTTCACCGGAAAATAACGTGACATTGAAGGATCTTGCGAGACTCTGCGATGTCTTCTATATTGGCGGAACGAAGTGCGGAGCGCTCTTCGGCGAGGCGGTCGTGATCCCGGATCCGGCGCTGATCCCGCACTTTTTCACGATCATAAAGCAGCACGGCGCGCTTTTTGCGAAGGGCCGCATTCTGGGGATCCAGTTCGATACCCTGTTCACAGATGATTTGTACCTTCATATCGGGGAATCTTCCCTCGACTGCGCAGCCGCGATAAAATTAGCTTTAAAGGAAAACGGTTACCAGTTCTTCCTTGAGACTCCGACAAACCAGATCTTTATTATTCTGGAGGACGAAGTCCTGCACCGCCTGGAAGAGCAGGCGGAATTCAGCTTCTGGGAGAAATATGATGACTCCCATACCGTGATCCGGATCGCCACAAGCTGGGCGACAACGAAGGAACACACTGACGCGCTGATCGGGCTTTTAAGGGAGAACCGAGTTTGACCTGAAAGCATTTCTTAACGGCATATGGCTCTATTCGGAACCAGTTCTCCTGTCTCAATATGAGACCTGCACCGCTGCTATAACTATAGAACTTTTTGTTCCCGTACAGCGCCTGGTTCCGTTCAATATTACATACTCAGGAGGTATTCCCATGACAGACAGACAACAGCTGATCGTAAACAACGTAGATACCGTAAAACAGCTCATCCTCGACGCGGAGCGCTGGATCTGGGCCCATCCGCAGACCGGTTACACCGAGTGGCAGGCCCATGACTATCTCGTAGAGAAGTATGAGGCTCTTGGATACACACTCGTAAAAGCCGGAAACATTCCGGGCTTTTACACCGATGTTGAGACAGGAAAACCAGGACCAAAGGTAGCGATCTTCGGTGAGCTGGATGCCCTCGATATCGCGAACCATCCGGAATCCGTAAACGGAATGACCCACTGCTGCGGACATAACGCCCAGTCCGCTGCCCTTTTAGGAATCGCAGCCGCATTAAAACAGCCCCATGCCCTTGACGGTCTCTGTGGATCCATCCGCCTCGTTGTCGTTCCGGCTGAGGAGATGATCCAGCTGGCATTCCGTGAGGAGCTCCGCCAGAAAGGCATTATCAAGTACAACGGCGGTAAGACCGAGTTCATGTACCGTGGCCTCTTAGACGGCGTCGACATGGCCATGATGGTTCACGGCATGACAAAGGGATCCGGTGTCAATGAGGACGGCGATACCGATCTTGACTTTCAGGCATTGCTCGGAATGAACGGCTGTATGGCAAAAAATATCCGCTACAAAGGAAAATCTGCCCATGCAGGCGGAGCTCCTCATATGGGAATCAACGCAGAATACGCCGCTATGCTGGGTCTTCAGGCATGCAACGATCTGCGTGAAACATTCCAGGAGAAAGATACGATCCGCTTCCATCCAATCCTTATGGGCGCAAACTGTGCCGTAAACATCATCCCGGACGAGATGAAGATCGAGAGCTATGTCCGCGGAAAATCCTTAGACGCGATCAAGAGAGAGAATATTAAGGTCAACCGTGCGCTGACCGGTGCCGCACTTGCTATGGGCGCAGGCGTAGAGCTGAGCGACCGTCCCGGATATGCTCCGGAGTATCATGATCCGGCATTCATGAAGCTTGCTGAGGAATGCTGCGTGGCACTCTGCGGAAGAAAGAAAGTTGTCTTCGACTATAACGGCTGGAGCACCGGTTCCTCTGACTTCGGCGATGTTACCTGCGTAATGCCGGGTGTACAGATCAACGCGGGCGGCGCTGTCGGTACTCTCCACGGCATCGACTTCCAGATCACCGATCCGAACCGTATGTGTGTGAACGCTGCAAAGGTTCAGCTCTTCCTCGTAGATGCCCTGCTCTCCAACGATGCTGTGGCAGCAAAAGAGATCATCGCAAACTACAAGCCGCAGTACCCGTCCATCAAGGCATACCTTGAGGCCATCGATGCACTGACACTTGATAAAGATGCAGTTAAATATGATGAAAAAGGAAATGCGATCGTAGATTTCCAGAACTAAACAACCCAATTTCTTTCCGGGCAGCGCAATGCCACCGAACAGCTCCCGAAAGCATTTCCTGTTCATTTCAAACATATACAGCTTATATAAACGTCCGCCGGAGATATTCCATGTCTCCGACGGATTTTTTCTTTTCCCCCTTCCTTTCCCCATCAGCAACATATTCTCCAGTTTTCTCTTGCTCTTTTTGTTTCCTGCGATAAAATACTTTTCAAAAACAGAAAGGTATGATAATACTATGAGAAAAACTGCTCTGCCTACAGACCGTCTTTCTGAAATGACCCGTCAAAAGCTCTCCAGGTTCGAAGCGTGGCTGCTCCGGAATGGAAAATCTTACCAGACGATCCGTTCCTATCTCTATACTGCCAGGCTTTTTCTTTCCATGTACCCTGAGGTAACACATGATAATCTGATGCTCTATAAGTGTTATCTCATCGACCGGTACAAGCCCAGCACTGTAAATTTGCGGATCCGCGCAATGAACTGTTTTATGGAATTTCTTGATCTTCCCGCCTCCAGGGTCCTTATGGTCCGCCTTCAGCAGAAACCATTTCTGGAAAATGTGATCAGTCAGGCCGACTATGAGTACCTGAAAAAATGCCTCCTGCGCGATGGAAAACTCACCTACTACTTTGCGGTCCGGATCATGGCCACCACCGGTGTGCGGATCAGCGAACTTCTCCAGATCCATGTGGAAGATATGATCCGCGGACAGATGGATCTGTACTCAAAAGGAGATAAGATCCGGCGGGTCTACTTCCCGCAAAATGTCCAGGAGGCCTGCCAGCTGTGGCTTCAAAATGAAAAGCGCACCAGTGGCAGCTTATTTTTAAACCGTTTCGGAAATCCGATCACCACGAACGGGATCCGGGATCAGCTTAAGGTTTTTGCACTTCGATACAATCTGGATCCATCTGTCGTACATCCCCATGCATTCCGACATCTGTTTGCCAAAAATTTTATAGAAAAATGTGATGATATCGCGCTCCTGTCCGACATTCTCGGACATGAGAGCATTGAGACTACCCGCATTTATCTGCATAAAAGCAGTACCGAACAGCAGAACCTTTTCAATCAGATCGTAAACTGGTAAAATTCCTGCTGCCCTGTTATTATTCAAAGGATACGCTATGAAAGAACTTCCAAAAGACCAGGAAAACCTGGCAGAATCATTTAGATTGTATTTAAGAAAAAAGAATATGTCTGAAAATACCGGAGACGCATATGGACGGACTATCAGACAGCTTCTGTCTATCTATCCCGTTCCAACTGAATCTCTTCTCCGAAAATACCGGAGTCTTTTAATTGCCAATTACCGTCCTGCAACGATCAATCAGCGGATCTACGCCGTAAATCATTTTCTTCTTTTTCTGGAAGAAGAACAGCCGGAACTCTATCCCGATCTCTCCGGCTTCCGTCTTCACTCGGTAAAGATTCCCCGGGACACCTTCCAGGATTCCATCATCACAAACGAGGACTGTGAGACGCTCCAGCGGAACCTGAAAGCAGAGCACCACGACTTCTGGTATTTCATCGTCCGATTTCTGGTGACTACCGGTGCCAGGGTCAGTGAGCTGGTGCAGATCAAGGCGGAACATTTAACCTGCGGGTATCTTGATCTCTACTCCAAGGGCGGGAAGATCCGCCGCATCTACATCCCGGATTCCCTCTGTCAGGAGGCAAAAGCCTGGTGTGACCGCCGCGGCATCACCTCCGGCTTTCTTTTTGTGGGAAAAAATGGACGCCCCGTGACGACCAGAGGCATCCATTCCCAATTAAAACACTATGCAGTCCGGTATGGCATCGATCCTAATACCATGTACCCTCATTCTTTCCGCCATCGGTTCGCGAAAAATTTTCTGTCCCGAAGCGGCGATATCTCTCTTTTGGCGGATCTTCTCGGGCATGAGAGCATCGAGACCACCCGAATCTACCTCACACGTTCCAGCAGGGAGCAGAAGCTTCTGCTGGATGAGATGGTGACCTGGTAGTTCCGGCGCAAAGGCGCCATAATGATCTTAGTTCCACTGGATGGAATCCCACGCGGCAGAATCCTCAAACCCAAGTTTCCAGCACGCGACTCCCGCCAGATCGTTCTGACGGACCACGTTCATCTTTTCTTTTAAGGACCGCTCCTCCTCCATCCAGAGGAACTGGGCACCGTCATTTGTCTGTTTTTCACCATAATATTGGGCGGTATCCGCCTGCCAGGTGAGTTCCACCTGGTTATTGTCCACCCACTTCTTCGCATCCGCGATTCCCATCGCCTTGGAGGTGATGGATCCGTCCCCGGCTTCGATCCAGAGTCTCGTGTAGAACGGAACGGCATTGATCAGCTTCTCCTTCGGAACATCCTCGAGCATTCCGGAGATTCCATTCTTCACGTAGCTGATAGAGGACACAGAACCCGGCTCACCGCCCGCAAAGTGCTCATCATATCCCATCATGATCACATAATCCGCAACAATTCCCTGTTCTTTCAGGTTATAGAAGCTGTTGTATCTCGCCGGAACATAGTTGTCCACGGACAGGACAATGCCCTTCTGGCGGCACGGGATCGATAATTCCCGGATAAATTCGATATAATGGACGCCCGCCTCTGTTTTCAGGCTCTCAAAATCAAGGTTCAGACCATCCAGGTCATATTTTTCCGCATCCGCGATCAGGCTGTCGATCAGCTTGCGGCGGGTAGATGTAGATGCCAGCAACGTCTCCGTCTGGACATCAGCGCTGAAGTTATCGATCAGCGCCCATACCTGAAGTCCTTTCGCGTGAGCTTTCGTCACATAGTCCTTGCTCGCCAGGGACTTATAGTTTCCATTGTTGTCTGTCAGGGAAAACCAGGTCGGGGAGATCACGTTCATCCCTTTTGTCTTCGCCACAATGCTGTCAAAGGTATTGTTTCCGTCCTGACTTGTTACCTGGTGCCAGCCGAGAACGATCTTTCCGCTCATGCTGGTATTCTTGTATACGGGAGCTGTAAAATTTCCGGAAAATTTCTGGCTCTCCGCGGCTGCCAGGCGCTTATTCTCCACATATCCGATATTTCCGTCGGAAGATGCGACCTGGGACCATTTCTCCATCGTATTGAGAACGGTCACCGTATCGTCCTTTGCTAGGTCTGTCAGAATTTTGCTCTTCACGCCGCCCTTCACTCTCAGACTTCCGTTCTTTTTCACCCGCGCGATATTTCTTGTTCCCCAGTCATTGATCAGGACACGTCTTCCATCCCCGGAATCAAAGGTCTGGATCTGCACATCCGTATAGTTTGCGATCAAACCCAGCGTCAGGTAAACCTCATCATCTTTTACAAGAAGCAGCGGGGCACCATTGGATCCCTTTGTCTCCGCGTCCGCATAGACGATCTGGTCCGGAAGCGCATATACGAGAAGATTTTCCGTGCTGTCCCAGTAGAACCGCTCGTTAATGTGGTCATTCACCCATGAGACCGGAAGATAGGTCTGGCCGTTTTCATAGATTCCTGTCTGCTCCTGCTGTTCATAGTTATAGAAGACCGCCGTCTCATCCCCGGACACACCATAAACTTCCGCGAGATCCGCCCGCTCTTTCGTCGGTATATACCGGTCCAGTACCTGGAATCCGACAAATCCGACGGCGATCAGGATGATCAGACCGACAGCAACCAATACAGGAACTATTTTTCTCATTCGTTATCACTCTTTCCGCACGCCGTTTCCCAGAACTCTGCATTTATTTCCGCTTCTCACCGGCCGCATACTGAATCGTTATTTATTACGGATGATCCGGCAAGGTATACACAGATTGTATACTTTGCCGGATCTTCAAGATAGCTTAAGTATACCACAACGCGGAATGTCTGTCTGTTAACTTTTTGTAACGAATTATTGTCAGCAGTCTTACGAATCATCTGGCAGAACGATCCCCCAGCTGTTGAATCTATATTACTTCGTACATATAACCTGGTTCATTTCCGTGCGATTTACTGCTATCCAGTACCGCCAGATCCATTCTATGCGGCAGCTTCCATCTTTCCTTATTTTCTCGTTCTTCTCCTCCGGCCTTTCGTCTCCGTGATATCCGCTTCGCTCAGATAGACCTTATCAAACCGTATCTCCTTCAGACCGCCGCCTTCCGCCTGGACATAATCTCCCATATAGAACATTCCATCCTCACGAACTTCAAACAGTTTCTCCCATTCTCTCTGCCCGGAAAGTTTTCCGTCCATGTAGATCGGGATTCCTTTTTCCGTGTACCGCTTAAGTCCATTCAGATAGCGCGTCATCTCCTCGACACTTCGATTTTCCGAGCCATACGTTCCGCTTGCTGTTTCCATACTCGTATATACCTTTCTTTTCTTCGTGCCGCATATCTATGTCATGCACGGTCTTATCGATGCTCTTCATTGTACGTTCTCCCCCTGTGCTGTCGATTTTAAGTTATTTAAATGCCTCTGTCCCGGCTTTTCCGCGATGACTGAAGAAGGTTATACTGTGACATGTTTCTCCCCGCTGCTGTATCATTGGCCGGTCAGATCTCATTTATTGTGTCGTTTCTGAGTATCGGGCTTTTCCCTTTTATAACGGTTAGGGAAATTGTCCTTTTATGTCATTTTTACAGGATCCGCTGAAAAAATCCCCCGCACTCCTTCGTGACCGAGAAGGCATCCGCTGAAAACGGAATCCGCTCTGTATTGATCCGAAATCTTCTCGAGAATTCTCTTCTGGACTCCTCGCTTCCAAATACCGCGAGACTCTGCCAGCTTTTTTTCTGTTTCGCTCTCTGTTCCATCTCGAATTCCCGGAAACTCTCCTGCTGCCACTCCGTAAAGGAACCCACCAGGAACTTTTTATCGCATCTCCAATATAATTCATTTACGCCATCTTTGACCGATCCGAAATCGATCAGGATATCGTCATATCCCCTCTGCAGCACCTCCTTCACAGCCTCCGGCCCTGCATGCTTATAATAATCCGCATCCAGGACCCTGTATGGATTTTTCTGTCCCATCTGCCCCGTACAGACGTATTCGAGCTTTTCCAAGTCCCCCGACTCATTAAATTCCAGCAGTATGGCTTTCCTTCTGAGGTATCCCGCGAGATAGTTTGTCAGCATGATCGAAAAATGGGTGCACCCCACCCCGGTATTGCTCCCAGCGATTCCGATCATTCTGCATCGCTTCTCCTGAGTCTCTGTGATAATTTTTTTCTTTTCCATCTGGTTTCTCCTGTACCATCGTTCCATAGATCCCGGTAACAGGTGTTGGCAGCTTTATCTTCTCTGAATGGATTTGAAAAGAACGGAAGAAAGAAATAATGAATATCAGATAAAACTTTTGGAAGTTTCAGACGTGCTTTTTTC
>Ga0129311_1000439_pt1 | contig 37624 bp, 38 predicted proteins | sample Go1ome_FD_94435 | JGI IMG/M metagenome (GOLD analysis project Ga0129311, IMG submission 94435) | Western lowland gorrila individual fecal microbial communities from Wisconsin, USA - Go1022B metagenome | ecosystem: Host-associated > Mammals > Digestive system > Large intestine > Fecal | place...
CTGGCTCACATCTCAGCTTTGGCGGTAGCTCTGGCTGCTGTTTTGTCCGGTTCTCACTCCTACCGCTCGTCCAAGCTGCTTCGACGTACCGCTTGACGGAAACTCTTATACTTCTTTACAAGCCCGGCTCCATGCCGCGCCTGGTTTTTGCGCTCTTTTTTGCTGGTTGCTCTGCAATCTGCTCCTGTTTACCCTCCACACTTTTTCTTTTAGGCCATGTTTTGCTCATCTCTTGATGTAACAGTATACCATGATTTTCCCTGTTCTTCAAGAGAAAGTAGCGGTTGGCATTTCCCAGTGCCCGTGGTATAATAATAAAGTTCATTATGCCTGCAAACGGCGGATACTAGACATGAGAGACATGAGAGACATGAGAAGACAACGAGGTGTGGCGATATGAGTACATTTACCGATTTGACCGAGACCACCATCAGCCGGAAAGAGCAGTACAGCGGTCCGCTGTTCACCGTCCATTCCGATGTGGTGCGGCTGCCAAACGGCAATACCTCCGTCCGGGAAGTGGTGGAGCATGTGGATGGTGTGGCCGTGCTGCCTCTGGATGAGCGGAACAACGTACTGACTGTGACCCAGTACCGCTACGTGTTTGGAAAAACGCTGCTGGAGATCCCGGCCGGCAAGCTGGACCCCGGCGAGGACCCCGCCGCCGGCGCCCTGCGGGAACTGAAGGAGGAGACCGGCGCCGTGCCGGATGTGTTTTTGCCTCTGGGCGCCATCCTGCCCGCCCCCGGCTGTTACAGCGAGGTACTGCACCTGTTTTTGGCCAGGGGTCTGCACATGGAGGACCAGCAGCTGGACCCGGATGAATTTTTGAATGTGGAGCGCATCCCCTTTGACGAGATGGTCCACCGCTGCATGAACGGCGAGATTGAAGACGCCAAGACTGTGGCCGCCGTGCTGAAAACCAAGCTCCTGCTGAACCTTTAAAAACATAACGGAGGGCTTTCATGAACACCCAAAAAACTGTTCTGATCGTCGAGGACGAAAAAAATATCGTGGACATTCTGCGCTTCAACCTCCAGAGGGAGGGCTATCAGACCCTGGAAGCCTATGATGGCGAAAGCGGCCTTTCCCAGGCTGTTTCCTCCAACCCGGACCTGATCCTTTTGGATGTGATGCTGCCCAAGATGAACGGCTTTGATGTGTGCAAGACCCTGCGGAGCCAGGGCAGCAATGTGCCGGTCATCATCCTCACCGCCCGGGAGGAAGAATCCGACAAGGTTCTGGGCCTGGAGATCGGAGCCGATGACTATATCACAAAGCCCTTCTCCATGCGGGAGTTGATCGCTCGGGTGGGTGCCAATATCCGCCGCACCTCCATGGCCGCCCCCGCCGCCACAGCCGCCGCGTCCGCCATGCCGGTGGCCGGAGACCTGTCCATCAACACCGACAGCCACCAGGTCTTCCGGGGCGGCAAGGCCATCGACCTGACCCAGCGGGAATATGAGCTGCTCACCTTCCTGGCCAGTCACCCCAACAAGGTCTACTCCCGCATCGCCCTCATGGAGCAGGTGTGGAACTACGGCTATGTGGGCGACGATGTGCGCACCGTGGATGTGACGGTGCGGCGCCTGCGGGAGAAGATCGAGGCGGACCCCGCCAATCCCGTGTACATCCTGACCCGCCGGGGCGCCGGATACTATTTCGCCGTGTGACCGCTCCGGCCAGCACCTATCCCACATAAAGAGGTGATCGTCCTTGTTCCGCAGCCTGCACATGAAGCTGATGCTGATCTTGCTGCTGCTCATCACATCGCTGATGGCAGTGGTGGGAGCCTTTTTGACCACCAGCGTCTCCAGCTTTTATATCAACACGTTTTACCAGCAGATGGCCGGTGTCTTCGGCGAGGAGCACCGGGACTTCGTGTCAGACCTGCGGGCTGAAGCCGCCCATGAGGACGGAGCCGAACAGCTGCAGGAGCTGATGAAGGCCTATGCCGGCGAGCTGGGCATCGATTACCGCAGCCGCAACTACTTCATTCTGGACGGCCACACCGGCCGCTTTCTCAGCGGCTCCGCCGGGGAGGAGAGCCTGCCCCGGGAACAGACCGCCAATCTCCTGACCGCCCGGAACGCCGTGGCCCAAAACGACCCCTCCCTGGTGGGCGACGAAAGCGACATCACCGCCGACTATATGGATGTGGCCATTCCCATCATGGGCGGCGACAACGCCTATATCATCTATATTCTGGACACAAAGGAATCCGTGTCTGAGCTGAACAGCCAGCTGTTCACCATTATCATGCAGGCCATGGTCATCGGCCTGCTCATCTCCGTGCTGCTGAGCTTTTTGCTGTCCAAGACCATGGTGGGCCCCATTGAAAAGCTCACCGCCGGTGCGGAAAAGGTGGCCGCCGGCAACTTTGACAGTGCCCTGCCGGTGGAATCCACCGACGAGATTGGCATCCTCACCGGCACCTTCAATGAAATGGCCAGCATTTTGCAGGAAACGCTGGCCGCTGTGGAAAATGAGCGCGACAAGCTGGACACCCTGTTCCTCCATATGACCGACGGCGTGGTGGCCTTCAACCACGAGGGACAGCTCATCCACTGCAACCCCGCCGCCAACACCATGCTCCACCGGAACGTGGACAACCGCTGTACGTATGAGGAGCTGTTCGGCGCTGTTTATCCCTTCCGGGAGATGCTGGCCCTTCAGCGGCCCAACTACGCCGAGGGCGAGATGGTGGTGGAGGACCGGACACTGGAGCTGTATCTGGCCCCCTTCTCCGACCAGGCCCGGGGCGGCGTGCTCATCGTGCTCCACGACGTGACGGAGCAGCACCGCAACGAGGAGCGGCGGAAGGAATTCGTGGCCAATGTATCCCACGAGCTGCGCACCCCGCTCACCAACGTCCGCAGCTACGCCGAGACCCTGCGGGACGCCAACGGTGACATCCCCACAGAGACCGCCAACAGCTTTCTGGACATCATCATCACGGAGACGGACCGGATGACCCACATCGTCCAGGACCTTTTGACCCTGTCCCGGCTGGATTCCGGCCACACGGAGCTGGCCCTCACCCGATTTTCCTTTGCCGATGCCATCACCAGCGTCTGCCGGGCCAACGCCCTGGCCGCCAAAAACCACAGCCACCAGCTGACCTGCGGCTCCCTGGATGGCCTGCCCCGCATCGTGGGCGACCGCCGCCGGCTGGAGCAGGTCATGATGAACATCATCGGCAACGCCATCAAGTACACCCCCGACGGCGGCCACATCCGCATCACCGCCGGCTCCACGGACACCGACGTATGGATGGAGGTCTGCGATGACGGCATCGGCATCCCGGAAAAAGACCGTGACCGGATTTTCGACCGCTTCTACCGGGTGGACAAGGCCCGCTCCCGGGAGTCCGGCGGCACTGGTCTGGGGCTTTCCATTGCCCGGGAGCTGGTGCTCCGGCACAACGGTTCTCTGGCCTTGGCGCCCCATGAGGGCCCGGGCACCACGGTGCGGCTGGTATTGCCGATCGCCGGTCCCCCGGCATCGTAACGTTTGCTGCGCCGCACTTCCGCTTTCATATTCCGCAACCACTTCATGCCTATTTTCCCGCCAAGGAGGTGCCGCTGGATGGGGACCCACAAAAAAACACACAGCCGTCTGGACCTGCTCCAAAATATCGCCATCACCCTTCTGACGGTCTCCTCGGTGATGCTGTTTGCAGCCACACAGTTCTCCTCTCTGTCTCAGGGCAGCAGTATGCTGAACCGCTGGTTCTCCGCCTCCTCTTCACCATCCGCCGCAGCGGCGGAAGAGGAGGCCGTGCCGCTGTCGGCTCCGGTTCGGGTAGCCGTGTCTGGAACCTACAGCTGCTACGGCAGCGTGACTCTCTCCTCCGGCAGTGAGGATTTCATTCCCCTGGCCACCCGCCTGGGAGAGGCCCTGGGCTCCGCCCGCAGCTTTCTCTCCTGCGAAAGCCAGGACTTTATTGACGCGCTTTCCCAGCCCTCCATTTTCTATGATTTTTGGGAAGCGCTGCCTTTGTCTGTTCTGGCGGAGCTGATCTCTCTGCCGGATGTGCCTGCTGCCATCGCCTCCACCGACGCCCGGCAGCTGGTGATCTCCGCGTCTGACAGCGGCACCGTGCAGCTGCTGCTGTGGGATGGGGACAGCACCTATCTCCGCTGCGGCACCGCCATCACCGCCGGAGACCTGGAGGACACCATCAGCCGGTATGAGTTGGGCGGCGCCTACTTTGCTTTTGATTACGCAGAAAACAACGAAACGTTCCGGCAGGTCTTCTCCCGCTCTTTGTTCCTGTCACCCCTGCCCCAACTGCCGCTATTGTCTGTGTCCAATGCTCTGGCTGATACGGATGCCGTGCTGACCCAGCTAGGCTTCAATCCCTATACCAATTCCCGTTATATGGAATCCAGCGGCACCGAGGTCGTCACGGAGGGAGACCAGTCCGTCCGCCTTTTGCCGGAAGGGATCATCCGCTACCAGGGCAGCGGCAAGTCGGACCTTTTCATTGACGCCGAATCTGAGAACCCCACATTGTGGGAAGCTGTGTCCGGCGCCAGCGAGCTTTTAAACCGCCTGCTGTCCGGCCACACCGGAGACGCGGTTTTGTACTTACAGCGGGTCCAGCAGGCCGGCTCCGCCACAGTCCTGCGTTTTGGCTACCAGGCAGGCGGTGTACCCATCCGGTTTGCGGACGGCACCTGCGCCGCGGAGGTCGTCCTCAGCGGCACCGCTGTCTCCTCTTTGACCTTGTGCTTCCGGCAGTATACCGCCAGGAATGAAAATTCCCTTCTGCTGCCGCTGAAGCAGGCCATCGCCATCGCCGCCCGGCAGGAGAACAGGGAGCTGTTCATCGCTTATACGGATAACGGCGCCGACACCGCCTCCGCCGCCTGGATGCTGGAATGACCACCTTCACAGAAAGGAACCGCCCATGCAAAGCTCCCGCCTGAAAAACATCATCATATTGATTCTGGCTCTGGTAAACATATTTTTGTTGGCTTCCCTGTTCAGCCGGTTCAGTGCCCGTCGGGAATCCCGGGAGCAGACCACCTCCCACCTGACGGAACTGTTTGCCGCTAACGGCATGACCCTGTCTCCAGACGCGGTCTCCTTTCAGCCGCCGCCTACCGGCGGCATCCTGCCCCGGGACACTGCCCAGGACCGGCAGATGGCCAGCCTATTGCTGGGAGACGGATTGTCTTATTCCGACCAGGGCGGTGGTATCTGGTCTTACGACAGTACCGACGGCGCAGCGGTCTTCCGCTCCGGCGGCAGCTTCGATGCCGCTGTCCATATCGGCACGGACACAGAGGCGGAGGCTCTCTGCCGTTCCGTCTGCCGCCGCTTCCACTATGAAGAGTTGGCCTTCCAGCGGGAGGACGGACGCTTTACCGCCAGTGCTGTCCGCACATTCAACAACTGCCCCGTGTACAACTGTACCATCAGCTTTTCCTGGGATGAGGGCACCCTTTCCGTCAGTGGCACCTTCCTGCCGGATACTCTTACCGCTGCCGCCGAGGAGGACAGCCTCTCCGCTGTGTCGGCCTTATCGTTCTTTTTGAGCGCCCAGCGGGAGCTGGGTGCCGTAGCCACCTCTATTACGGATATCTACTCCTGTTATGAGGTGCAGACCACTTCCGCCGCTTCCATGACCTTGGTGCCCGCCTGGTGTATCTGCACAAACATTGGTTTATATTATGTAAACTGTTATACCGGTACAGTCACCCATGGCTGACAGTCTCCGCTGATATTTTGGCTACATTGAAACGTTTTACAGAAACATCCGCAGGAATGATTTGCATTTCCACGGTGGATATGCTATATTGATGATGTGTGAGTTTCCCCGGGTTTAATTTTCCCAGGCCCGCAGCCTTTCCGCGGGTATGAAGCGGCACCGGCCGGGCAAACTGTTTTTGTGACCGTTCTGCCGCCACAGAAGAATGTGCCTTGAAGAGAGGGTAAAGAACTTGACGAAATATTTAGTTCAGGGTGGAAAACCCCTGTTTGGTGAAGTAGAGATCAGCGGCGCAAAAAATGCCGCTGTTGCCATTATCCCCGCCGCCCTCATGGTGGACGGCGTCTGCCGTATTGAAAACATCCCCCAGATTTCTGACGTGACCCTTTGCCTGCGCATCCTGGAGCAGCTGGGCGCCAATGTCCGCACCATCAACCGCCACACGGTGGAGATTGACTGCCGGAAAATCCATTCCACCCGCACCCAGCAGAATCCCGCGGGGAAGATCCGCGCCTCCTACTATCTGGTGGGTGCCCTGCTGGGCCGCTTTGGCCGGGCAGAGGTCGCCATGCCCGGCGGCTGCAATTTCGGCGGTCTCCGTCCCATCGACCAGCATGTGAAGGGCTTTTCCGCCCTGGGCGCCAAAGTCATCGTGGAGGGCGGCTTTATCCACGCCATTTGCGAATCCGGCCGTTTAAAGGGCTGTAGCATCTATTTGGATGTGGTATCCGTGGGCGCCACCATGAACATCATGATGGCTGCCGCCATGGCGGAGGGCAACACCGTCATTGAAAACGCCGCGAAAGAGCCCCACATCGTGGATCTGGCCAACTTCCTGAACTCCATGGGTGCCAACATCCGGGGCGCCGGCACGGACACCATCAAGATTCGGGGCGTGGACCGCCTTTCCGGCGGCACCTACGCCATCATTCCCGACCAGATCGAGGCAGGCACCTACATGGCGGCCGTGGCCGCCACCGGCGGTCAGGTCCTGGTGAAGAATATCATCCCCAAACATATGGACTGCATCACCGCCAAGCTGGTGGAAATGGGTGTTGAGGTCGAGGAACACGAGGACACCCTTCTGGTCCGCCGCACCAGTCCTCTGCAAAAGGCCAACGTGAAGACCATGCCCTATCCCGGCTTCCCCACGGATATGCAGCCTCAGATCACCACAGTCCTCTCTCTGGCCCAGGGCACTTCTCTGGTGACGGAGGGTGTTTGGAGCAACCGCTACCGCTATGTGGACGAGCTGCGCCGTATGGGCGCCAACATTCAGGTAGATGAAAAGACCGCGGTGGTGGAGGGCGTGGACCATCTCACCGGCGCTCCCATCCAGGCCTACGACCTGCGGGCCGGCGCCGCCATGGTCATCGCCGCTCTGGCCGCCCACGGCGAAAGTGAGATCAGCTCCGTCCATTACATTGAGCGGGGCTATGAGGACATTATCCAGAAGCTCCGCCGCCTGGGCGCCGATATCCGCTCCGTGGAGGAGCCCGAGGAAGCAGAGGAGCGAAAAGCCCATATCGGCTGAGGCGTTCCCTTTTATAACTTGTGTATTCATGGCGTCCGCTGAGGAGGATGGCGACCTTAGTCGGCGTTCTCCTCAGCGGACGCCAATTTCTTTTCCCTGTGTTTTCACAACGACAGACAGCGAGGTATCTTATTTGACCACCGTACATACTCTGGCCAGCGGGTCCTCCGGCAACGCGGTTTTGGTATGCTGCGAAGGTACCCGCCTGCTGGTGGATGCCGGCATTTCCTGCCGCCGCATCACCTGCTCCCTCCGGGAGCTGGGACTGACGCTGGAGGATCTGACCGCCATCCTTTTGACCCACACCCATTCCGACCATACCGCCGGCTTGCAGACCTTGCTGAAGCGAAGCCGGCTCCCCATCTTCGCCAGCGAGGACGCCGCCCGGGGCCTCTGTTTCCGGCTGCCCCAGTGCGGCGAACGGCTCCGTTCCTTTTCCCGAAACAGCCGTTTTGACCTGGGCAGCTGCTCCGTCACCGCGTTTGCCACCTCCCATGACGCTCCCGGCGCCTGCGGCTACCGCTTTGATACGCCGGACGGCAGTGTGGGCCTGCTGACGGACACCGGCTATGTCACTGAAGAAGCCGCGGACGCTTTGCCCGGCGTGGACCTGGCCCTTCTGGAATCCAACCACGATGTGGAAACTCTGGAATCCGGCCCCTATCCCTATTATTTGAAGCAGCGTATTTTGGGCAGCAAAGGTCATCTCAGCAACGATACCGCCGCCCGCTTCGCCGTAACGCTGGCAGAAAACGGCGCCTCCGACATCATCCTGGCCCATCTGAGCAAGGAGAACAACACGCCCACCATGGCCCGCGGCGCCGTGGAGCTGGCGCTGTCCGCCGCCGGGCTGGCGCCGGAATTGTCCGTGGCACCCCGGGACAGCTTGGGTCCCTGCCACACAGTCACCCGGAGGTGCGTATGCAGAAAGTGACCATTCTCTGCGTGGGCAAGCTGAAGGAAAAATTCTACGCCGACGCCGTTTCCGAATACAGCAAGCGGCTCTCCCGCTTCTGCAAGCTGGACATCGTGGAGCTGAATGAGGAGCGGCTGCCGGAGGGCCCCTCCCCCGCTCAGGTGGAGGCAGCCCTCTCTAAAGAAGCGGATGCCATCCGGGCAAAGCTGCCTCCCGCCGCCATGGTCATCGCCCTGTGCGTGGAGGGCAAGCAGCGCTCCAGCGAGGAACTGGCCCGGCTCATGGCCGACAGCGCCAGCCGGGGCGCCAGCCACCTGGTGTTTCTCATCGGCGGCTCCTTTGGGCTGCACCCTTCCGTCAAGGAATTGGCGGCAGTGAAGCTGTCCATGTCCCCTATGACCTTCCCCCACCATTTGGCCCGGGTCATGCTGCTAGAGCAGATCTACCGGGCTTACCAAATCAACGCGGGGACGAAATATCATAAATAAGCCCTTAAAAAGAACGGAGTGACCGTGCTGTGAAAAAGCCTGCTTCAAAGCTGTCTCCCGCCCTGTCACCTCAGGATGCTGCCGTTCGTTGGAAGCGAAAGCGCCGGGCCATTTTTTCCTGTGTGGCTGTGGGTCTTATCCTGCTTACCGCCGGCTTTCTCCTGCGGGAGGATGTCATGGGAAAACCGCTGCTGACGGCGGGTCTGCTTCTGGGGCTCGCGGCGAAAAAGCTGAACACCGCCTGCCGCTGTTGTCCCCGCTGCGGCCATATCAATGCTTCTGCCCAGAGCATCTTGCACGGTTTCATCTGCGCCCGCTGCGGATATACCATCTCCGACACGTGACGACTTGTCTTGTTCAGTTCACATAATTTCAAGAGGAGGAAGATTTTATGGATTTCATGAAGGAATACGAAAAATGGCTGGCCAGCCCCGCCCTGTCCGCTGAGGAAAAAGCTGAGCTGGAATCCATCAAGAACGATCCCACGGAGATCGAATCCCGGTTTTACGGTCCTCTGGAGTTCGGCACCGCCGGTCTTCGGGGCACCATGTATGTTGGTTTACATAATATGAACATCCATGTTATCCGCTGGGCCACCCAGGGCTTTGCCGACGTCATCTGCGCCGAGGGCCAGGAGGGCAAGGACCGGGGCGTGGCCATCTGCATGGACTGCCGCAACCACTCCGCTGAATTTGCCCGGGCCGCCGCCGAAGTCTGCGCCGCCAACGGTATCCACGTCCGCATTTTCGAGTCCCTGCGTCCCACTCCCGAGCTGAGCTTTGCCGTCCGGGAATACCACTGCCAGGCGGGCATCAACGTCACCGCCAGCCACAACCCCAAGGAGTACAACGGCTACAAGGTATACTGGGAGGACGGCGCCCAGCTGCCTCCCCGCCACGCCGACGCCATTGCCAAGCGGCTGGAAGAGATCGACATCTTCAACGACATTAAGGCCATGCCCTATGACGAGGCGGTAAGCGCCGGCCTCATTGAGGTCCTGGGCGCCGAGACCGATGAGAAGTTCCTCTCCAACGTTATGGCCCAGGTCAACGACCCGGAGACCGTTGCCAAGGTGGCCGACACCTTCAAGCTGGTATACACCCCCTTCCACGGCACTGGCTACAAGCTCATCCCCGAGGCTCTGCGCCGCATGGGCATCAAGCAGCTCATCTGCGTGCCGGAGCAGATGGTCATCGACGGCAACTTCCCCACGGTGGTCTCCCCCAATCCCGAGAACCCCGAGGGCTTCTACCTGGCGGTGGATATTGCCAAGAAGGAGGGCGCCGACTTCATTCTGGGCTCCGACCCCGACGCTGACCGTGTGGGCATCATGGTCCGCACCAAGGACGGCGAGTTCAAGGTCATCTCCGGCAACCAGACCGGTGTTTTGCTGCTGGACTACCTGATCGGTGCCATGAAGCGCTCCGGTAAGCTGCCGGAAAAGCCCGTTGCCCTGAAGACCATCGTCACCACCGAGATGGCCCGCAAGGTGGCGGAGGTCAACGGCCTCCAGTCCTACGACACCTTCACCGGCTTCAAGTTCCTGGCGGAGAAGAAGGACAAGCTGGAAAACGCCGGCGAGGGCAAGGTCATCTTTGCTTACGAGGAGTCCTATGGCTATATGCTGGGCGACTATGTCCGGGACAAGGATGCCGTCACCGCTTCCCTGATGCTGACGGAGATGGCTGCCTGGTACGCCGCCCAGGGCATGACCCTGGCCGACGCTCTGGACGCCCTGTATGAGAAATACGGCTACTACGCCGAAAAGACCTTCAACCTGGTGATGCCCGGTCTGGACGGTCTGAAGGACATGGCCAAGCTGATGAAAAATCTGCGGGAGGCTCCCCCGGCGGAGATCTCGGGCGTGAAGGTGGACATGTTCAAGGATTATCAGGACGGCTCCGTCACCGACAACGCCACCGGCGAAAAGACCACCATGGAACTGTCCGGTTCCAACGTACTGCGCTTCGAGATGGCCGACGGCACCTCCGTCATCGTCCGTCCCTCCGGCACCGAGCCCAAGATCAAGGTGTACATCCTGGCCCAGGGCAAGGATGCCGCCGACGCACAGGCCAATGTGGCCAAGTACGGCGCGTGGGTGGAGACCCTGCAAAAGTAAATTTCCCCGTCAGGCCACTCTCCGGCTACTCCGGAGGGTGGCCTTTTTTGTGTGCCTGCCGTATCGTTATCCCTCTATTTCCTATTGACATAATAGGAAATAGATTTTATAATACACCCCAGCTAGGCAGCCGCCAAGGCAGCTGTTTTTCAAGGAAGGCAGTATTCAAAAGACATGGAGGGATGTGTCATGATACCAACACCCGCGCAGGCATGGGACCTGCTGTGCGAATACAACCAGGGAGAGTTCCACCGAAAGCACGGCCGCATCGTGGGCGACGTACTGCGGTGGTACGCCCAGCAGCTGGGCTACGGCGAGGAGGCGGACTTTTGGGAGGCCGTGGGCATCCTGCATGACCTGGATTTTGAACAGTGGCCGGACCAGCACTGCACCAAAGAGCAGGAGCTGCTGCGGCAGCGGGACGTGGACGAGCGGCTCATCCACGCCGTGGCCAGCCATGGATACCAGCTGACGGTGGACATCGCCCCGGAGCATGAGATGGAAAAGGTCCTGTACGCCGTGGACGAGCTGACGGGCCTCATCGGCGCCGTGGCGCTCATGCGGCCCTCCGGCAGCGTCAGTGACATGGAGGTAAAGTCCGTGAAAAAGAAATACAAAGACAAAAAGTTCGCCGCCGGCTGCTCCCGGGAGGTCATTGAGCGGGGCGCCGCCATGTTGGGGTGGGATTTGAACGACCTCATTGGCCGGACCATCCTGGCTATGCGGGCCAGTGACGCTGTGGCATGAGCAAGCGCGTATTGGTGGCCATGAGCGGCGGCGTGGACTCCAGCGTGGCCGCGTGGCTGCTGCGCCAGCAGGGCTACGACTGTACCGGTGTCACCATGAAGCTCTACGACAATGATACCGCTGGCCGAAAGGGCCACACCTGCTGCTCTTTGGAGGATGTGGAGGACGCCCGGGCCGTGGCCCGGCAGCTGGGCATCCCTTATCATGTGTTCAATTTTTCAGAGGAATTCCACGAAAGCGTTTTGGAAAAATTTGCCCGCAGCTACCTTGCCGGTGCCACCCCCAACCCCTGCATCGACTGCAACCGCTATGTAAAGTTCGGTGCCCTGCTGCACCGGGCCCAGGTACTGGGCTTCGACTATATCGCCACTGGCCACTATGTCCGCCGCGTCCTGGACGGCTCCTCCGGCAGGTGGACACTGCGCAAAGCAGCGGGCGCAGACCGGGACCAGAGTTATGTGCTGGCCTCCATGACCCAGGACCAGCTGTCCCGGACCCTGTTCCCTCTGGGGGAGCTCACCAAGCCAGAGGTCCGGCGCATCGCGGAGGCCCAGGGCTTTTGCAACGCCCGCAAGCACGACAGCCAGGACATCTGCTTCGTGCCAGATGGGGACTTCGGCGCCTTTTTGGAACGCTACACCCAGAAGCCTTTGCCGCCGGGAGATATTTTGGACCGCTCCGGCAACATTCTGGGCCGCCACAGGGGCGCCGCCCGGTATACGTTGGGCCAGCGAAAGGGCCTGGGCGTTGCGGCGGGGAGCCCGCTGTACGTCTGCGGCAAATCCATGGCGAACAACACCGTCACCCTGGGGCCGGAAGAAGCTCTGTACACCACGGCCCTGTTGGCGGGAGACTGGATATGGAGCGCCATCCCCAACCTGGAAAAGCCCTTGCGGGTGCAGGCCAAGGTCCGCTACCGCCAGAGCGACCAGTGGGCCACTGCTTCTCCAGCAGAGAACGGACAGGTGCTCCTGACCTTTGACCAGCCCCAGCGGGCGGTGACCGCCGGCCAGGCGGTGGTGCTGTACCGGGAGGACACGGTATTGGGGGGCGGCACCATCCTGCGCGCCCTTTGAGCGTCCGCCCCGATTCTTGACATCCATTCCGGTGCGCGTATAATGAAGTCATCAGATTTGACAAAAGCGGACTTTTCGCGCCGCTGAAAGGATGGAACGGAATGAAGATCGCGGTCACTTACGAAAATGGCAGCGTGTTCGGCCACTTCGGCCATACAGAGCAGTTCAAGATCTACCAGGTGGAGGACGGCGCCGTTGTGAAGGCCCAGGTGGTGCCCACCAACGGCAGCGGCCACGGCGCCCTGGTCGGTTTTCTGGCGGACCACGGCGTGGATTGCCTTATCTGCGGCGGCATCGGTCCCGGCGCCCAGGCGGCTCTGGCCCAGGCGGGCATCCGGCTGTACGCCGGCTGCACCGGCAGCGCCGATGACCGGGTGAGCGAGCTGCTGGCCGGCTCCCTGGCCCACGCCGACGGCGCCACCTGCGACCATCATCACGATGAAGGGCATGACTGCGGCGGGCAGCACACCTGCGGTTCCCACAGCTGCCATTGATGGGGGCGGACTTGAAAGGAGCCATGAATCATTCCCTCCGCGCCCGGCTGATGCTCTCCGCCGCCATGGCTGTTTTCGGCACGTTGTCGGTCTTTGTCCGCAGCATTCCCCTGGCCTCGGGAGAGCTGGCTTTATACCGTGCAGTGTTGGCGGCCCTGCTCATCGGCGGCTATCTGCTGCTCACCCGGCAGAGGCTGGATCTGTCCGGTATCCGGCGGGAGTTTCTGTTGCTGCTGCTCTCCGGCGTGGCCATGGGCTTTAACTGGATCTTGCTGTTTCAGGCCTACCGCTATACCACGGTGTCCGTGGCCACCCTCAGCTATTATTTTGCCCCGGTCATCGTCACGGCGCTATCCCCGGTGCTGTTCCATGAAAAGCTCACCGGCAGGCAGGTCCTGTGCTTTGTGATGTCCACGGTGGGGCTGGTGCTGGTCATCGGCGTCACGGACCTGATGCACGAAGGAAGCCACCTCACCGGCATTTTGTTCGGCCTGGGGGCGGCGGTGCTCTATGCCGCCGTTATTCTCCTGAACAAATCCATTCGGAACATCTCCGGTATCCACCGGACCTTTTTGCAGTTCCTGGCAGCCATTTTGGTACTCATCCCCTACGTGGCCTGCACCGGCGGCTTCCATCTGGCCGGTATGCCGGCTCTGGGCTGGGGCTGCCTTCTGGTGGTCGGGCTTTTCCACACCGGCGTCACCTACTGCATGTACTTCTCCGCCCTGAAGGAACTCAGCGGACAGGAAGCATCGATCCTCAGCTACATCGACCCGCTGGTGGCGGTTGTCATCTCCGTTCTGGTGCTCCACGAGCCTATCACGTCATCCCAACTGGCCGGCGGCATCCTGATTCTGGGCTTCACCCTTTGGAACGAGTGCACCCCCGCCTGACGGTTTGCAGCCTGCCGAAAATTCTTTTTTCGGCAGGTTCTTTTTTTGTTTGGTCCGGGGGAAAATACCGTTGACATTCACCCCCCTTTCCGATAATATAATATGTCGAATGAGTACACAGAGGAAGGAGAAAAATCATGAGTCTGCTGCTGACCGGCGGGGCCGTTTTCGTCGACGGAGTTTTCCAGAACATGGATATTTCCATTGACCAAGGCCGTATTGTTTCCGTTTCCCCCTCCCTTTCCCGGGAAGATCGTTCCGTTATTGAATTGCATGATTGTTTGATTGTTCCAGGTTTCGTTGATGTCCATGTTCATCTTCGGGAGCCTGGTTTTTCTTATAAGGAAACTGTTTTCTCCGGAACAGCGGCGGCTGCCGCCGGCGGGTACACCGCGGTTTGTGCCATGCCCAATCTGAAACCGGTGCCGGACAGTCCGGATCACCTGCAGGCGCAGCTGGACCTCATCCGCAAAAACGCCAACGTCCATGTGTATCCCTACGGTGCCATCACCTGCGGCCAGCAGGGACAGGCGCTTTCCGACATGGCTGCCATGGCGCCGTATGTGGCCGGCTTCTCTGATGACGGCAAGGGCGTCCAGTCTGACAGCATGATGCGCGCCGCCATGGAGCTTGCCAAATCCCTGAACAAGCCCATCGTGGCCCACTGTGAGGACGAGCGCCTGCTGCCCAAAGGCTGGGCCGTTCACGACGGTACCTTTGCCAAGGCCCACGGCCTGGTGGGCAATCCCTCCGAAAGCGAGTGGCGCCAGGTGGAGCGGGACATTGCCCTGGTGCGGGAGACCGGCTGCCGCTACCATGTGTGCCATATCTCCACGAAAGAATCCGTGGCCCTCATCCGCGCCGCCAAGGCGGAGGGTCTGCCCGTCACCTGTGAGACCGGACCCCATTACCTGGTCCTCACCGACGAGGACCTGCTGGACGAAGGCCGCTTCCGCATGAATCCCCCCATCCGCTCCGCCGCTGACCGGGACGCCCTGGTGGAGGGTCTGCTGGGCGGTACCATCGACTGCATTGCCACGGACCACGCCCCTCACTCCACCCAGGAAAAGGCCGGCGGCCTGGCAAAAAGTCTCAACGGCATTGTGGGTCTGGAATGCGCTTTTCCCATTCTTTACACCCAGTTGGTGGAACCCGGCATCGTGCCCCTTTCCACCCTTCTCAACGCCCTGTGCGTCAACCCCCGGAACATCTTCGGCCTGCCCGGCGGTGTCATCGCGCCCGGTGCTCCCGCCGATTTGACAGTCATTGATATCAACCGGCCCCATATTATCGACAGCGGAAGCTTCCGCTCCCTGGGCCGGGCCACTCCCTTTGACGGCTGGGGCGTTTCCTGTGCCGTGGCTATGACCGTCTGCGGCGGCAAGATCGTATATCACGACCTGAATACCCAGGAGGACGCCTTATGAAAAAATCTCTCTTTACCATGGAACACGCCCGGCAGCTGACGGAGGATACCTACGAGTTGGTCCTCTCCGGCGACACCTCCGCCATCACGGCGCCGGGCCAGTTCGTGAACATTGCGTTGCCGGGGAAGTTTCTCCGCCGCCCCATCTCCATCTGCAACTGGACTGATAATGCCCTGATGCTGCTGGTCAAGGTGGTGGGCGAGGGCACCAAAGAACTCGTGCGCTGCGTGCCCGGCACGGAGCTGGACGTTTTGAGCGGTCTTGGCAACGGCTTTGACATGAGCCTTGCCGGGGAGCACCCCGTCCTGGCCGGCGGCGGTATCGGCATCGCCCCCCTGTACGGTCTTGCCCAGCGGATGCTGGAAGCCGGGATGCGCCCCACCGTGGCCCTGGGCTTCCGCACCGGAAAAGACGCCTTTTATCTGGAGGAATTCGCCTCTCTCGGCAGCCGCCTCCTCATCGCCACGGAGGATGGGAGCCTTGGCACCCGTGGCTTTGTCACCGACTGCATCCGCGCCGTGCCGGAGTGTGACTACGTCCTTTCCTGCGGCCCCCTGCCCATGCTGAAGGCCGTCCACGCCCTGCCCCAGCTGAAGGACGGGCAGTTCAGCTTTGAGGCCCGGATGGGCTGCGGCTTCGGCGCCTGCATGGGCTGCACCGTGCCCACGAAGGATGGGTACAAGCGGGTCTGTAAGGACGGCCCCATCCTGTATAAGGAGGAGATCGTATGGTGAATCTCAATGTGTCTCTCGCGGGTGTGGAGCTGAAAAATCCCATCATCCCCGCCTCCGGCACCTTCGGCTACGGCCGGGAATACGCCGAGCTGTATGACCTGAACATCCTGGGAAGCTTCTCCTGGAAGGGCACTACCAAAGAGGCCCGTCTGGGCAATCCCCAGCCCCGCATCGCGGAGATGACCGGCGGCATGCTCAACGCCGTGGGGCTCCAGAATCCCGGCATGGATGCCGTGCTGGAAAAGGAAGTACCCAATATCGCAAAAATCTTCCAGGGCCCCGTCATTGCCAACATCGGCGGCTTTTCCATCGACGAATACGTGGAAAACTGCCGCAAGCTGGAGGATGTGGAGCAGGTGAAGATTTTGGAGGTCAACATCTCCTGCCCCAACGTCCACGCCGGCGGAAAGAACTTCGGCTGTGACCCCAAAGCCGCCGCCCAGGTGACAAAGGCGGTGAAGGCCGCCACCAGCAAACCCGTGTTTATGAAGTTGACCCCTAACGTCACGGACATTTCCGAGATCGCCCGGGCCTGCGAGGACGCCGGCGCCGACGGCGTGTGCCTCATCAATACGCTGCTGGGCATGCGCATCGACCTGAAGACAAAGCGCCCCGTCATCGCCAACCGCACCGGCGGCGTCTCCGGTCCTGCCGTGTTCCCTGTGGCGCTGCGGATGGTGTGGGATGTGTACGAGGCTGTCCGCATTCCCATTATCGGCTGCGGCGGCGTCTCCTCCGCCGAGGACGCTGCGGAGATGATGCTGGCGGGCGCCTCGGCTGTGGAAGTGGGCGCCGCCAACCTGAAAGACCCCTTTGCCTGCAAGACCATGGTGGAAAAGCTGCCGGTTGTCTGTGAAAAGCTGGGCGTGGAGCGCATTGCCGATTTGACCGGCGCCGCCCACCGCTGAAAGATCAACAGAAAGGACTGTATTTGATATGAGCGCGAAAGATGTCATCATTGCCCTGGATTTCCCCACTAAGGAGGAGACCCTCCGCTTTCTGGACCAGTTCCCCGCCGGGGAAAAGCCCTTCGTGAAGATCGGCATGGAGCTGTTTTATGCCGAGGGACCCGATGTGGTCCGTGAGATCAAGGCCCGGGGCCATAAAATTTTCCTGGACCTAAAGCTCCACGACATCCCCAACACCGTGAAGCGGGCCATGGCGGTCCTTTCCCGGCTGGACGTGGATATGGTGAACCTCCACGCCGCCGGCGCCTCCGAAATGATGAAGGGCGCCCTGGAGGGCCTGACCCGGCCCGACGGCACCTGCAAGCCGGGCTCCGGCCGGCCCCTGCTCATTGCCGTCACCCAGCTAACCTCCACCGACGCCGCCGCGCTGAAAAAAGAGCTGCTTATCGACGTGCCCATGGCGGAGACCGTCATGTCCTACGCCAAAAACGCCGCCGATTCCGGCCTGGACGGCGTGGTATGCTCGCCCCTGGAGGCCGCTCTTGTGAAGGAGAAATGCGGCGAGAACTTTGTCACCGTCACCCCCGGCATCCGCTTTGCGGACAGCGCCGCGGGCGACCAGAAGCGCATTATGACCCCGGAGAAGGCGGGCAAGTCCGGCTGTGACTACATCGTGGTGGGCCGCCCCATTACCCAGGCCGCCGACCCTGTGGCCGCCTACCGCCGGGCTGTGAAGGATTTTCTCGGTTAACAACTTTCTTTAGGAGGATTTACCAATATGAGTCTGGAAAAAACCATTGCCCACGACCTGCTGAGCATCGGTGCCGTGTTCCTGCGGCCTGACGAGCCCTTCACCTGGGCCAGCGGCATCAAGAGCCCCATTTACTGCGACAACCGCCTGACATTGACGGCTCCCGCCGTCCGCACCCACGTGGAGGAGGGCCTGGTGGACCTCATCTGCAAGCACTATCCCAATGTGGAGGTCCTCATGGGCACCTCCACCGCCGGCATCGCCCACGCCGCCATCGTGGGCCATCTCATGGGTCTGCCCATGGGCTATGTCCGCTCCGGCAACAAGGACCACGGCCGCCAGAACCGCATTGAGGGCAAGCTCCTGCCCGGCCAGAAGGTCGTCGTGGTGGAGGACCTGATCTCCACCGGCGGCAGCTGCATCGAAGTGGTGGAGGCCCTGCGGGAGGCCGGCGCTGAAGTGCTGGGCATCGTGTCCATTTTCACCTACGGCCTCCAGAAGGGCCTGGACCGTATGGCCGCCGCCAATGTGGTCAATTACAGTCTCTCCAACTTCGACGCCGTGTGTGAGGTAGCCGCCGTGGAGGGCAAGATCCGCCCCGAGGACATTGAGCGGCTGAAGAAGTTCCGGGCCACCCCCTCCGACGAAAGTTGGATCGGCTGAGAAAGGAGTCTCGTTATGTCCATTCGTAATCTCATTGACATCACCGACCTCACCGTGGATGAGATCGATGAGCTGATCGCCACGGCGGAGGATATCATTGCAAATCCCGCCAAATACCAGGACGCCTGCGCCCACAAGCAGCTGGCCACCTTGTTTTTCGAGCCCTCCACCCGCACCCGGCTGAGCTTTGAATCCGCCATGCTGGCCCTGGGCGGCAGCGTTCTGGGCTTCTCCGAGGCTCAAAGCAGCTCCACCGCCAAGGGCGAGACCGTGGGCGATACCATCCACACCGTCAGCTGCTACGCCGACATCATCGCCATGCGCCATCCCAAGGAGGGTGCGCCCTATGCCGCTGCCCAGTTCAGTGAGGTGCCCATCATCAACGCCGGCGACGGCGGCCACAACCACCCCACCCAGACCCTGACGGACCTTCTGACTATCCACCGGGAGAAGGGCCGCCTGGACAACTTCACCATCGGCTTCTGCGGTGACCTGAAGTTCGGCCGCACCGTCCACTCCCTGGTGAACGCCCTCAGCCGCCAGAGCGGCATCAAGTTCGTGTTCATCTCCCCCGATGAGCTGAAAATGCCGGACTACATCAAGGAAAACGTGCTGGACAAGAACGGCCTGCCCTATGAGGAGACCGCCAGTCTGGAAGAGGCCATGCCGGCTCTGGACATTCTGTACATGACCCGCGTCCAGAAGGAGCGGTTCTTCAACGAAGCGGATTATATCCGGTTGAAGGACACCTATGTGCTGGACCCGGAGAAACTGGTCCCCGCCAAGAGCGACCTGTGCATTCTCCATCCCCTACCCCGGGTCAATGAGATCACCGTGTCCGTGGACCGCGACCCCCGTGCTTGCTACTGGAAGCAGGTGAAAAACGGCAAGTTCATCCGCATGGCGCTCATCATGAAGCTCCTGGGCATCCGCGTGTAAAGGAAGGAGAGGGATCTATGAATATCGACAGCATCCAAAACGGCGTGGTCCTGGACCACATCCAGGCCGGCAAGGGCATGGACGTTTACAAATACCTCCGCCTGGACCAGCTGGACTGCCAGGTGGCCATTATCAAAAACGCCCGCAGCGGCCACATGGGCAAAAAAGACATCATCAAGATCGACTCACCCATGGAAGTGGACCTGGACGTGTTGGGCTACATCGACTCCAACATCACCGTCAACATCATCCGCGACGGCGTCCGGGTGGAGAAAAAGCACCTGAAGCTGCCTCGGAAGCTGGTAAACATCATCCACTGCAAAAACCCCCGCTGCATCACCGTGGCGGAACCGCAGCTGGACGCCATTTTCCTGCTGAGCGACGAGGACAAGCACACCTACCGCTGCGCCTACTGCGACACGGAAAAGCGCCGCAAACTGTAAAAAATACCGGGGCCCCCGCTTTGGCGGGGGCCCCGCCTTTGGTGATAAACGGATGAACACAACGAATTCCCACGCCCTCCGGGGCACTCTCTGCGCCGCCCTGGGCGGCGTCTGCTGGGGCTTTTCCGGCACCTGCGGACAATACCTGTTCTCCCGCTTCGGGGTCAGCAGCCTGTGGCTGACGTGCCTGCGGCTGCTGGCGGCAGGCCTCATTATGGTGCTGTTGGCACTGCCGAAGCACCACGGCGCCATGGCAGCCATTTGGCGCTCTCCCCGGGAGGCGGCACTGCTGGTGTGCTACGGCGTGCTGGGCCTTTTGATGTGCCAGTACGCCTACATGACCGCCATCTCCTACTCCAATGCCGCCACGGCCACAGTGCTCCAGACGCTGAACCTGGTTCTCATCATGCTGCTGACCTGCCTTCGGGGGCACAGGCCTCCCCGCCCCGTGGAGCTCACCGCCCTGGTGCTGGCCCTGGTGGGCACCTTTTTGCTGGCCACCGGCGGCGATATCCGCCACATGACCCTCTCTCCCCAGGGGCTGTTCTGGGGCCTGGCCGCCGCCGTGGCAGTGGTGGGCTATGTGATGCTTCCCCGGGGGCTCATGACCCGGTGGGGACGGGCGCCCATCACCGCCATGGGAATGCTCATCGGCGGCATCGCCGTCAATCTGGCCGCCCGCAGCTGGACCTTTGGTGTGCACCTCCCTTTTCGGGGCTGGCTGGCCGCCGCCTGCATCATCGTCTTGGGCACCATCGTGGCCTTTTCCCTCATCATGCAGGGCATTCAGGATGTAGGTCCGGTAAAGGCCTCCATGCTGGCGGCCACGGAGCCTTTGTCCGCCACGGTCTTTTCCGCCCTGTGGCTGGGCACCGCCTTTTCCCCGACGGACCTCATTGGCTTTGCCTGCATCGTCTCTACCATCTTCCTACTGGCAAAATCCGACTGAGGCATTGACACCGCCCTCCGCTTCTCCTATACTGAAACCAGCCCAACCGGGCAAATTTGAAAAAGGAGAACTGCTTTTTGTATCTGAACCGTGCTCTGGTGCTTGCGGACTGACCGGGAGGTCTGTTCCGTTTTGCACGACCTCCCGGAAGTGAGATGAAAAACTTTCGAGGAGGCAATTCCATGTATTCCGATAAAAAACGCAAGCGTCCCGACTACCGCGCTGAACCCTGCTGCGACGTGTTCACCTGCCGGGTCTGCGGTTGGCCTGTAGGCCCTGAAGGCGCCGGCAGCCATCACCGCAACCACTGTCCCAACTGCCTTTCCAGCGTCCATCTGGATGACGAACCCGGTGACCGGGCCGCCGGCTGCGGCGGCACCATGGAACCGGTATCGGTCTGGGTGCGCAAAAACGGCGAGTGGGCCGTCATCCACCGCTGCAAGGTCTGCGGCGTCCTCCACTCCAACCGGGTGGCCGCCGACGACAATCCCACCCTGCTCATGAGCCTGGCAGTCCGCCCACTGGCGGAACCGCCCTTCCCCTTGAGCCGGCTGAAGGACCTGCTGTAAAAAAGAAAGACCTGTTCCGAGGAACAGGTCTTTCTTTTTCATTTTATCATCAAAGTCCCCGCCATTCTTCAGGCCGCAGGCAGCTAAGGTCACGCTCAGCGGCGTCAATGACCCGGAGCATGGCCTCTTTGTCCTGATTCAGCGTGCCCTTGAGCGCCAGGTAATTGCTGGCGTGATTCATGCGGAACACACTGCCGGGGCTGTCCAGATTTTCCACCAGAAGCCGGGTCTCCTGAAGCACCTGGGGCTGGGTCAAAAGGCGGAAGCTGCCGTCCCGCACCCAATCGTACAAGGGCGTTTCCGGCTCCACCATCAGCGTCAGCATGCCGATATATTCAGGGTCCATAGCGTTGAAGGCCTTCGCGGTCTCGATGGCGTGCTGCTCCAGCAGCTCCGGTCCGCCCAGGCCGGTGATAGCGGTAACAGACAGGGCGATACCGTTTTTGCGGACCTTTTGGCCCATCTCCACAATCTCCGCCGCGCCATGGCCCTTGTTCATGCGCTTCAGGACCTGGTCACAGCCGGACTCCAGCCCCATATACACCATGGTCAGGCCCTTTTCCCGCAGCGTCCGCAGCTCCTCGTCCGTGCGGATGTGGATGGAAGCGGGAGAAGCATAGCTGGTGACCCGCTGGCACTCCGGAAACAGCTCCCGGATAGTGTCCAAAATGACATACAGCTCACTGGCTTTGCGGATCAGGGCGTCGCCATCCGCCAAAAACACCTTGTCTACCCTGCGGTAGGTGCGGCGGGCCATGCGAAAGTCTTCCAGCACCTCCTCCAGCGGCCGGATGGCAAAGTGCTTTTCCTTGTACATGCTGCAAAACGCGCAAGTATTGTGGCTGCACCCATAGGTCACCTGAACGATGAGGCTATACGCTTCGGAGGGGGGACGGTATACGCTGCCGTAATACCTCATACGCCCAGCTTCTCCAGGGCGGACAGCTTCAGGCACACGCACAGTACCTCAATGGCCTGTTCCAGCTCCTCCACAGGAGGCAGGGAGGGGGCGATGCGAAGGTTGCTGTCAGCGGGGTCCTTGCCATAGGGGAAGGTGGCGCCCGCGCCGGTCATAACAACGCCCGCCTCCCGGCAAAGCTCCCAGGTGCGCTTGGCGGTGCCGGGCATGGCATTCAGAGAGATGAAGTAGCCGCCCTTGGGCCGGCACCAGGAGGCGATGTCCAGCGGGGCGATCTCCCGGTCCAGGGCATCCAGTACAGCGCGGAACTTGGGACCCAGAATGGCCGCGTGCTTCTTCATCAGTTCCAGAGTGTGTGCCTTGTTCTGGAGATACAGCACATGGCGCTGCTGGTTCACCTTATCGAAGCTGATGATCTGAATGGTCAGCAGCTTTTCAATATATTTCAGGTTCTCCTCGGAGGTGGCGAAGCAGGCCACACCAGCGCCGGGCAGCGTGATCTTGGAGGTGGAGGCAAACTCGAACACCAAGTCGGGGTTGCCGGCTTCGGCGCACGCTGCCAGAATGTCCGGGAACTCCACATAGTCACCCTCGAACTCATGGACGCAGTAGGCGTTATCCCACATGACGGTGAAATCCGGAGCGGCGGGCTTCAAAGCCGCCATACGGCGGACGGTTTCGTCAGAATAGATAATACCATCGGGGTTGGAATATTTGGGAACACACCAAATGCCCTTCACCGCGGGGTCCTTCACCGCTTCTTCCACAGCATCCATGTCAGGTCCTTCGCTGGTCATGGGGATGTTCACCATCTCGAAGCCAAAGCTCTCGGTGATCTTGAAGTGGCGGTCATAGCCGGGAACAGGACACAGCCACTTCACTTTTTCCTCTTTGCACCAGGGGCGCTCACTGTGGAGCAGGCCGTGGGTATAGGCCTTGGAAATGGTGTCGTACATCAATTGCAGGCTGCTGTTGCCGCCGACGAACACCTGCTCCGGCCGGCAGCCCAAAATCTCCGCAAACAGCTGCTTTGCAGCGGGAATGCCGGACATTTCGCCATAATTCCGCACATCGATGCCATTGGATACAAAATCTCCCGGCTCGTCCATCAGGTTAAAGATCACATCGGACACCATGTCCAGCTGCGCTTTGCCGGGCTTGCCGCGGGCCATGTTCAGCTTCAGGCCCCGGGCCTTCAGCTCCTCAAATTTCGCGGACACCCGCGCGTATTCATCCTTCCGCTCCCGGGCGGTCATCTTCGTGTAGGCGGTCATATGGGACATCATCCTCTCCATTTGCGTTTGATACAGTATATATCATGTCTCACAAAAGTTTCAATGACCATTTTGCCGATTTTTCGGCACGATTATACCCTCGCAAGTATCTGCATCACCAGTACCATGTTGATCAGAGCGATGGGATAGGTGGTCGCGTAGGTGGACGCCACGTCCGTGGTGCCGGAGGTTTGGATCAGCGCGGCCAGGGCCGGCGTGCTGGTCATGCCGCCGGTCATGGCGGCGAGTCCGTTCAGGGCGGACAGATGGAACAGCCTCTGACTGAAGAAAAAGCCGAGGGCCATGGGGATAACAGTCAGCAGCAGACCGTAGAAAATGAGGGACGCACCGTACTGCTCCACGATCTCCATCAGGCGGCTGCCGCCCTCGGTGCCAGCACCGGTGAAAAACAGGATGAGACCCAGCTCTTTAGTGGGGCCCACCATTTTCGGGTCTACCCGCAGGTCCAGCGGGCCGATGTGCCCCAGATGCCCCAGCAGCAATCCCACCAGCAGGGGGCCGCCGGAATTGCCCAGGGAAAAGCTGCCGATGCCCGGCAGGGGGATGGTGACGCCTCCCAGCAGCATCCCGCAGGCGATGGCCAGTGCCAGCGTGAAAAAGCCCTGGGTCTCCAGGCGGATCGTTCCCTGTTTTCCCCGGCTGCCCTGTGCCGTCTCCGTCTGCCGCAGCAGTTCCCGCTCCCGGGCCATGTCCGTTTTCAAAAGCTTGGGCACCAGCTGGACGAACATCACCTTTCCCAGCGTTCCCACCGGATACATGATGCCGTAGCCCGCCGCCACCTTGGCCACGGCGTCGGCGCTTTCCGCAAAGGCCTCCTTGGCGGAGGCAAAACCGGGAGAGGTGGTATAGGCCCCGGTCATGAGGCCCATGGCGATGGGAGTCTCGATCCCGGCAAAGCGGATGATGGCCACGCATAAGGCCGCGCCGGTCAGAGCCGTCAGCAGGCATAGCAGCACATAGGCCGCGCCGTGGCGGCGCAGGTTCCCGGCAAAGGTGGGGCCGGCACTGATGCCCACAGAGGCGATAAACAGCACCATACCCGCCGTCTGCATGGCCGCCGGGAATGTGACGCCGAAATGGCCGAAAACCAGCGCCACCAAAAAAATCGCGCTGCTGCCCAGCGAGATCCCCTTGATTTTGATGGCTCCCACCACATAGCCCAAAGCCGCGATAGTAAAAATCATCACCACCGTCCGGGCAGTCTCCTGCATGGAAAACATATTCTCATCCCCTTTGCCCGGCAATATCCGGACAAGTTTTTTCCCTGCCAGTATACCGCCCTCCCCTTTATTTTTCAATGTGTAAAACAAACAGAGGCGTGATGTCCCGCCTGAACAGCCGCTCCTTCGGCACAAAATATTTTGTCGGAGCCACTCTTTTACTCTCTCAAAAAGTATGGTATAGTAAATACAGTGAAAACGGTTAAGAGGTGGAATATGGACGATAAACAGGAGCAAAAATTTCATCAGCTGACGGAGACCCCCGTGGGGCCGCTGATCTGCCGTTTGGCGCTTCCCTGCATTCTCAGCATGCTGGTCACCTCTTTTTACAATATGGCGGACACCTTCTTTGTGGGGATGCTGAAAAACGACAGTATTACCGGCGCCGTAGGTGTCGTGTTTTCCCTCATGGCCATTATTCAGGCGGTGGGGTTTTTCTTTGGCCACGGCAGCGGCAACTTTATCTCCCGGGAGCTGGGAAAGCAAAATTTTGACGAGGCCTCCAACATGGCGGCCACTGGTTTTTTTTCCGCCCTTACCGCCGGTCTTTTGATCTGCATCCTCGGGCAGATATTCTTAAAGCCTCTTGCCACTTTGCTGGGCTCCACCCCCACCATTCTTCCTTATTCCACGGCCTATCTGCGGATCATCCTCATCGGTGCCCCATGGATGACCGCCTCTCTGGTCCTCAATAACCAGCTGCGGTTTCAGGGGAGCGCCGCCTACGGCATGGTGGGTATCATAAGCGGTGCCATTTTGAACATCGGCCTAGACCCCCTGCTGATTTTTGTGTTCGATATGGGCATCGCCGGCGCCGCCTGGGCCACCATCTTCAGTCAATTTGTCAGCTTCTGCCTGCTGCTGGTAGGCTGTTCCCGGGGCGGCAACCTCCGCATCCGCATTTCCCGGGTACAGCTGAAATGGGCTTATTTCAAACGTATCATTCAGGGCGGCCTGCCCTCCCTGGGCCGTCAGGGCCTGGCCAGCGTGGCCACCATCTGCCTGAACCGGGCAGCGGGCCCCTATGGAGATGCCGCCATTGCCGCTATGAGCGTGGTGCAGCGGATCATGATGTTCGGTGCCTCCACCATGATCGGCTTCGGTCAGGGCTTCCAGCCCGTCTGCGGCTTCAATTACGGCGCAAAGCTCTACAAGCGGGTCCGGGACGGTTTCTGGTTCTGTGTAAAGACCTCCACCGTCTTTTTGCTGGCAGTGAGCATCCTGGGCTTCGCATTCGCCCCGCAGCTGATTGCCCTGTTCCGGGACAGTCCGGAGGTCATCACCTTCGGCTCCACAGCCCTGCGGTTTCAGTGCATCACTTTCTGCTTCCAGGGCTGGACCGTTATGAGCACCATGATGCTCCAGACCATGGGCCGCACAGTCCCCGCCACCTTCCTGGCCATGGCCCGGCAGGGCATCTTCTTCATTCCCCTGGTGTGGATTTTGTCCTGTACCTTGGGTTTTTTGGGCGTTCAGATGACCCAGGCAGTATCCGATGCACTGACCCTGGTCTGTGCCATCCCCATCCAGCTGAAAGTCCTGCGGGAGCTGGCTGCCACCGAACCGTAAGCAAGTCCGCCCTTTTTTCTCAAAAGGGCGGACTTTTCGTCAAACTTTCGCAAACGTTTGTGCATTTATGTCGTGAAAGCGCACAGGCAAAGTTTTGCATTTTTGTTCTATTCGCCGAATTTTAGGCCTCTCTATTGACTTTTTGCCAAATAGCATCCATAATAATATTATACATTCTCCCTGTTAGAAGGGATTTTTCTTTCCCGGCTTTTGAAAACGTTTGCGTTTTCAAAAGGTCTGTCAGCTGTATGTGGTCCGGCGATTCCTGTGGAGTGGCAACAGCCGGCCTCATGACGCTGGTGCTTCTTCTTTCCTTCTACGGTCCATGCCCGCGCTTCTGCCAAGGCGCGGGCATTGGACTATCCAGCGATATAAAAAAGGCGCCCGCTCTTTTGAGCGGGCGCCTTCTCGCTTGTTATCAATAAAATTCTTTCATGTACGCCTCGACATCCTCCCGGGTACCCATATAGGGGCCAGGGGTCTCCATCTTCAGGGAGACCAGAGCCGTGGCAGTCTTCAAAGCGGTAGGGATATCCTGGGTGAGCCGTTCCGTGACATAGCAGGCAAAGGTGGTGTCGCCGCGGCCAGTGCGGCCGGACAGGTTCCTGGCCTTGATGGGACAGGTATAGATCTCCTTGCCGTCGTAGACCAAAACCTCCGTGTTGTGGGTGATGAGAATTTCCTTGGCACCCCAGCTGTACAGCAGCTTGGCAGCCTCCGCCCGGTCCGTCAGGCCGGTGAGGATCTCCGCCTCGGCGGCGTCGGTCTTCAGGAAGCGGACATAGGGCAGCATCTCCCGCTTGGCGGCCCAATCATGGTACACCATGCCGCCGTTTTCCACGCAGCGCAGCATGGTCTGCACATCGATGGCCACCATGGCGCGCTGCGCGGCGAAGGGGATCATCTCATCGGTGATATCGCCGCCCACCAGGCCGGCCAGATGCCAGATAGCCGCGTCGATCTGGGGCACCTCATCGGTGCGGTAGGGATCGATGACGCTGTCCACCGTGGAGGTGCGGCGTTCCCGGTCCGGGGTGTGATATACGTTTTTGGTAACAAAGGAATGACTGCTGTGGAGCGGATAGACCGTGATGTTGGGGGCCGCGGCAAACGCTGCCTTCAGGTCTACCTGGGTGGTGTCCGCCTTGGGAAGGACCGCGATCTTGTGGCCCATGTTGGCAGCGGCGAAGCCGGAATAATACACCGCGCCGCCGGTGGCCCGGACGGTGGTGCCGTCATAGTCCACATTGGTGTCCTGGGCGATTTCGCCGATGATCAGGGAATCAAACTGGCTCATACTTGTTCCTCCTTCCGGATCTTCTCGTCCGCGTCCACAAAGGACTGATACTTGGGACTCCACAGATGGAACTGCCGGGTCTCGATCATATGCTTGTAGGCGTAAGAATCCTTCACCCGCTCCGGCAAGATGACGCCCGCCTGGGCCTCGTCACCGTCCCTGTGCGTGTCAGAGCCGGCCAGCCGGTAATACGCGGGATGACGCAGGCAAAGCTCCAGGGCCTTGTCGTTGTTGTTCTCATGGCGGGGGTTGCCGTTGATGATCTCCGCGCCGTGGACGGCGGTCTCCTGCACGGGAGCGCTGCCCTTGCGGAAGGGATGGGCGTGGATGATGAGCACCTGGTCGTGGAACTTGTCATAAAACTCCTGGGCGCTCATGCAGCACATATAGGGATTGGAGCGGAGCCACTGTTCATCGATACCATAGACCAAGTAGTCGTTGTCATTTTCCGGGAAGCGCAGCTCAGCGCCCAGAATCACATCCAGGCCCACTTCATCGCCCCGCTTTTTGGAGGCGTGATAGCCAGTGAGGTAGTGGTCCATTACCGCGTCCCAGTTATGCTGGACGTCGATGCGGGACAAATACTCCGGATGCAGGTGGTCCGTGACCACAAGGCCCGTGAAGCCGTTGCGGACGTAGCGGTCCACCACGTCTGCCGCGGGAAGGTGTCCGCACTTACTGGTCTCCGAGGTATGGGTATGGGGGTCATAAAGATAACCATTCATTTTGCTTACTTCCTTTTCATTGTAGGAGCCCGGGCTCCGCCGGACATCCTGTTTTTGATTGTGTTTCTGCCTCAGTCCAGAGGCCGGCAGGTGCCGCGCTTGATGAGGGTGGGCAGCAGGATCTGGTGCACATACCCCTGGGTCCCATTTTCAATTTTGTCCCGCAGCATATCCACCGCCTGGACCGCCATCTCCCGCTTGGGCTGTTCAATGGTGGTCAGTTCGATACGGGGCATACCCGTGGCGGTGATGTTATCGAATCCAATGAGGCTCAGGCGGCTGGGGATGTCAATGTGCATTTCATCCGCCGCCTTCAAAATACCCAGGGCATTGGAGTCCGTGGAGGCAAAGATCGCGGTATAATCCAACGGTTTGGAGAACAGGTCCCGGGCCAGCTGGTAGCCGTTATTGATGGAGGAACGGGAGAATTCACTGTTGAAAAACCGCTGCTGAAGCCCTAACTCCTGGCAGGCCTTCATATATCCCTCCGCCCGCAGTTGATGGGTGGTGGAGTGGCGGCGGCCAAAGTACAGAATATCCCGGTGGCCCAACTCATAGAGGTATTTGGTGCCGATATAGGTGCCCCGGCTGTTGTCCACAGCCACATAGCTCTGGGGCTGGTCCCGGAGGTTCTCCGACAAAAACACCGTGGGCACCTGGTCCGCGTAGGCCCGGATGTTCTCATAGGTCTTGGGGCTCTGGGGCACGATGAGGATGCCATCCACCTGACGGCCCAGCAGCAGCTTCACCACAGTCTTTTCCTGCTTCAGATCGGGACCGGAGTTGCACAGCATGATATTATACCCGTGGGAACGGGCACTCATCTCCGCGTAATAAGCCAGCTCCGACATGAACTGGTTGTCAATGGAGGGCACCACCAGGCCAATCAGGTCCGTCTTTTTCATGACCATGGAACGAGCCACATAATTGGTGGTATATCCCATCTCATCGCACAGCTTGATGATCCGCTCCCGGGTCTCAGTGCCGATCTGCGGACTGCCGGAAAGGGCCCGGGAGACCGTTGCATAAGACACACCGGCGGCCTTCGCAACATCTTTCAGCGTTACACTTTTCATACTGCATCGTCCTTTTCACGTGACGAAAAATCGTAAACGTTTCCGCTTTTTTTGAACCAGCAGGCGGACCCACGGTACCTCTCCTGCTGTCTGTGAAAAGAATATCCGATTTTTCATACATTGTCAACATCAATCTTATTTTTATCCTGCTTTTGGGCAGAAAACCGAAAAATTAACGTACTCTTTGGCATTTGGCATATTGACAAAGCGGCTGGTGTTCTTTAGAATAAAAACTATCAAAAGCCGCAAACGTTTACAGCTCAAAAGGAGGAATGTCCATGATCCGTGCAGTACTGTTCGATGTGGGCGGCACGCTCCACGAGGTACATCGGGAGCCGGAATTGGAAATCGCTTTTTGCAGTGAGCTGCTGGAAAAGCTGTCCGGCAGCGGCATTTCTCTGTCCATTACACCACAGGACCTGTTGCCTCTGCTGCATCAAAACGCCGAAAACTACAAGCGCTGGTCTGAGGAGAGCCGGGTGGAGCTCCCCGCGCCCCGCATCTGGAGCGAGTATTACCTGCGCCAATTCCAAATCGGCGAGGAGCGCCTGGCCCCCATTGCAGAGGAGCTTTCCGTCTGGTATGATTCCCACCGTGTCCGCAATGTTCCCCGCCCCCATATGCGGGAGACCATTTTCCGCCTGCGGGACATGGGGCTGGTCCAGGGTATCATCTCCAACATGATCTCCAGGACCTACGTCCCCGGCCTGATGGAGCAGTACGGCATCTCCGACTGTCTCTCCTGTGTGATCGTCTCCGCCTCGGCCGGCATCCGCAAGCCGGACCCCGCCATATTCCAAATGGCCGCCGAGGCCTGCGGCGTCCCCTGCGGAGAGATGGCCTATGTGGGCGACACGCTGTCCAGGGACGTACTGGGCTGCCGCAACGCCGGCGTGGCTCTTTCCATTCAAATTCAAAACCCTGACATGGCTTTCCGGGATGCGGCCTTTGTAAACGTCGGCCTGGCTCCGGATGTCCGCATCAGCGACCTGGCGGAGATCCCGGACATCATCTGTACCTATAACGCCCGAACATCCGCGCTTTGATCCGATCTCTCATTTTTAGAGCTGATTGAGATATTCAATATTAAAAAGGAGGACTTTATCATGACCCCCGATATTCAAACGATCTTTTTCGACGTCGGCAACACGCTCCGCATCGTTCTGAAGGAGCAGGATTTTATCGACAAGGCGGAAGCCGGTCTCATGGAACTGATCCAGACCAAGGAATCTCATGACGAGCTGTTCGCCAAGCTGGAGGAGCGGTGGAAGAAGTACCGCAAAATGTCCAAGGCCACCCTGCTGGATGCCTCCGAGGGCGAGCTGTGGACCCAGTATATGCTGCCGGAGTACGACCCCAATATGATCTTCGCCAACGCTCCCCGTCTGACCCGTCTGTGGCGGGACCATGATGGCCGCCGCGTGGCCCGCCCCGATGCTGTGGACACCATCCGGGAGCTGCACAAACGGGGCTACACCTTGGGCATCATTGCCAACACTGTCACGGAGACGGAGATCCCCGACTGGATGGCCGCTGACGGCGTGGCGGACTGCTTCAAGACCACCATCCTCTCCTCCAAGGTCCGGCTGCGCAAGCCCGATCCCGCCATCTACCACCTGGCCTGCCGCTGCATCGGTACCCCCGAGGCCAACTGTGCCTATGTGGGCGACAACCCGGTGCGGGATGTGGAAGGCACCCAGGCCGCCGGCTTTGGTATGATGATCCGTATCGACGAGCCCGACACCCTGAATAACGAAAAAGCCACCGGTAAGGAGTTCACTCCCGACCATGTTATTCTGAAGCTGAGCGACCTGCTGGACATCTTCCCTGCCCGCGGGGAATAAGCCTTGGCCCCGCATGACATGCAAGCCATCTTTTTCGACATCGGCAGTACCCTGCGGGTGACGAACAGGACCCCGCGTTTATCGCGGAGGGCCGGCGAAATCTGGCAGAGTTGGCAAAAAGCGGGGAGGAGCCGGAGGTCTTTTACCAAAAGCTGAAGGCACGCTATGATGCCTATCGGGAAATATCCAAGGCAGTTCTTCTGGACTATCCTGAGATCGAGCTTTGGCAGCAGATCATGCTACCGGATGTGGACGGCGAATACGTGGCCGCCCATGCCCAGGAGTTTACCACCACGATCCTCTCCTCCAAGGTCCGGCTGCGCAAGCCAGACCCCGCCATCTATCACCTGGCCTGCCGCTGCTGCGGTGTTTCGGAGGCCAACTGCGTCTACATCGGTGACAACCCCGACCCGGATGTGGAGGGCACCCGTGCCGCCGGCTACGGCTGCATGGTCCTCATTGACGACCCCAAAAAGGGACGGACAGAAAAAATGCGGGCGTCCTGCGACTGCCTGATTGAAAATCTCAGTGAGTTGCTGGACCTTTTCCCCGCTAAAAACTGAAAAAAGGAGACTGGACCCCATGGATATGACTAAACGCTACAAAGGCGTGTTTTTTGATCTGGGCGGTACGTTGCGCATTGCCCTGATGGATGAGCCTTACATGAAGCACGCCCGCCGCAAGATGGCGGAGATTGCCGGCAGTGAGTTGCCCTACGAGGAATTTTACCAGATCGTGGAGGAGCGCTATGAGCCCTACCGCAAGTGGGCCCTGGGCGAAAACAAGGAATCCGGCGACGAGGAGTTGTGGTGCAAGTGGCTGCTGCCGGACTATGACCAAGCCCGCATCAAGCAGGTCTGCCATGAGCTGAGCTTCCAGTACCGCCAGTGCAAGGGCCGCCGCGTTGTCGTGGACGGCGGCGTGGAGGTCATCAAGGGCCTGCACGAGCGGGGCTACAAGCTGGGCATCATCTCCAACCTCATCGGTGAAAACGAGGTCCCCGACTGGCTGGAGGAGGACGGCCTGGCCCAGTATTTTGATACGGTTATTCTCTCCTCTGTCTGCCACCTGCGCAAGCCCTGCTCTGAGATCTATAAAATCGCCTGTGATGACTTGGGCGTGGCCCCCGAGGACTGCGTGTCCGTGGCGGACAATGTCAAGCGGGACATCACCGGCGCCAAGGAGGCCGGTATCGGCTGCAACATCATCTTTGAATCTCCCGAGAAAAAGCACGCCGTGACGTTCACCGAGGAAAACCGCCCCGATGCGGTCATCAAGGACTTCCGGGAGATCCTGGACCTGCTGCCGCCCCTCAACTAAATCAATTTCGCGGACCGTCCGGGTTTTCCCGGGCGCGTCCTGCGTTCTGGAGGTCATGAATCATGAATACCGACATTCGTTACATTTTCCTGGACCTGGGCGGCACCTTCCGTGTCATCGACGAGGACCCCGCCTATCTCTCCGCCGCCAGGGCCAAGATCGCCGCGCTCTGCGGTGTGGAGACCGATGACCCCAACAAGTGGTTTGACGAGGTCATCGACACGCGGTACGACAAGTACCGGGAATGGGCGCTGAAGTTCATGTGCGAGGCGCCGGAGGAGGTCCTTTGGACCCGCTGGTTGGCTTATGACATGGACCGGGAGCGGATCAGAAAAAACGCCTCCGAGCTGACATACCAGTACCGGCAGACCAAGGGCCGCCGCACCGTGGTGCCCGGCGGCGCCGAGACCGTGAAAGAGCTGTGCAAACGGGGCTACACCCTGGGCATCATCTCCGACCTGGTTGGCAAGCGTGAGGTGGACGAATGGCTGGATGCCGACGGTCTGCGCCCTTATTTCAAGACCGTCCAGCAGTCCTCCATCACCTATGTCCGTAAGCCTGGTCCCGCCATTTATTACTACGCCATGGAGGAGGTCGGCGCCAGGGCGGAAAACTGCTGCTATGTGGGCGATAACCTCAACCGGGACATCGTGGGTGCCAAGGCCTGTGACTTCGGCATGACCGTCACGGTGCAGTACAACAAAAATAAGCCCCTGAAGCTGACGGAGGAAAACATGCCCGACGCCAAGGTGTATGCCTTCCCCCAGCTGCTGGATATTTTCCCCGCCTGCGGCCAGGTAGCCGTGGATAATCTTATCCTGCCCACCGAGGGGCAGTAATTGCACGACAGGAGGTAATTTTATGTCTGATTACAAGCGCGGTGGCGCCCAGCTGGCGGAAGCCGTGAAGAAAGCGTATACCCAGGGCCTGGACGATTATCATCTGGAGCCTATGGTGCTGGTGGAAAACGGCCAGCCCGTGGGCAAGATCCACGACCACGATTCCGTGGTGTTCTGCTGCCGCCGGGGCGAACGGGAGATTGAGCTGACGGAGATGTTCACCGAGGAGGGCTTCGACAAGGTGGAGCGCCGGAAGCTGGAGGACCTGTACTTCGTCATCATGACCATGTATCACGACAAGTTCAAGGACCTGCCCATTGCTTTCGCCCCCTCCCATGTGGTAAAGCCTCTGGCTCAGGTCCTCTCCGAGGCCGGTAAGACCCAGTTCCACTGTGCCGAGAGTGAGAAGTTCGCCCACGTGACCTTCTTCTTTAACGGCGGCGAGAACCAGCCCTTCCCCGGTGAGGACGATGTGTGCATCCCCTCTCCCAAGGGCATTGACTTTGACCAGAAGCCGGAGCTGTCTTTGCCCAAGGTGGCGGAGACCGTCAAGGGCGCTCTGGGCAAGTACGATTTCGTGGTCACCAACTTCGCCAACGGCGATGTGATCGGCCATACCCAGAATACCGCCGCCAAGCTGGAGGCCTGCGCTCACGTGAGCCATTACCTGGACGAGGTGGTCCACGACGCCCTGGCCAAGGGCTATGTGGTGGCTGTCACCGCCGACCACGGCAATATCGAAAAGCTGTACACCGCCGCCGGCAAGCCTGACGGTGCCCACACTACAAACCTGGTGCCCTTTATCATGATCGATCCCGCCGACAACGCCCCCATCACCCTGCGGGACGGCTCCCTGGGCGATGTGGCTCCCACCGTGCTGGATGTCATGGGCATCCAGCAGCCTGCTGAAATGAGCGGCAAGTCCCTGGTGGAAGGCAAGGACTGGGGCAAGGACCGGAAAATGCTCCTCATTATCTGCGACGGCTGGGGCTTGGGCACTGGCGACGAGGGTGACGCTATCCATCTGGCGGACACTCCCTATTGGGATTCCCTGCTGGCGGAGCAGTCCTGGTCCAAGCTGAACGCCTCCGGCCAGTTCGTGGGCCTGGGCGCCGGCAAGGCGGGCAACTCCGAGGCCGGCCACTCCAACCTGGGCGCCGGCCGCTGCGTCATGCAGGATGACGTCCGTCTGGACGCCGCCGTAAAGGACGGCAGCTTCAAGAAGAACCCCATCTTCCTGGAGGCCATCGACCATGCCAAGAAGAACGGCAGTGCGCTGCACCTGCTGGCCTACCTGACCTACAAGTCCTCTCACGGCTGTATCGACTATCCCCTGTCCGTGTGCGAAATGGCCAAGGAAGCCGGATTGGAGAACGTCTATTTCCACATCATCTTTGACGGCCGCTCCACGGAGCCCGGCTCCGCTCCCGCCCTGCTGGCGGAACTGGACCAGCGTCTGGACCAGATTGGTCTGGGCCGCATCGTGGACGGTGTGGGCCGCGGCGTAGTGCTGGATCGCGACAAGAACTACGACAAGGTCAAGCGTGCCTATGACGCCATGGTGGAAGGCACCGGTGCCCTGTACGAATAACGCTTCTTTCCACCGCCCGGCGGCCAGTGATCCGGCTGTCCTCCGGGCGGCGTGTCTTTGAATGGGCACCGTTTCCGGCAAGTTTGAACAGCGCCCAACGATACCGCCACTTTCTCTTGTTAAAAACCTAACTGTCATTGACGAATCCTATGGTGAGGGTTAAAATAACAATTAGAAATGACCGTTGGTAAAGGTTGGTTTTTCCATTACTTTGGCAATCGATTACCTGCCGTCTTTTCCCGCATGATTCGTGAATCCGGCGTCGGCGTTTTTTCTTCGCGGTCCGGCGCTCAATTAAAAAAGGAAAGGAAGAAACACCCGATGAATGAGAAAAACTGCAAGGTCCTGGCAGCTCAGATTCGTCTGGAAACCCTGAAGGTCATCCACTCCCGTGGATTCGGCCATGTGGGCGGCTCCATGGATCTGGCTGACCTGATGGCCGTCCTGTATGGCGAGGTCATGAAATATGATCCCAAGAACCCCCGCTGGGAAGACCGCGACTGGCTGGTCATGTCCAAGGGCCACGCCGGCCCCGTGGCTTACGCCACTTATGGCATCATGGGCTTCTATCCCCTGGAGGAGGCCTATACCCTGAACCATCCCCATACCAAGTTCCCCAGCCACACTGACCGCAAGCTGACCCCCGGCGTGGACCTGACCACCGGCTCTCTGGGCCAGGGCGTCTCCACCGCCACCGGCGCGGCTCTGGGCAACAAGATCGACGGCCGCGACAACCATGTCTTCTGCATCATCGGCGACGGCGAGGCTGACGAGGGCCAGGTCTGGGAGGGCTTCCACTTCGCCTATGCCCACAAGCTGGACAACATCATCTACTTCATCGACAAGAACGGCTATCAGCTGGACGGCCCCACCGACTCCATCCTGGCCCACGGCGACATCGCCAAGAAGGCTGAGTCCTTCGGCCTGTACACCCAGGAGATCGACGGCCACGATGTGACCGCCATCTACAATGCCATTCAGAACGCCTACGCCAAGAAGGGCGTGCCCTCCTGCATCGTGCTGGATACCTGCAAGGGCAAGGGTGCTACCTTCGCCGAGCCCAAGCACGACCACTCTTCTCAGCCCAACGAAGAACAGTGGGCCGAGGCTCTGGCCGCCGCTGAGAAGGCTTACGAAGACGCCAAGAACGCTTAAAGGAGGGTGAGAGCAATGAACGTGAAACTGATTGGCAAACATGAAAAGGATTCCCGCGCCTGCCGCGACGGTCTCGCTCTGACTCTGAACGAGATGATGGCGGAGGACAAGTCCATCTGCTATGTGGACTGCGACCTGATGGGCTGCATCAACACCAAGATGCTCCAGAAGAACTATCCCGACCGGGCTTTCGAGGCCGGTATCGCCGAGGGCAACGGCGCCGGCGTGGCCGCTGGCCTTGCCGCCACCGGCAAGAAGGTGTTCTTCCACTCTTTCGGCACCTTCTCCTCCCGCCGCTGCTATGACCAGATCTACATGTCCGCCGCTTATGCCGGCCTCAGCGTCCGCGTGCTGGGTTCCGACGCCGGCGTCACCGCCGCATTCAACGGCGGCACCCATATGCCCCTGGAGGATGCCGGTATGTACCTGAGCATTCCCGAGACCACTGTTCTGGACCCCGCCGACTATGCCCAGTTGGCCAGCATCACCCGCCAGCTGGTGAACGTGGAGGGCGTTTCCTACACCCGCTTTGTCCGTAAGGGCATCATCAAGGTGTATGACGACGGCTCTGAGTTCGAGATCGGCAAAGGCGTTGTCCTCCATGAGAGCGACAAGGATGTGGCCACCATCATCACCTCCGGCATCATGGTGGATGAGAGCCTGAAGGCCTACGAGGCCCTGCAGGCCGAGGGCATCTCCGTCCGCGTCATTGATATGTTCACCTGGAAGCCTCTGGACGAGGAACTGGTCATCAAGGCTGCCAAGGAGACCGGTGCCATCGTCACCGCCGAGAACCACAACGTTACCTGCGGCCTGGGCAGCGTGGTGGCCAACTGCCTGGCCAAGAACTGCCCCACCATCCAGGAGTTCGTGGGCGTGCAGGACCAGTTCGGCCAGGTGGGTCCCCAGGACTTCCTGATGGACGAGTACGGCCTGCGTGCCGCCAACATCGTAGCCGCTGTGAAGAAGGCTGTTGCCCGCAAGTAATTTTCAGTTGACTTCTTCCCCGGCGGATGCCGGGGAAGTGTCAATAAATTATTTTTATTGTTAAAGGAGAGTTGATTCCAATGGCTATGGATGCTTTTTCCGCCTCTCTGATGGCTGATAAGCGCGAAATCATTTTCGCTCCCACTGTGTACAAGTTCCAGACCTTTGCTCAGATGGCCGAGGAGTTCAAGCTGAACGAGCGCGACGTGGTCCTGACCAATGAGTTCATCTACACCCCCTTCATGAAGGAGCTGGGCCTGAAGTGCAACTTTGTGTTCCAGGAAAAGTTCGGTGCCGGTGAGCCCTCTGAGGCCATGATCCAGACCATGTACGATGCCATCCCCTACGACAGCTATGACCGCGTCATCGCCGTGGGCGGCGGCGCCATCATGGACCTGTGCAAGCTGCTGGGCTGCAA
>Ga0129311_1000440_pt1 | contig 37560 bp, 35 predicted proteins | sample Go1ome_FD_94435 | JGI IMG/M metagenome (GOLD analysis project Ga0129311, IMG submission 94435) | Western lowland gorrila individual fecal microbial communities from Wisconsin, USA - Go1022B metagenome | ecosystem: Host-associated > Mammals > Digestive system > Large intestine > Fecal | place...
AATCTGTATTCTCTTGCCATCGCCGGGCGAAAACTCTCCACGGACTGATATGGGGTTCGTCTGCCCTTTTTCGGAAAAAGTGTTTAAATAGCAGAGGAATACTGGCTGTTTTCAGTCCAAACCTCACTTGTTTGCTAAAAAATCCCAATCGCTTCATTATGCCATGGACATGAAGGCGATTTATTCAGAGGTTCCTTAAAATATTTCCTGCAACCCAAAAATACAAGCTGTATCATAAGATTTACGAGTTTTCCGGCTGTCGAATGCCATATGGCTACCATAAGCAGCAACCATTCCCGTTAACCTGTGCCAGATGGCATTTTATATTTCTAATAAAGTCTTTCACATATTGATTTCTCATTAAATGCAGAGTAAAATTTATAATAACTTTTGTACTCGTAACCTTCATTTTTAAAATGCAGGTGTACCTCAAAGCATAAGGGTATACATAGCAGGAGTGTTCTGTTATAGAGGAGTATATGTTATGTACCGGCGTTTTGTGAAAAGGTTTCTGGATATTGTTTTATCTCTTGCTGGATTGATCGTTCTGGCAATTCCATTGTTGGTGTTTGCCCTCATTGTAAAACTGGATTCTCCGGGTCCGGTTTTGTTTTGGCAGAAACGTGTTGGTATCCATAAAGAAACCTTTATGATGCCCAAGTTCAGGACGATGTACACCAGCGCACCGAGTAACATGCCAACACATCTTCTCTCCGATCCCCAGCGGTGGATCACCCGTTCAGGTCATTGGTTTCGAAAGTTGTCCATTGATGAGTTACCGCAGATTTTTTGCATTCTTACAGGTAAAATGAGTATTATCGGCCCTCGGCCAGCATTATGGAACCAGGATGACCTGATCGCGGAACGGGATAAATACGGTGCCAATGATGTGCGCCCCGGTCTGACCGGCTGGGCTCAGATCAACGGACGAGATGAACTTGAAATTCCTGTAAAAGCTCGTCTTGATGGTGAATATGTTCAAAACATCAGCTTTCTCTTTGACTGTAAGTGCTTTTTTGGTACCATTTTTAAAGTGCTGAGGCATGACGGCGTTGTAGAAGGCGGCACCGGAGTACTCCATGAGGAAAAGGAGTCTGCGCAGAAATGAGCAAAATCCTGATGATTACCAATCACTCCTATATGCTCTACCGCTTCCGCCTGGAGCTGATCCAGGAGCTGATGAAAAAGCATGAAGTGGTGCTGAGTATGCCTTTTGTGGGGCATGAGGATGACTTTCAGGAACTGGGTATTCGCTGCATCCAAACGGAAGTGGACCGCCGCGGCATCAATCCTGCAACAGATTTTAAGCTGTTCCATACATATCAAAATCTGCTGAGAAATGAACAACCCGATTTGGTGATTACATATTCCATCAAGCCCAATATTTATGGTGGACTTGCCTGCGCAATGGCGGGAATTCCATACTGTGCCAATGTGCAGGGCCTGGGGACTGCGTTTCAGCGGAAGGGGCTTGTGCAGTTTGTGACGGTGCTTTATAAGCTGGCTTTGGGAAAAGCAAAAACAGTATTCTTTGAAAACAAAGCAAATGCGGAGGAATTCTGCCGCCGAGGAATTATTCCCGCTGAGAAAGAGACAGTTCTTCCCGGTGCCGGTATTAATTTAGAAAGATATCCGTACGTTCCATATCCCCAAAATACAACTGCCCGTTTTTTGTACCTGGGCCGGATCATGAAAGAAAAGGGCATGGACGAGCTGTTTTACGCGGCGAAGCGCCTTCATGACGAGGGAGCGTCTTTCACGCTGGACCTGGTTGGATTTTTCGAGGACGCGTACAAGGAGCAGGTGGAGGCGCTGGAAGCAGCGGGCATCGCCGCGTTCCACGGCTTCCAGCAGGACCCGAGGCCCTTTTACGCCACTGCGGACTGCGTGGTCATGCCCAGTTACCACGAGGGCATGAGCAACGTGAACCTGGAGGCCGCCGCCACAGGGCGCCCCATTATCACCACGGACATTTCCGGTTGCCGGGAGGCGGTGGAGGACGGCGCGACCGGCCTTTTGTGCCGGGCCGGGAGCGGGGAAGAACTGTACGGGACCATGCGGCGTTTTTTGGCGCTGCCGCCGGAGGCACGGGCGGCCATGGGTCAGGCGGGCCGAAAAAAGATGGAGCGTGAGTTTGACAAGAAAATGGTCGTAAGCCAAACGCTGCGGGCACTGGAGATATAGTCATAGGGGATAGGAAGAACACATGGAGAACAACTGGGCATTTTTGATCTGGATCGGAGTCGCTTCGCTGGTGTGTAATTATGCCCACGGAGAGCGCTGGGAACTAGTCGATGGAAAAAAAGAATATAGGACAACATTGTTTTGGTCCATCGTGATTTTTTTGCCTGTAGCCATCGGCGCATCTATGCGAGGATACCACGAGGGAGATACAGGCACCTATAAAGCAATGTTTGAGGAATGTCCGACGGTGCTTGCGCAAATACCAGGGTACATTATGGATGCCTCCCGGGACAAGGGCTATGTGCTTTGGGAGATCGTGTTCAAAACTGCATTCGGGAATAATTATCGGCTGTTCCTGACGTTTAACGCACTGTTTTGTTCCATTATCATTGTCTGGGTCTACCGGAAATACTCCAGCTCGTATGTAATGAGCATTTTTCTGTTTGTGGCGGGCTTTGATTATTATCAATGGCTGTTCAACGGGATGCGGCAGTTTATGGCGGCGTGCATCGCTTTTGGTTGTCTTGATGACTTGGTTCATAGGCGGTACCGAAAAGCCGTTGTCCCATTTATCATTGCAGCGTCGCTGCATATGTCGGTACTGATTATTGTGCCTTGCTTGTTTTTTGTGCAGGGGAAAGCTTTTAACCGCCGGACCTGGATGTTCACATTCGGCGTGATTTTTGTGGGCTTGGTCCTGGCAAAGGCGGGGTATCTGAACGATATCATTGCCAATTTGATGCAGTCCACCCAATACGATTCCGTGCTGAATGAGTTTTATGAGACCATGGATTCCGGCACGAATACGCTGCGGGTGCTGGTTTATATGATCCCCACGCTGCTGGCGGTGTTCGGCCTGCGGTATATCCGGCAGGAGGATGACCCGGTTATCAATTTCGCGGTCAACATGTCCGTCATTTCCTCCGGCATCTATGTGATTTCCATGTTCACCAGCGCCATCATGATCGGCCGCCTGCCCATCTATTTTTCGCTCTATAACTATATCCTGCTGCCCTGGGAAATCACCCACATTTTCACGAGGCGCTCCGCCCGTGTGATCACCTGGGCCATGGTGGGGTTTTACCTGCTATATAACTACTACCAGGTGGCCATCGCATACGGACAGGCATTTACACTGGGATTCTTTTCACTGTGAGGGAAAGCAATGGACGTCAATCAAAAAAAACCGCTGGTCTCCATCATTGTTCCGGTCTACAAAACAGAAGCGTATCTGGACCAATGTGTCCAAAGCCTTTTGGGACAGACTTATGAAAAGATTGAGGTCATTTTGGTGGACGACGGCTCCCCGGACCGGTGTCCCGTTCTGTGTGACGAGTATGCGCGGCGGGACAGCAGGGTGAAGGTGGTCCATAAATGCAATGAGGGCGCCGCCTTTGCGAGAAAAGCGGGAATCATGGCGTCATCGGGGCAGCACCTGCTAATGGTGGACAGTGATGATTGGCTGGATGCGGATACGGTAGCGTGCTGTGTGGAAACCACGCTGAGAGATGACGCGGGGTGTGTGCAATTTTCTTACGTCAGGGAATATCCAAACAAAAGCATCGAAAATCCACTGTTTGAAGCGGATTTTTCCTATGATGAAGATACTTCGGAGGCTAAGATTCACCGCCGTCTGGTGGGCCTGACTGGCGGAGAGCTGCGCCATCCCGAGAAGATCGACAACCTGTCCACGGTCTGCATGAAGCTTTACCGGGCCGATGTGGCCCGAAGGGGCCGCATCGTCAGCGAGCGGGTAGTCGGCACTTCCGAAGATACGATATTCAACCTCTATGCGCTGGAGGGCTGCCGGGTCAGCTACGTCAACCGCTGCTTCTACCACTACCGCAAGAGCAATGCCCAGTCCATCACCACCCAATACAAAGCCGACCTGGCGGAGAAGTGGGATGTGATGTACCAAATCTTTCAGGGGTACATCGACGGCTCCGGGCGGACGGCGGAGTACCAGCCAGCCTTTTTGAACCGGGTCGCCTGCGGCATGATCGGTCTGGGGCTGAACGAGATCAGCAGCCCGGCCAGCATTTGGAAAAAGGCGAAACGGCTCCGTATGATCCTGAAAAAGCCCTTGTATGTGCAGGCTTTCCGGCAGTTGGACAGTTCTCCCTGTCCGCTGAAATGGAAGCTGTTTTTCCTGCTTTGCAGGCGTAGGGCGTCCCTGCTTTTGGCGCTGCTGCTGGAGCTTATGAATCGTCTGCGGTCCCGTATGGCCGCGTAGGAGGTTGTCTGCCATGGCCAAGGTTTCCATCATCATGGGCATTTACAACTGTGCCCCCACGCTGCCGGAGGCTGTGGACTCTATCCTGGCCCAGACATTTACCGACTGGCAGCTGGTGCTGTGTGATGACGGCTCACGGGACGATACCTATGCCGTTGCAGCCCGGTATCAGGCGGCGTATCCGGAGAAGATCGTCCTGCTTCAAAACGAGCGCAACATGGGACTGAACCACACCCTGAACCGCTGCCTGGCAGCAGCCACGGGGGAATACGTGGCCCGCATGGACGGGGACGATCTCTCGCTTCCCACCCGGCTGGAAAAAGAAGCGGCCTTTTTGGACGCGCACCCGGAATACGCCATCGTCAGTACACCCATGATTTTCTTTGACGAAAACGGCGACTGGGGCCGGAGCTATTCCATTGAAAAGCCGGTGAAAAAGGATTTCATTAAACATAGCCCGGTGCACTGTCATGCGCCCTGCATGATCCGCCGGGAGGCGTATCTGGCGGTGGGGGGCTACACGGAGGACAAGCGGATGCTCCGTTTTGAGGATGTGAATCTGTGGTACAAGCTCTACGCCAAAGGCTACGCGGGGTATAACCTACCGGAGCCGCTCTATAAAATGCGGGACGACCTGGCGGCCACCAGGCGGCGGAGCCTAAAATCACGAATGAACGGGGTATACGTGACCTATGTGGGTTTCCGCCTGTTTCACTTTCCATGGTATCTGTACATCTATGTGGTCATCGACTTTTTAAAGCATTTTGTCAAAGGAATCATCCCCGAAAGCGTCTATATGAAGTTTCACAAGAAATCAGTCAGGCAGTGGTAAGTTATGCATAAGATTCTGTTCCTGATCCACGACCTTGGCCAGGGCGGTGCCGAAAAGGTGCTGGTGAATCTGGTCAACCATCTGGACCGGTCAAAATTTGATATTTCCGTGACGGTGCTGTTCGGCGGCGGTGTGAATGAGCAGTTCCTGGCGCCCGATATCCACTTTCACGCGGTGTTTCCCAGAGAGGTCCCCGGCAACAGCAGGCTCATGAAGCTGCTGACGCCGGAGCGGCTCCACGCCCTCTGCGTCAAGGAGCGGTACGACATCGAGGTGTCCTATCTGGAAGGACCCTCCGCCCGGGTCATCAGCGGCTGCCGGGAGAGGGGCACGAAGCTGGTATCCTGGATCCACGTGGAGCAGCACACCATGGAAAAGCTGGCGGGTTCCTTCCGAAGCGAAGCGGAGACCAGGGCCTGCTATGGCCGCTTTGACCAGACGGCCTGCGTCTCCCGGTATGTCCATGATGATTTCTGCCGCATCCTTAATTTCCAAAAGCCCTGCCGGGTGCTCTACAACACGGTGGAGTCCGACAAGATCCTGCTGGAAGCACAAGTCGAGGCGCCTCGCCTGATGGAGGACGGCGCGGTCCGCCTGGCGGCAGTGGGGACCTTGAAGGCGTCCAAGGGCTATGACCGGCTGCTGCGGATCATGAAGCGCCTGCGGGACGAGGGCTATCCGGTCCACCTGTATGTCCTGGGTATCGGTCCGCTCCGGCGGGAGATGGAGCGGTATATCTCCGAGACGTCCCTGGGGGATGCCGTCACCCTGCTGGGATATGATACGAACCCCTACAAATATGTGGCAAAGTGCGACCTGTTCGTCTGTGCCAGTCATGCGGAGGGCTTTTCCACCGCCGCCACGGAGGCACTGATTGTGGGGACGCCGGTCTGCACCGTGGAGGTCTCCGGCATGAAGGAACTGCTGGGGGAGCACAACGAGTATGGCCTCGTCACGGAAAACGGGGAGACCGCGTTGTACGAGGGGCTCCGGCGGCTGCTGGACGACCCGGCACTGCTGGCTCACTACCGGGAAATGGCCGCTCTGCGGGGACGGGAATTCAGCACCCGGGAAACGGTTTGTGCCGTGGAAGAAATGCTGATTCAATTGGTAGGTGACGCCGTATGAATACAAAAGAGACCATTAAACGCCTTCTGTCCGAAAAGAACCCAATTGCTGCCTACAGAAGGAAACAGATGCGCGGCAGACTCGTCAATACAGACGCGACATTCCTCTGCCCCAACTGCATCGGCGGCATTTTGTTCCATGATTTAGGACTTCAGTTCCGCTCACCGACGGTGAACCTGATGATGGTCCAGACCGACTTTGTGAAATTCGTTCTGGATATGGACCAGTACCTGGCCCGGGAACTGGTGTTTTTCCAGCACCCGGAGTATACGTGCCCCTGTGCCCACCTGGGAGATATCACGATCCATTTCACCCATTACCACACCCGGGAGGAAGCGGCGCAGAAGTGGAAGGAGCGGTCGGGGAGGATTGACCGGGAGAACCTGTTTGTGTTTTTAATGGAACGGGACGGCCTGACCAGAGAGGAAATCCAGCGCCTGGGTGATATTCATGCCCGGGGCTTGGTGGTCTTTACCGCAAACGACTATTCGGACATCCCGTATGCGGTGCAGATCCGAAAATACAGCCGCGATGGGGAGGTTGGGAATATTCTGGCCAAATCTTACTGGAATGACGGGCACGAGTACGAACGCTGCTTTGACTTTGTCCGGTGGTTCAACGAGGCGGACGGAGCTCCCTTTGAGGTTTCAAAGTACGTGCGCAGCGGAGCAAGGCGGAAATAGAGATGTATCAGTTTGATAAAATCAAATTGGTGGTATGGGATCTGGACGATACGTTTTGGGAGGGGACTATCTCCGAGGGGACTGTGGAGGTGCCGGAGCGTAACAGGGGGCTTTTGGAGACCCTGACGGATATCGGCATTGTAAATTCCATTTGCAGCAAGAACGACGCCGCCCAGGTCACACGTTATCTGGAGGAGCAGCAGCTGGCATCCTGGTTTGTGTTTCCGTCTGTCAGCTGGTATCCCAAGGGGGAGCGCCTGAAGCAGCTGGTCGCCGATATGCAGCTGCGGCCGGAAAATGTTCTGTTTCTGGATGACAATCCCTCGAATCTTGGAGAAGCGGAGCACGCTTGCCCCGGCGTTATGACGGGAGGCCCGGAGTTGCTTAGCCGCCTGGTGGAGGACGCCGCGGCAGCGGAGAAGAAGGACCCTGCCCACCAACGCCTGGCGCAGTACCGCGTTCTGGAGGAAAAGCACCAGGCCAGGGAAGCCTTCACCTCCAACGAGGAGTTCCTCTACCAAAGTGATATCAAAGTCCGAATCGGCCACGACTGCATGGAGCACTTGGACCGCATCCACGACCTGGTCCTGCGCTCCAACCAGCTGAATTTCACAAAGGTCCGCAGCACGGCGGAGGAGCTGCGCGCGCTTTTCACGGATAAAGGGGTATCCTGCGGCTATGCTTCCGTCCGGGACAGGTTTGGCGACTATGGCATCGTCGGTTTTTACGCCCTGAAGGAGGGGCGTCTGCTGCACTTTGTGTTCTCCTGCCGCACCCTGGGCATGGGGGTCGAGCAGTATGTTTACCACCTGCTGGGAAGGCCGGAGCTCCATGCGGTGGGAGAGGTGGTCAGCGACCTTTCCGCTGAACAGGCTCCTGGATGGATCAATCGGGACGGGGAAGGTGCCGCCGCGGAAAAAATGAGCATCCGGGGCCTTCGTCCCCATACGGTCCTGGTGAAGGGCCCCTGCGACCTGTTTCAAATCTATCCCTACATCGCACGGACGGAGCTGTTCGACACGGAGTTCACCTACACCACGGACAGCGGCTTGGTGATCGAATCCACAGGCCATACCACCCACATCGTGGAAGCTCTGCGCCTGTCGGAGGAGGAAAAGCGGCGCGTTTTATCGGAGGTCCCATTCACAGACGCGGGTATGTACTGCGATAACATTTACCGCCGGAACTATCGGGCGGTGTTTATCAGCATTCTTCAGGACGCAAATTTGGGCGTTTATGGGCGGAAGGACACCGGGGAGCGGCTGGCGTTCCTGGAGTATCTGCACCCGATCACGGACCCCGTCAGCTGGCCGGGATTGCTCTCCGGCGCGTATCATACGTCCGGCTATCACTTCACCAGAGAAGTTCTTGAGCAATTTTCAGAGAAGTATGAGTTTCTGGGGAGGAATACCCCAGAGCAGGTCGTTGAAAATCTGAAATACATCCGTACGCATCTTTCCCGGGATTGCGTTCTTGTGATTATGCTGGGCGGAGAACTGTACTATGAGAAGAACACGTTCCCCGCATATGAGGACCGCCATCTGGTACATCGGCAAATGAATGATGCCGTCAGAGCCTGGGCGGCGGAGGCAGAAAATGTCCGACTTATGGATGTGAACCGGTATCTCGTGGACCAGAGCAGCTTTTACGACCATTTTAACCACTACATCAAACCAGTCTATTACGCCCTGGCCGCTGAAATGGTGGACATCGTCAATGATGCCGCCGGCAGTCATATCCGGGAGACGGGAAAATGGAAAATGGCACTGATTCGGCTTAAGGAGCGGATGGCCCCCATGTATTACAGACTGAGAAAGGTGCTGGAAAACAAGAAATGACGGCTGCGAAAATTACGAAAAAACGAGATGTCAACCTGGATCTGCTGCGGATCGTCTCCATGCTGCTGATTGTCTTTCTCCATTCCATTGACCACTCCGGTGTTCTGGAGGCGGCGGAGGCGGCGCCGAAGGCAATGTATTTCTATGTCCGTTTTACCTATGCTTTGTGCCAGGTATGCGTGAACTGCTACGTGCTGCTCAGCGGCTACTATCTGGTGTGCGCCAGGTTCCAGCTGCAAAAGCTGGCGGCTCTTTGGATGGAAACGGTGTTTTACGCACTGTTGTTCAAGGGACTCTTTATGGCGTTGGGGACCGTGCCATTCTCTCCGGTGTCGCTGGTGGGCTGCTTTTTTCCAATCCTGACCGGAAGATACTGGTTCCTTACGATCTATGTGGGGATGTACCTGGTGTTTCCGTTTTTGAACCTGCTGGTGGGCGCCATGGACCGCAGACAGCACACTCTGCTGAACTTCTGCTTGTTCTGCCTGTTCTCCCTCTGGAATTCCATTCACCCCGCCATTACCGGCATGAATTCAGGCGGTGGCTGGGGACTGGCTTGGTTTGTGGTGTTGTACCTGGCTGCGGCTTGGTTCCGGCTGTATTATACCCCCAGTGGAAGACCGACGTTTGCATTTGCCGCCTTTTTCCTGCTCCCGCTTTTAATGGCGGCCGCGCAGATGGCCGCAGAGCTCACGGGCATCGGCATTTTACAGACCGTATTGAAAAACTGGTTCCGGTATGATTCTGCTCCGGTCTTTCTCATGACACTGTGCCTGTTCACCGCGTTTTTAAGTGTGCGCATCAGAAGTGAAAAGGTGTCCCGTTGCATCTGCGCCGCCGCGCCGCTGACGCTGGGTATCTATCTGATTCACAACCACGCCAATGTGTCTCCGTGGCTGTGGGAGACGCTGGCGCTGCCGGAGAAGATGGGCTCCGCGTTCTTCCCGGCCATCCAGGTCGGCTGCGTGCTGGGAATCTTTGCCGTCTGCCTGGTACTGGATGCGATTCGGAAATACACGGTGGGCAGGCTGGAGCGGTGCACACTGGTTACGGCTTTGTGCGGCAGAGTTACCCACGCAGCAGATAAACTGGTTTCGCGTATATGATTTGGAGATGAATTGATGGCACAGGAAAAAATATCCGTGATCGTTCCTGTTTACAATCTGGAGACTCTGCTGCCAAAGACGCTGGACTCCATTCTGGCGCAGACCCATCGGGATCTGGAGGTCATCGTGGTGGACGACGGCTCCGGCGACGGGACGGCGGAAGTCGCCGGCCGATACGCAGCCAGGGACAATCGCGTCAGGGTCATCCGTCAGGAAAATGGAGGCGTCACCAGCGCCCGGCTCCGCGGAGTGCGGGAGGCCACAGGTGCGTGGATTGGCTTTGTGGACGGGGACGATACCATAGAGCCGGAGATGTATGAGCGGCTCCTAAGCAACGCGCTGCGGTATAGCGCCGATATCTCCCATTGTGGCTATGAGATGGTATTGCCCAGCGGAAATACCCGCTATTATTACAACACCGGGAAAATTGCCGTGCAGGATACCGACGTGGGACTGAAAGATCTGCTGGAGGGCTGTTCCGTGGAGCCGGCGCTATCGAACAAGCTGTACGCCCGTCACATTTGGGATGCTGCCCTGGAGGCAGTCACGTTTGATCCCTCTATCAAAAATATGGAAGACTTGCTGATGAATTTCTACTTGTTTCGGGAGGCGAAGCGGTCGGTCTATGAAGATTTTTGCCCATATCATTATATCGTCCGCGCCTCCTCCGCAGCCAACGCGCCTGTGAACATTCATCAGCTGGAAGATCCTTTGAAAGTGAAGAAGATCCTGTTCAAGGAGACGGAGGGCAGTCCGGTGCATCACGCGCTGGCTGCCGATCAGCTGGTGCGGCAGTTGGTTTCCTTTTCGACGATGGACATCCGCAGGAGCCCGGCGGTGATGGGCCCCGTCCGGGTACAGGCCCGTGCAGAACTGCGAAGGATGCTTGGCGGAATTTTGAGAAGCGGCGATTATTCATGGAAGTTCAAGATCATGGGCGCATGGACCGCCGTGTTTCCAGGGTCCTATGCCCTTGTGCACCGCCTGTACGAAAAGATCACCGGCCTGGATCAAATATACGAAAAATAGACGGGGGTTGGGAACATGGCATATTCGGAGCTGATCAGCATTATTGTGCCCATCTATCGCGTAGAGCTATACCTGGACCGCTGTGTCCAGTCCATCGTGGACCAAACCTATCAGAATCTGGAAATCATTCTGGTGGACGACGGCTCCCCGGACAATTGCCCCGCCATGTGCGACGCCTGGGCGGCAAAGGATTCCCGCGTCAAGGTCATCCACAAGGAGAACGGCGGCCTGTCTGACGCCAGAAACGCTGGACTGGCTGCGGCGGCGGGGGAGTACATCGGCTTTGTGGACAGTGATGACTGGATCAGTCCGGATATGTACCGGCTGCTCTATGAAAATATGGCGGAGCATGGCAGCGACGTCTCCGCCTGCGGCGTGGAAATGGTATGGGAAGACAGAACGCCGCCCCGGCTGCTGACGAAGCGCGGATGCTGCGTGCTGGACCAGGAGGAGGCTATGCGGGCGGTTATTGCAGAGACCTGGATACAGGCTCCCGTATGGTACAAGCTGTATAAAAGAGAATTGGTCCGGGATATTCCGTTTCCTGTGGGAAAATGCCATGAAGATGTGTTCTGGACCTATCAGGCGGTGGGAAATGCCCGGAAAGTGTCGGTTTTTGATACGCCGTGCTACCATTACACGCAGCGCAGCGGCAGCATCATGGGCGAGGAATATTCCATTAAACGCCTGGACAGCCTGGAGGCGAAGCTCCTGCGCATCCAGTATGTGCAGGAACGCTACCCAAGTATGGTGGCTGACGCGAAACGTGATTTATGTTTTTTCTGCATCTGGTCTGAGCAGAAGGTACTGCGGTGCTTGCAAGGAACTGAGAAGCAGCTTGCTCTGGCGAACATACATCAGGTTTGGCGGCAGCTTCAGAATGTTAGGCCGCGCATTTTGAAAGAACGGGTCTGGCTGATACTGGCCCGGATATCGCTCCGCGGCACGGCCTGGATGCGGAATATGTTGCATATTGGACTGTAAGCGATTTCGGTTTTGTATTGTTAAGGCAAAAAAGGCTTTTCAAAAGTGAAATCTACATTAGAAATGGATGGTATATGTGAAGTTCACAGTTTTTACCCCAACCTACAACCGGGCATATATTATTGGAAATCTATATCGTTCATTACAGTGCCAGACCTTTACTGACTTTGAGTGGCTAGTGGTGGATGACGGCTCGTCGGACGGAACAGAGGAACTCTTTGCCAAGTGGAGCGGAGAGGGAAATTGTTTTCCTATTAGATATTATAAACAACCAAACGGTGGAAAGCACCGTGCTATTAACCGAGGGATCGAATTGTGCAGCGGTAAGCTGTTTTATATTGTTGACTCTGATGACTGGTTGCCGAAAGATGCACTAGAAAGAATAGATGAAGAGGTATTGCAGGTTCCGTTAAATGGACCATATACGTTTGCAGGAGTGTGTGGCTGCAAAGGTTTTAAAGACGGGCAAATAGTTGGTCAGACGTTTAAGGGAGACCACCTCGATTGCACAGTACTAGAACGGTCAAAATATGGGATTGAAGGTGATAAGGCAGAAGTTTTTTTTACGGATATTTTACGAAAGTACCCGTTTCCGGAATTTGAAGGGGAAAACTTTTTGCCGGAAGCGGTCGTTTGGGACAAAATGGCAGCGGATGGATATTGTCTACGTTTCTTCAATAAGGTCGTGTATTTGTGTGAATACCGTGAAGATGGACTGACGCATCAAGGGCTAGATCTGTACTATCGCAACCCAAAAGGGTATGGACTGTATTTGAGGATGGCACGAGAATATAGAAAATTCAGCAAACGACTGTCAGATTATTTTGATTCACAGTGCTATTACCATTGGAAGAAGATCATGACAGCCAGGGAAATCGCAGAACTGATTGGTACGAAACGCAGTAAACTGCTGTATACGAGTTATTATCTTTTGCTGCGGGAAAAGGCTAGCAAAGCAAAAAGAAGTCTCCTCCGTTGGATAAGAAGGGAACATCGTCATGATACCTAAAGTTATTCATTACTGCTGGTTTGGACCAAATGAAAAGTCAGAACTGGCGCTCAAATGTATAGAGAGTTGGAAAAAATACTGCAGTGACTATCGGTTAATTGAATGGAACGAGAGTAATTTCAATATAAATTCAAATGCGTATGTCAAGGAAGCTTATGAATCAAAACGATATGCGTTTGTGACGGATTATGTCAGGCTGTATGCCCTATATACATATGGTGGCGTATATATGGACACAGATGTTGAAGTTATAAAAAATATTGATAAATTTCTACAATACGAGGCATTTTCAGGATTTGAAAGTGCGGAAAATGCGCTGACTGGTATTATGGCATGCAGGGAAAAATTCTCGCTATTTGGGGAACTGAAGGATTACTATACAGGGCGCCATTTTCTGAATCAGCAGGGCGAACCAGACTTAACGACCAATGTACAGATTATTACTGATATTTTGGGAAAAAAGGGGCTGAAAAAGAATAATACGTTTCAGGAAATAAACGGTTTTACACTATTTCCAAGTGAATATTTTTGCCCGAAGGATTATAGCAATGGCAAGCTTACGATTACTGAAAATACATGTACAATCCATCATTTTAATGGCTCCTGGAAAACCGAAGAAGAAAAAAGAGCGGCACTTGAATATAAGAGATATATAGATATATTCGGAGAAAAAATAGGCGATTTACTCTATCAAACCAATGTGGCAGTTCGAAAAGGCGGAGTCAAATACGCAACAAGCAAGATTAAAGGACACATCGCAAAACGAAAATAAGCAGGTGGAGTTTTTTATATGCATCCGATACTATCGTTTCAGGCCCGGGTGGTACAGCCCTGGCAGCAGAAGCACTTTGAAAAAACCAAGTATGGAAAACAACTGGCAGCGTACAAAAATAAATACGCCGGCCGGCGGTGCTTTTTCATCGGTAACGGCCCCAGCCTGCGGGCGGAGGACTTGACGCAGCTCCACCGGCACGGTGAGGTTACATTTGCATTCAATCGAATCTACAATATTTTTGGCGATACGCCCTGGCGGCCGGACTTTTATATATCCCAGGATGAAAAAATGCTCTCCGGCTGCGCGGAAACGGTGGACAAGCTGGACCTGCCGGTGAAGATGGTCCCCATTCAGCTGAAGTGGTATCATGACATCCAAATCCACGACGCATTGTATTTTAATATTACCCAACAGCATGTAGAGGACCCGGGCCAGTTCCGTTTCAGTGATGACGCAGCTCGCGAGCTGTTCAACTCCAGTACCGGCATGTACACGGCGGCGCAGCTGGCGGCGTACATGGGTTTCCGGGAGATTTTTCTGATCGGCGTGGACCACCACTTCCGTGTCAGCCAAAACAACCGGGGCGAGATTGTGGTGGATGATTCGGTGAAGGACTACTTCACCGACCGCTACAACGAGGACAAGGCGGAACTGTATATCCCCAACACGGAAAAGAGCACGCTGACCTATGCAGCTATGCAGATCCATTGTGAAAAGCGGGGCATTCGGGTATGCAATGCCACCCGGGGCGGCAAGCTGGAAGTGTTTCCCCGCGTGGATTTTGATTCCCTGTTTGATTAAAAGGAATTTCTCTGCTATGAAACAAGAAAACGGCCAACTCCGGGCAGGTATTATATTAAATTACATCAATATGGGGTTGGGCAACCTCATCCCAATTTTCTATACCCCCATCATGCTTTCGTTACTGGGACAGAGCGAATACGGGCTTTATAAGCTCGCCAGCAGCATGACCAGCTATTTGTCCCTGATTTCCATGGGCCTTGGTTCCGCTATTACCCGGTATCTTATCAAAGCCAGAGAAGAGGAGGGTAAAGAGGCGGAGGAAAGAATGCTGGGGCTTTTCAGCGTGATTTTCTACATGATTGCGGCTGCTGCGCTGGTAATTGGCATAGCTTTGACGATGAATCTTCACCGGTGGTATGGAAATTCATTGACCGCCACAGAGATGAGCCGTATGAAAATCCTGGTATTTTTGATGGTCATCAATATGGCGTTGAGCTTTTCACAAGCTCCGTACCTTTCTGTAGTCACCGCACATGAGAATTTCTTGTTCTCTCAGTGTATGAATATCCTCTCTACCTGCGTTGTACCGCTTTTGAACTTGCTGGTTTTGTATGTGGGAGCCGCATCTGTCGGAATGGCGTCAGTGTCTCTTGGCATGTCTGTTGTGTCCCGGGAAATCTATCTGGTATACGTGCGCAAGTATATGCGGATAAAGCCTTGCTACCATGGATTACCGTCCCATATGATAAAAGACATCCTGGGGTTTTCATTTTGGATATTCGTATCTAATGTGGTAGGTCAACTGTATAATGCAACCGATACGGTCATGATCGGCATGATTCCTGCGTTGGCAACAACAGGAGTTGCAGTGTATAATGTGGGCGGTACATTTAACCAAATTATGTTCAGTGTGACAATTGGTGTATCCAGTTTACTTTCGCCAAAGACAAACCGTATGGTTTTTCAAGGCACATCCAATGCGGAACTGACGGACCTTGCGGTTCGTGTGGGCAGAATACAAGGCTATATCATGGTATTGATCATTTCGGGATTTATCGCGTTTGGGCAGCCCTTTATTTACTTTTACGCTGGCGCGGAATACGCCGAGGCATACTGGGTCGCAGTGCTGATGATGATCCCCAATATGATCCCACTGGTCCAGAGCGTGTGCTTGAACGTGGTTGTTGCTCAGAATAAGCACCGATTCCGCGCACTGATGTATTTGGGTATTGCGGTTTTGAATGTAATTGGAACCTGGTTTTTGATGCAGTATATGGGAATCGTTGGCGCTGCCTTGATGACGGGGGGTGCTTTGATCTTTGGGCAGGGATTTGTGATGAATTGGTACTATCATAACAAAACGGGATTGGATATGATTCGCTTTTGGAAACAGCTTGGACCGATTTATTTTGTTCCTTTTACAATGAGCATTGCCGCGTGGATGATTTCCAAATATATTAATTTTTATAATGTTTTTGCGTTGCTGACAGGAATCTTCGTGTACACTGTGGTTTACTGTATATTGAACTGGTTGTTTGTGATGAATCGTTATGAAAAGCAGCTGATTCAAAGAACATTGAAACCAGGCAGACGTACGCCTATTTAAATGTTGAATTATATAGACTTATGTTGGAGGAATTAATCATGAAAATCATCGGAATGATCCCTGCCCGGGGAGGTTCTTCCCGGTTCAACATGAAGCCCCTGGCGCCCATCTGCGGCAAGCCCATGCTCTACTGGGTGTGGAAGCACAGCAAGGAAGTGGAGTGCTTTGAGGAAGTCTACGTGGCCACGGACAACGAGCAGATCAAGGAAACAGCGGAGGGCTTCGGCGCGAAAGTGATCATGACCTCTCCGGACTGTGAGACCGCCACGGAGCGGCTGTATGAGGTGGCGCAGAAGGTGGAGGCAGACCTCTATGTCATGGTGAACGGGGACGAGCCCCTGGTGCTGGCGGAAGACATCGTCAAATGCATCCCGGAGCGCATCCCCGAGGACGGCTTTTACGTCTCCAACCTGATGACGGACTTCTCCAATCCCGTGGAGGTGGTGGACCCCACCAACTTGAAGATCGTCACCAACAAAGACGGCATTTGCCTCTTTATTTCCCGGGCGCCCATCCCGTTCCCCAAGGGCGCCATGGACTACGCCTACCAGAAGTTCGTGGGCGTGGGCGCGTTCACCAGAAAAGCTCTGGATTACTATCACGATACGCCCCGGGGCCCGGTAGAGAAGATCGAGGAGAACGACTCCTTCCGCTTCATCGAAAACCGGAAGGACTGCTATTACATCAACGCCCACTGCAAGACGCTGTCTGTGGACACGCCCAAGGACCGCGTGGCGGTGGAGGAGTACATGAAAAAGCTGGGGCTTGCGTAAGGAGGGAAAAGTATGTTTCAACTGATCGCGGGTCCCTGCGTCATCGAATCCGAGGAGATGGTGCTCTCCATCGCCGTTGAGATGAAGCGCATCACCGATGAACTGGGCATTCCGTACACGTTCAAGGCCTCCTTTGACAAGGCGAACCGGACCTCGCTGCACAGCTTTCGCGGCCCCGGTCTGGAGGAGGGCCTGCGTATTTTACAGAAGGTGAAGGACACCTATGGCCTGCCCATCTGCACGGACATCCACGAGGCCTGGCAGGCGGAGTCTGCCGCCCAGGTGGCGGACATTTTACAGATCCCAGCCTTCCTCTGCCGGCAGACGGACCTGCTGGTGGCGGCTGCCAAAACCGGAAAGTGCGTGAACATCAAAAAGGCCCAGTTCCTGGCGCCCTGGGATATGAAGAACTGCCTGGAAAAGGTCCGTGAGTCCGGAAACAGCAACGTGATGCTCTGCGAGCGGGGTACCAGCTTCGGCTACAACACCCTGGTGGTGGACATGACGGGGCTGCGGGTGATGAAGGAGTTCGGCGTCCCCGTGATCTTCGATGCCACCCACAGCGTACAGAAGCCCGGCGGCAACGGTACCTCCACCGGCGGAAACCGGGAATATGTGGAGTACTTGGCCAAGGCGGCCATTGCCGTGGGCGTGGACGGGCTGTTCATGGAGACTCATCCCGACCCGGACAGCGCCAGATCCGACGGCCCCAATATGGTGCCTCTGGGGCAGATGCGCCAGCTGCTGGAAAAGCTGCAGCGGGTATATGAAGCCGTACAGTAACAGGCGGGAGTGAGGCTATGGAAGCGCAATTTGACGTCATTGCGGAGGCGCGTGCCGTCTTTGACAAGGAAATAGAAGCACTCACCAGGACCCGGGACGCCTTGGGAGAGGATTTTTCCAACATGGTGGACCTGGTCTTGAACTGCCGGGGGAAAGTGGTCCTCACCGGTATGGGCAAGCCCGGTCATATCGGCACCAAGATCGCCGCGACGCTGGCAAGCCTGGGGACACCTGCGTTTTTCATGCATCCGGCGGAGGCCATGCATGGGGACCTTGGCATGGTGGAGGAGAAGGATGTGGTCATCCTGATGAGTTACAGCGGCGAGAGCGAGGAAGTGACCCGCCTGATGCCCACGCTCCACGAGATCGGGTGCAAGACGGTGGCCATCACAGGCAAGCCTAAATCCACGCTGGCCCGGGAATGCCAGTATCACTTTTTTTTCCCGGAGTTTGAAGAAGCCTGCTATATGCACCTGGCGCCGACCAGCAGTACCACTGCCCTTCTGGTGCTGGGAGATGCGCTGGCTCTTGTGGTATCCAGGGCGAAGAATTATACCCGGGAGGAGTTCGGCCTGTACCATCCCGCCGGAGCGTTGGGCAGAAAGCTGCTGGTCCATGTCAGCGATCTGATGCACGCCGGGAAGGAAAACGCGGTGGTCCGGGAGCAGAGCTCCTTGCGGGAGGCCATCGTGGAAATGAGCAGCAAGGGACTGAGTATGGTGTCCGTGGTAGATGAGGCCGGCAAGCTGAAAGGCATCATTACAGACGGTGACCTGCGGCGGATGCTGGAGCGGGGCACTGACGTCTACCATGAGGTCATTGACCATGTCATGACAAAGACGCCCCGGTGGATCGACAGCAGGGAGATGGCGGTCAACGCCCTCCAGGTCATGAGCGATCTGAAGATCACCGGAATGCCGGTCCTGGACGAGGAGCGTAAAGTCGTTGGAACGATTCTGATGCAGGATATTTTCAAGGCGGGGATCGTGCGGTAAATCGGGCCTGGAAGCTTGCCGATAGGAGGACTTATTCAATGGAAGCCGCACCGCGTGCAGTCGAACAACATACATCCCAAAGGTATTTCTTTTCTCTTGATATTGCAAAGTTTATTTGTGCCCTTTTGGTTATCATCATCCATACAAGGCCCTTTTCAGAGTGCTCCGGCATAATTGATTTTTATTTGGGTGATGTGGCCGTACGGATCGCTGTTCCGCTTTTCTTTGCAATTTTCGGGTATCTATTTTTCAGCAGCCTGCGTTACCGGAACGGAAAATCTGCAACTACCCAGAGAACCGTATAAAGCTATGGAAGTATCTGAAAAAGATCGCGTTGATCTATATTGGATGGACGGTTGTTTATACGTTGCTTCAACTCCCACAGTGGTATCAAACTGGCTGGTGGGGCAAAACTCTCGTAAAAGATTTTACTGCCGGTTTTCTTTTTGCCGGGTCTTATTTCCATCTCTGGTATCTGCTCGCCTTGATCTATGCGCTTCCCCTTCTGTATCTGTTACTGTCATTTGTTTCCGTACGGCATTTACGGGTCGTGATCCCTTTGCTGTGGGTTGGGGAATGCCTGCTGTATTCGTATAGCTGGATTGGAATTGACAGCATAGCGGTATTGGCATGGTTGACAGGGCGCTTTTCCGCTGTCTTTGATGCTGTATTTCGGGCTGTTCCACTGCTTGGCATTGGCATATTGTGCATGGAAGGCCAAGAAAAACAGCCGGGAAAGATTTATCTATATACCATTCTTTCAATACTTGCATGTGCCGCGGAAGCCTCTTTGCTGCACTTTTGCACCGTGAACAGCAGCAAGTATTCGTACCTTTTCTGCACGCCTGTCATGACGTATTTTATATTGCAGATGCTTTTAAGTATCACAGCAAGCGGGAACCTCTGGCTTGGCGGTATATGCAGGAAAAGCGGTCTGGTGATTTATTGTTTACATCCTCTCATCCTGCGTATCCTTGCATGGATGGGTGTTGAATCCAAGCTGCTTCTTTGGTTCCTGGTCACGATCCTTACTGTTTTTATAGCGCTGTGTTGGGTGATTGCAAAGGAACAAATACAAAAGCGAAGGAGAGTACAGTGAAAATGCCTATCAAGCTGCTGGTCATGGATGTGGACGGGACGTTGACGGACGGACACATCTACATAGGCGCCCAGGGGGAGCTGATGAAGGCCTTTGACGTGAAGGACGGCTATGCCATCGCCCACCTGCTGCCTCCAGCGGGGATCGTGCCTGTCATCATCACCGGCCGCCGGTCGGCCATCGTGGAGGAGCGGGCCAGGGAGCTTGCCATTACAGAACTGCACCAGGGTGTGGGCGACAAGCTGGCCTGTCTGAAAACCGTGGCAGAGAAATACCGGGCAGAACCGGCAGAGATTGCCTATATTGGCGATGATTTAAACGATTTGGACTGCATCCATTTTTGCGGACTGACGGCTTGTCCGGCGGATGCGGTGGAAGAGGTACTGGCTGCCGTGGACCATGTGTGTACCCGCAAAGGTGGAAGCGGTGCAGTACGGGAGTTCATTGCTTGGCTGCTGGCATAGAAACTATATTGAACACCGGAGCGGTTAGGGGAGGCTAGTGCCAAAGCAAACAGCGCATAAAAACCATGCTATCTCAATACGGGTTGAGAGTTCACTTCGATGGAATTTTGCTTTTTGAGGGTGAATTACAGTCATGGGTTAATCGCTTTAAGCCTCAGCTGCTTGGTTTAGAGTGGGAGTATCCTGCTGGAGCCAGAGCAAGTAGTGATACGGGGCCGATCCATCTTTCTATGTTTCAAACAGGTTGCGGATCACACTGCGCACCGCCCAGCATACTTGTGAACATCAATTCTTGTGGTTATGCGCTGTACATGAACGGACGTCTGGCATTTAAAGCCAGACGTCCGTTTGCGAATATTCTGGCCCGAAAGAGCCAGCAGCCCGCTGAGGGAGAGTCACCACTCCATGCTACGTCCGCATGAGCACCAAGGAACGCGGAGCAGCATCCGCGCGCTTCTTGTTTGCGGACAGGTGGACATTCTTTGCGGAAACTGCTATAATCGTTTTCAAAATAAGAAACGGCAGACCACAGGGGGATACGTATGGAACAGTTGCCTGCATACCGCAAGATCGACATGAAAACCTGGCCCCGGCGGGAACATTTTCACTATTACCGCAACGTGATCAAGTGCGGCTATTCCCTGACGGCACGCGTGGATGTGACGGCAGTGGTGGAACTGGCCCGGCGGGAACACAAACGCTTTTACGGCTGCTTTTTGTACGCGGCGGCCAAAGCGGTCAACAGCATGGATGCCTTGCGGATGATGGTGCCGCCGGATGGCGGCGCCGGCGTGTGGGAGACCTCGAATTTGAACTTTACCGTGTTTCACCCGGAGGATGAGACCTTCACAGACCTCTGGATGGAATACCATCCGGTATTTAAGGAGTTTTACCGGGAGTTCACCTGGGTGGTGGAGACCTATGGAGACCGCCGGGGCATCAAGGGCCGTCCCGGGCAGCCGGCCAATTTCTTCTGCATCAGCTGCCTGCCCTGGCTGGATTTCACCGGCTGCACCACCCACTCTGTGGGAGAGCCGGCGCTGTTTCCCATCATCGATTTTGGAAAGTACACAGAGCGTGAGGGCCGGTATACCCTGCCGGTGGCGGTGACCATCTCTCACGCCGCGGCGGACGGCTACCACACCAGCCTGTTTTTCCAAAAACTTCAGGAGGAACTGGACGCATTTCAGCTTTTGGACACATGAACTAAGGCAGAAAGGGGGCACATATGGAAGAAAAAGAAACGGAAAGCGTGGGACTGCGGCTGTTGAAAACGGGGCGAAAAGGGATCATCCATGCCATTTTCAGCCGCATGGGTCTGATCGTTTTGCTGCTGCTGGTGCAGATCATGCTCTTGTTCAGCGTGTTTTACTGGTTCGAAGAGTTCCTGCCCCACATTTTGGGCGGCACCGTGATCTTCACAGCGACCATGGTGGGCATCCTGCTGAACAGCTCCACCGATCCCACGGCCAAAAACACCTGGCTCATTGTTATGGCGGTGATGCCGGTGTTCGGCGCGCTTTTGTACCTCTATACCCAGAGCGACATCGGCCACCGGGCACTGAAGAATCGGTTGAGCCAGCTTATCGGCCAGACGAAGGACAGCATCCCCCAGGAGGAACAGGTGCGGGAGAATTTTGAAAAGGAGGAGCCCGGCGCCGCCGCCTTGGCCCGGTATATCCGCCGCAGCGGCTGTTACCCGGTGTATGACCGGACGGACGTTATGTACTTCCCCTCCGGGGAGGCAAAATTTGAAGAACTCCTGCGGCAGCTGGAGAAGGCCAAGGAGTTTATTTTCCTGGAGTATTTCATCGTGGACGAGGGCCTCATGTGGGGCCGTATCCTGGAAATCCTGGCCCGAAAAGCAGCACAGGGTGTGGATGTGCGGGTACTGTACGACGGCACCTGCGAGTTTTCCACTCTGCCCCATGACTATCCCAAGCGGTTGCGGGCCCTGGGTATCCGGTGCAAGGTGTTCGCCCCCATTTCCCCCTTCGTTTCCACCCACTACAATTACCGGGACCACCGGAAGATCCTGGTCATCGATGGGCACACCGCCTTTACCGGCGGCGTGAACCTGGCGGATGAGTACATCAACCATACGGTGCGGTTCGGCCACTGGAAGGATGCCGCCATCATGGTGAGGGGCGAGGCGGTCCGCAGCTTTACTCTGCTGTTTTTGCAGATGTGGAGCATTGACGAAAAGCAGCCGGAGTTTGACCGTTACCTGCAAGCTCCCACCCATCCGGCGGGAGACGCCCCCGGCTTTGTGGTGCCCTACGGCGACTGCCCCCTTGACAACGACAAGGTGGGAGAGATGGTGTACATCGACCTGCTGAACCGGGCCCGCCGGTATGTGCATATCATGACGCCGTACCTGATTTTGGACGGCGAGCTGGAGACAGCGCTGAAATTTGCCGCGGAGCGGGGCGTGGAGGTCTCCCTTATCCTGCCGGGCATTCCGGACAAGGCGGCGCCCTATGCCCTGGCTAAGACCCACTACGCCTCCCTGATGGCCTCTGGAGTGAACATCTATGAGTATACCCCTGGTTTCATCCATGCCAAGGTATTCGTCAGTGACGGCCACGAGGCGGTGGTGGGCACCATCAATCTGGACTACCGCAGCCTGTACCACCATTTTGAGTGTGCCGCCTATCTCTGCCGCACCAGCTGTATTCCGGACATTGAGGCGGACTTCCAGTCCACGCTGGCCCAGTGCCGCACTGTGACCATGGAAACGCTCCGGAAGGAAAAGTGGACCCGGAAGTTGGCGGGGTTCCTGCTGAAGGCTGTGGCGCCCCTGCTGTGAAAACAACAAGGACCTGTCCGTATTCGGACAGGTCCTTGTTGTTACGGTTTTCTCTTGTAGCGGCCATTGCCTGCCGGTTGGAGATACTGCTGGTCCAGCAGGAAGTCAATGACCTGGCCGCTGACCTTGGCGGGGTCCTGGACCGTCAGCCGCTTCCGGGACCAGAACTGCCGGACCGTCACGCCGGCGATCTGCTGCTCCACTTCCCGGACTGTGATGGTGCCATGCGTTTTCAGGTATTTCAGCACCTGGCTGCCGCAGGCGTTCAGAAGCGCCCGGGTCATGTCCGCCTGCTGCCCCAGGGACTTTTTCAGCCCCCAGGCGTACAGGACGGCTGTGACCGCGGCAAATAGGAGCACGCCCACAATGATCTGTCCCGTGGTCATCTGCGCTCCTTTCCGGCGAAGCGGATGAAGCCGTTGTTCCGCAGGATCTGCATATACTTCACCAAGCGGTCATAAAGAGGCTCCGCCTCCTGGCCAAACTCCGCTTTCACCAGCTCTGCGATCTGGCCCACGGTGCGCTGGCCATCGATGCGCTGAAAGATGAAGCTGCCCATTTCATCCAGGTCGATGTGGCTGACCCGGGGCCGGTGAAAAAATTTTTGGGCGATCCAGGCGTAAAAGCCCCGGTGGACCATGTGGATGGTCGCTTTGCCGCTCTCATCCGCGTCCCAGCTGTTTTTCTCCGAGACCACCGGGATATAATCCAGAAAATTTTCCGGAGATTTCTTTGACATGGCGGGTTCCTCCCATTGAGCAAGCCGGGCCATATACCATGATACGGCCCGGCTTTGGCGTATTTTACCTGGATTCCTTCGTACCCTTGTTGGCAAAGAGCACAATGGTGGCCAGCAGGCCGGCGAACAGCACCAGACCGCCGATGTTGCCCAGATTGACGGAGCCGGACAGGTCCAGAGTGATGCCCAGCACGGCGAACACAGCCAGCAGGATACCCACCACGCCCTCGCCGGCGATCATACCGGAGGTGTACAGGATACCGGACTGGATGCAGTCGTTCTTCGCCTTTTCAGAGGTGTACTTGCGCTTCTCCAGAGTCAGGCGCACCAGACCGCCGGCCATGATGCCCGCGTTCAGGTGGATGGGCAGGTAGATGCCGATGGCCACGGGCAGCACAGGCAGGCCCAGGATCTCCACAGCCACGGCAATAAAAACGCCGGTGAACACCAAGGCCCAGGGCAGATTGCCGCCCATGACGCCTTCGATGACCATCTTCATCATCATGGCCTGGGGAGCGCCCAGCTCCTCGGAGCCAAAGCCCCAGGCGGCGTTCAGCAGGTACAGAATGGCGCCGATGGCCACGGCGGAAACGCACACGCCGATGAGCTCGCCGTACTGCTGCTTCCGGGGCGTGGAGCCCAGCAGGAAGCCGGTCTTCAGGTCCTGGGAGGTATCGCCGGCGATGGCGGCGATGATGCAGATGACGGAGCCGATGGCGATGGCACCCACCATGCCGGAGGCGCCGGTGGAGCCGGTGGCCTTCAGAATGATGGTGGCGATGAGCAGCGTGGCAATGGACATGCCGGACACCGGGTTATTGGAGGAACCGATGAGGCCCACCATCCGGGAGGAAACGGTGGCAAAGAAGAAGCCGAACACCAGGATGATGAGGGCACCGATCAGGCTGACGGGGATGCCGGGGAACAGCCACATAAAGACGGCGATGCCCAGGCTCACCAGCACCACGATTTTCATGGAGATGTCCTGCTCCGTCCGCAGGGTGCCCTCCGCGCCCTTACCATAGTCCCTGAAGGCGGCGGCAAAGGTCCGCACGATCATGGGCAAAGACTTAATGAGGCTGATGATGCCGCCGGCCGCCAGGGCGCCGGCACCGATGTAGCGGATGAACTTGCTCCACAGGCCCCAGGTGCCGCCAGTGGCCCACAGCTCCGCCACGCTCACGTCGGCGGGATAGATGACCAGGTCACTTCCAAACAGGGCAATCATGGGCATCAGCACGAACCAGGCAATGGTGCTGCCCGCGAACATGTAGGAGGAGATGCGGGGGCCGCAGATGTAGCCCACGCCGGCCAGGGCGGGCAGCACATCCACACCGAAGCCGGAGCCCTTGTAGGCATCAATGGTGTAATCCACTTCGCTGGGGAACAGCTTCAGGCCGTCGGCCACGAACTTGTAAACAGCGGCGATGCCCAGGCCCCAGAACACGGTGGAGGCTTTGGCACCGCCCTCCTCACCGGCCATGAGGACCTCGGCACAGGCCTTGCCCTCGGGATAGCCCAGGGTGCCGTGCTCCTTGACGATGAGGGCGCTGCGCAGGGGGATCATCATGAGAACACCAAGCACACCGCCGCACAGGGCGATGAGGCCGATGTCAATGAGAGACGGCATGTCGCACAGGCCGTCCGCCGCCCACATGAACAGGGCGGGCATGGTGAAGATGGCACCGGCGGCCAGGGATTCGCCGGCGGAGCCAATGGTTTGGACCATGTTGTTTTCCAGAATGGAATCTCGCTTGAAAATGAAGCGGATGACGCCCATGGAAATGACCGCCGCAGGAATGGATGCGGAAACGGTCATGCCAACGCGCAGGCCCAAATAGGCGTTGGTGCCGCCGAACACCACAGCCAGAATGGCACCCAGGATCACGGAAAACACCGTGAACTCAGGCACGATCTTGTCTGCGGGAACGAACGGCCGGAATTTCTTTTCTTCCACGTCTTTCTCTCCTTTTGAAATGGTCTGCTTGCAAGCACAATTACTAGTCCCTCTCTCACAAACAAGCATCTTTCCGATTATACGTGATTCGCGTATATATGTCAAGGTATCCATAAAATTGGCCCCAAAATTCAAAACACTTCGTTGCAAACTGACAATGCTGAAACTGCGGTCTGGCTATGCGGGCATGGCATGGCGATGGGGCGGAGCCGCGCAAACTTTTCCCATGGCTGCAATTGGCAGTTGCCGGAATGGTCGGCGGGATGTATAATGAAATGAAACTGTCAAAAAGGGGGAAAATCCTTGCAAAAGCGATATGACAAGATCTTTCCGGGAACCATTTTCTTTTCCATCGGGCTGATGCTGCTGGGAGTGATTCTGGATGACCCCGCCCAGATCCCCGTGGGCCTCTACCACATTATCACCATGCAGGACCTGCTCATCACGGACTATGTTTATATCGCCGGTCCCGGCGCGGCTCTGGTGAATGCGGGCCTTGTGACGATCATTTCCATCTGTATCATCCGTTTTTCGGGAGACCCGTACAACGGCTTCACCATTGTGGAGATGGGACTGATGGCGGGTTTTTCCCTGTTTGGAAAAAACGTTGTCAACATTTGGCCCATCATCCTGGGCACCTGGCTGTATGCCCGCTACCAGCGGGAGCCGTTTTCCAAATACGCCTCCGTGGCGCTGCTGGCAACCTCGCTGGCACCTTTGGTCAGCTACATGGCTTTGGGCAGCATCCATGCCAGCATCCCCCTGGGCATCCTGACCGGACTGGTCATCGGCTTTATCCTGCCGTCTCTGTCCGCCTATACATATAAGATCCAAAACGGCATGAACCTCTACAACATGGGGTTTGCCTGCGGCTTGTTCGCCATGATGGTGGTCCCGGTCCTGACGGCCTTCGGCGACAAGCCGGACTCCGTGCTTTACTGGGCGGAGGGCTATAACAAAACCTTCGTCATTGCCCTGGGAATCATGTGCGTGACCATGATTTTGCTGGGCCTCTTTGCCACGCCGGTGCCGCCCTGGGCGGTGTGGGCCGGCTATCGCCGTTTGCTGTCCACCACCGGCCGGGCACCCAGCGATTACCTGCGTATGTTCGGTGCCGGCCCTGTCATGATGAACATTGGCATCAACGGCTTTCTGGGTATTTTGTATGTCCTCATCGTCGGCGGCGACCTGAACGGCCCCACCGTGGGCGGTATCTTTACCATCATGGGATTTTCCGCATTCGGCAAGCATCCTTTCAACATTATCCCGGTGATGATTGGCGTGGCTTTGGGCGCTTATGGTATGCACTATACGCCGGATTATCCCTCTCTCCAACTGGCAGGTCTGTTCGGTACCACTCTGGCGCCTATTGCCGGCCACTTCGGCTGGCCCTTCGGCATCCTGGCGGGTTTCATCCACTCCGCCCTGGTTTTGCAGACCGGCGGCCCTGTGGCGGGACTGAATCTCTATAACAACGGCTTTTCCGGTGGCCTCATTGCCATTGTGCTCTATCCCACCATTACAGCCATCTGGAAGCACCGCCGGCCCACCCTGCGGGACGAGGATTACTACGACCTGTTTGAGGAGAGTGCTCCCATCGATACCTCCTTCTGGCGGACGAAGCGGTCTGAGGCCTCCCATCACTCCACCCATGAAATGCACCCTGAAAACCCTGGGCGGGATGGTCCTGATTCCCGGATGACCGATGATGTGCCGGAAGAAACAGAAGTGAATTGAACGGTGAAACAAAGGGACGGTGTGCTTCGGCACGCCGTCCTTTTCCGCGCCTGTTTCTGAAAAAGGCGGGTTGCAATCTGCGGGAGAGTATGCTATATTAAGCAAATGAAAATCATTCTCAATTTGTAAGGAGCATCCCTGTGAAAAAACGCTTGACCATTCTGATCCTGTGCGGCTTGCTGCTGAGCGGCTGCGGCCAGACGGCGCAGCCCAAGGACCCGGACCGGATGCAGATCGTGACCACTGTGTTTCCCGCCTATGATTTTGCCCGGGCCGCGGCCGGAGAGCTGGCGGATGTGACGCTGCTGCTGCCGCCGGGCGCGGAGTCCCATTCCTACGAGCCTACGCCGGCGGACATCCTGTCTGTGCGGGACTGCGACCTGTTCATTTACCTGGGCGGCGAGTCCGACGCCTGGGTGGACACCATCCTGGACTCCGTGGAGCCCGCCGGCGCCGTGATGAAAATGGTGGACTGTGTGGAGCTGCTGGAAGAGGAAGATGTGGAGGGAATGCAGTCCCAGCCGGGGCACGACCATGACCACGAGGGGCATGAAGGCCACGACGACCACGGCGAGCATGAGGACCATGGCCTGGGCCAGGTGGCGGAATATGACGAGCATGTCTGGACCTCTCCCCGCAACGCGGCGGATATCACTCTGGCCGTGGGGGAGAAACTGGCGGAGCTGGACGGAGAGCACGCCGCGGTGTACCGGGAAAACGCCGCCGCTTATGAAGATGCGCTGCGGCGGCTGGACGGGGAATTCGAGGTGTTTTTCGATTCCCTGCCAGACCGGACCATCGTTTTCGGCGACCGCTTTCCCTTGCGGTACTTTGCGGAGGAATACAGGCTGGACTATTACGCGGCCTTTCCCGGGTGCAGTACCCAGACGGAGCCCTCGGCGGCCACCATCGCCTTTTTGACGGACAAGGTAAAGAATGAGCACATCTCCACAGTGTGGTATATCGAGTTTTCCAACCATCTGGTAGCGGACAGCATCGCCGAGGCCGCCGGTACGAAAACGGCCATGTTCCAGACTTGCCACAATGTATCCAAAGGGGAGCTGGAGGGCGGTGCCACGTACCTTTCCCTGATGGAGGGGAATCTGGAAACGCTGCGGGAAAACCTGCCCTGACCCTTGCAAGGGCTTGACAAATTTGCTATCCTAAAGAGCGAAACAAGGAGGCAGTACCGTGGAGAGCAAATTTGACTTTTTGAATTTACAGTTTTTCACCAAGGCGGCGGTATATCCCGGCAGTATCGGCACCTTTCGTTACCGCTTTCAGCGGACCGGATGGATGAACGACGGCACCATCCAAGTGTGGGTCTATGAGAACATCAGCTTTGAACTGGCCCAGGATGTGGAAACGGAGACTTTCCCCTGGACGGAGGAGGGCGTGACGGCCATCAAGGCCTGGCTGGATGAAAAGCTGGCCCAGCGGGGCAACCAGCCCTACCGTATCTGGGCGGGGAACCATGTCCGGGAGAAAAAGGAGGGCGAGGCAACATGAAAAACCACCTTTTGGAGCTGGCCGCCCAAGGACGCCCGGCACTGGGCACCTTTTATGAACTGGGCGGCATTGCCGCAGCGGAATGCTTGGGCATTGCCGGACTGGACTTTATGATCGTGGACACGGAGCACGGTCCCTATGATGTGGAGAGTGCCCTGACGGCCATCACAGCGGCCTCCCGACGGGACTGCGCACCCCTGGTGCGGGTGAAGGACGTGACGAGGCCCTCCGTGCTGAAAATGCTGGACGTGGGCGCCAAGGGCCTCATTGTGCCGGATGTACGGTCTGTGGAGGAGGTGCGGCGCCTGGTGGAGTACGCCAAGTACTATCCCCTGGGCCGCCGGGGTTTTGCCCCCACTCTGGCCAGCGGTTACGGCTTTGACCAAGAGGCGGCGGATGTGGAGGGATACTTTGCCCTCTGCAATCGGGAGACTCTGCTCATCCCCCAGTGCGAGACGGCGGAGGCCCTGGAGCACATTGAGGAGATCGCCGCCATGGAGGGCGTGGACGGCATTTTCGTGGGGCCTTACGACCTGTCCGTGGCCCTGGGCAAGCCTGCCCAGATGGACAATCCGGAGCTGGTGGCCGCCATCGCCCGGGTGCTGGCGGCCTGCAAGGCCAACGGCAAGCTCAGCATGATCTACGCCGGTGACGCCGCCGGCTCCGCACGGCTTTTCCGCCAGGGCTTTGACTGTGTGGCCTGCGGCATGGACTCCATTTTACTGATCCAGGCGGCTAAACAGTTAAAAGCCGATGTGGAAGCCCTGCTGTAAAGAGAAAAAAGAATGCCTGTCCCGGATGGGGCAGGCATTCTTTTTGATGAATATCAGAACAATCCGGAGATCTTGCCGAACTCGTCCACGTCGATTTTTTCCGCGGCTGGGACCTTGGGCAGGCCTGGCATGGTCATGATGTCGCCGGTGAGAGCCACCAGGAAGCCGGCACCGGCGGAGACCTTCAGGCTCCGCACGGTGATCCGGAAGCCCCGGGGAGCGCCCAGCTTTGTGGCGTCATCGGAGAAGGAGTACTGGGTCTTGGCCATGCAGATGGGCAGCTTGTCGAAGCCCAGGGCCGTCAGCTCTGCGGCCTGCTTTTTGGCGGCGGGGGTCAATGTCACGCCGTCGGCGTGGTAGATCCGGGTGGCGATGGCGTTCAGCTTATCCTCGATGGTGCCGTCCAGCTCATAGGAGTAGTGGAAATCGCCGGGCTGCTCGCAAAGGCGCATGACCTCCTGCGCCAAGGCGATGCCGCCCTCGCCGCCCTTGGCCCATACCTCACTGAGGGCCACGTTGACGCCCAGGGCCTTGCACTTTTCCTCCACCAGGGCCAGCTCGGCGTGGGTGTCGGTGGGGAAGGCGTTGATGGCCACCACGCAGGGCAGGCCGTAGACCTTCGTGATGTTTTCCACGTGCTGGAGCAGGTTGGGCAGGCCCTTTTCCAGAGCCTCCAAGTTCTCGGCGTTCAGCTCCGCTTTGGGAACGCCGCCGTGGTTCTTCAGGGCCCGGACCGTGGCCACCACCACAACGGCGGAGGGAGTCAGACCGGCGAAGCGGCACTTGATGTCCAGGAACTTCTCCGCACCCAGGTCGGCGCCGAAGCCCGCCTCGGTGATGGCGTAATCCGCCAGACGCATGGCCATGCGAGTGGCGATGATGGAGTTGCAGCCATGGGCAATGTTGGCAAAGGGGCCGCCGTGGATGAAGGCGGGAGTGCCCTCCAGAGTCTGGACCAGGTTGGGCTTCAGGGCGTCCTTCAGCAGGGCAGCCATGGCGCCCTCGGCCTTCAGGTCGTGGGCGGTGACAGGACGGCCATCATAGGTATAGCCCACGATAATGCGGGCCAGCCGGGCCTTCAGGTCCATAAGGTCCGTGGACAGGCACAGCACCGCCATGACCTCACTGGCCACGGTGATATCGAAGCCATCCTCCCGGGGGCAGCCGTTGACCTTGCCGCCCAGGCCGTCCACGATGAAGCGGAGCTGGCGGTCGTTCATGTCCACAGCCCGCTTCCAGGTGATGCGCTTGGGGTCGATGCCAAGGGCGTTGCCTTGCTGGATGTGGTTGTCCAGCATGGCGGCCAACAGGTTGTTGGCGGCACCGATGGCGTGGAAGTCGCCGGTGAAGTGGAGGTTGATGTCCTCCATGGGGATGACCTGGGCCCAGCCGCCGCCGGCGGCACCGCCCTTCACACCGAACACGGGGCCCATGGAGGGCTCCCGCAGGGCCACCATGGCGTTCTGGCCCAGCTTCCGCAGACCGTCGGCCAGACCCACGGTGGTGGTGGTCTTGCCCTCGCCGGCGGGGGTGGGGTTGATGGCGGTCACCAGCACCAGCTTTCCGTCGGGCTTCTGGACCTCCCGCAGCAGGGCGTAGTCCACCTTGGCCTTCACCTTGCCGTACAGCTCCAGATATTTTTCGTCCACGCCGGCGGTCCTGGCGATTTCCGTGATGGGCTTCGGGGTGCAGGACTGAGCGATCTCAATGTCAGACAGAATCTTCATATACAGCCTCCCAAAAAATATGAATCAACAACCGAAAAAGGTATTACTTATCCGCGCCTGAAAACTATACCACGAATTCAGGCGAAAGAAAAGGGCGATTTTCAAAAGTGGGCTTCATATTTTTGCAAAGATAGTATAAGGCTTGCTAATGACTTGACAGGGTAAGATTGGAATTGCTATAATGAAAAAAATAAGTTGGAGAGGTGAAAGGATGATTTCTGCTTCCTGCTGAAAGGTCATAACGGCACTGTGGCTCCGGGAAGGGGCCGGGCTTTGCCATGCCCGGGTGCCGAAAGCAGGAACGCAGATCACCCACGCCATGTCATACGCGGCCCGTTTGTGTAAACGGAGCCATGCTGTTATGCCGTGCGCCACAGGAGAAGTTCCTGCGGCGCATTTTGTTTCGTATGGAGGGACCGCGTATGTCTATGATTCGGGTCACGGACCTGACGTTTGCCTATCCGGGCAGCTATGACAATATTTTTGAACACGCCAGCTTTCAGTTTGACACCAACTGGAAGCTGGGTTTCACTGGCCGCAATGGCCGGGGCAAGACCACATTCTTGCGGCTTTTAACGGGAGAGCTTCCCCATGGCGGCGCTATCACCGGCGGGGTTCCCTGCGGATATTTCCCGCCGCCGGTGACAGATGACAGCCGCCTGACCCTGGAGGTCATGGAGGCGGCCTGCCCGGCGGCGGAGGAGTGGGAGCTTCTGCGGGAGGCGGGGCTGCTGGAGGTGGATGGGGAGGCGCTGTACAGGCCCTTCTCCACGCTTTCCAATGGGGAGCGGACCAAGATGCTGCTGGCGGCATTGTTTTGCGGGGAGGACCGCTACCTCCTCATCGACGAGCCCACCAACCACCTGGATGCCCATGCCCGGCAGGTGACGGCGGAGTATTTTCGGAAAAAACGGGGCTTTTTGCTGGTGTCTCACGACCGGGACTTCCTGGATGGCTGCGTGGACCACATGATGGCCATCAATAAGACCGGCGTGGAGGTGGTGAGCGGCACCTTCTCCTCCTGGTGGGAGAACAAGGCACGAAAAGACGCCTTTGAACAGGCGAGAAACGACCGCCTCAAGGGCGAGATCAAGCGGTTGGAGCAGTCGGCGGAGGAACGGCGGCGAAAGGCCGACGCCGTGGAGCGGGCCAAGACCGGCATTTCTTCCCAGGGCATCGTCAAGCACGGATTGCGCCCCTATCTGGGAGAAAAATCCCGGAAAGGCCAGCAGCAGCGGAAAAACATCGACCACCGGGCAGAGCGGGCCATTGCGGAAAAGTCTGAGCTTTTACAGGACCTGGAGCGGGCGGATGCCCTGAAGCTCCATCCCCTCACCGCCCGGGGACGGCTGTTGGACCTGAAGAATGTGACCCTTTCCTACGGAGCGCGGACGGCGTGCGGCCCGCTGACCTTTGCATTGGAGCCGGGAGACCGGGTGGCGCTGGACGGCGCCAACGGCTGCGGCAAGTCCACACTGTTGAAATTCCTGTGTGGGGAGGAGGGCATGAGCCATGCCGGGGGATTGACCCGCCTCTCCGGGCTGACAGTGTCCGTGGTGCCTCAGGATACCTCCTTTTTAAAAGGCTCTTTACGGGACTTTGCCCGGGAGAGCCAAGTGGATGAAACACTGCTGCTGGCCATCCTGCGGAAGCTGGACCTTTCCCGGGTGCAGTTTGAAAAGGACCTGGCGGACTGGTCCGCCGGGCAGCGGAAAAAGGCGCTGCTGGCCCGGAGCCTGTGCCAGAGCGCCCATCTGTACGTCTGGGACGAGCCGCTGAACTACATCGATGTGTGGAGCCGGATGCAGGTGGAGGAGCTGCTTTTGGCGTACCGGCCCACCATGCTGTTCGTGGAGCACGACGGGGCCTTTCGCCGAAACATCGCCACCCATGTGATCCAAATGTAAAAACAGCGCCGGGGACTTCCCGGCGCTGTCTGCTCAGTAGTTGAATTTATCGATGTGGATGTTGTCACAGAATTGCGCCTTTAAGGCCTGGAGCTTTGCGAAGATATCCGTTTCACAGTGGACCTGCTGCAGCTCCGGGGAGGTCCAGGACTCCACCAGCAGCAGCGCGTCCGTATCCTGGGCGTCAAAGAAATAATCGTATTTCAGGTTGCCCTCCTCATGAATGGAGTTGTTCCGGACGCCCAGTTGGCACAGGGCCTGGAAAAAGGCGTCCCGCTGGCCGGGCTTGCAGTGATAGGTGACGTTCCAAGTTAACATAACATATATCTCCTTTTTTAGGATTCCGGCACCAGACGGCGCATATCCGCCGGCAGGGGCGCGGTCAGGGACAGGACTTCCCCGGTGACGGGGTGAATGAGGCGCAGAGCATAGGAGTGCAGCGCGGGACGGGGGATGAGGAGAGGGTCCTCCGTGCCGTACAGCCAGTCTCCCGCCAGGGGATGGCCAATGGAGGCCATGTGAACACGCAGCTGGTGGGTGCGGCCGGTCTCCGGCACCAGCTTTACCAGAGAGAGGGCCTCTCCCGGCACCAGGACCTCATAGTGGGAGATAGCACGCTGGCCGTCGGGGCGTATCTTCCGCGCCACAGCCGAGGTCTCATCCCGGCCGATGGGGGAGTCGATGGTGCCCCGAAGGGGCTGGGGACAGCCCAGGCACACGGCCCGGTACTCCCGGTAAAAGCCCTCTGTGTGGAGGGCGCGGCGCAGGCGGTCGTGGACATAGCCGCTTTTTGCCACCACCATGAGGCCGGTGGTGCCCTTGTCCAGCCGGTTCACGGAGTGGAAAATGAAATCCGTACCCCGCTGCCAGGCCAGGGCCCCGGCCACGGTGGGGGTATCCGGCAGGAAATTGGAGGCATGGGCCGTCATGCCGGCGGGTTTATCCACCACCAGCAGGTGCCCGTCCTCCCATACGATGGGCAGCGGCCAGTCGCCGGGGGTGGGCAGGACCTTGGGGGGGCGGTGGTCTCCGGTCTCCACCTGCAATACATCTCCCGCGTGCAGAATGTCCACGGTGCGGGCGTGGCGGCCGTTTACCAAAATGCCGTTTTCCGCCCGGGTCAGCCGGGCCACGGCGTGGGTGGAAAAGTGCAGCCCCGCCTTTAAAATATGGCGGACGGTGGAGCCGTCCTCCTCTGCCGTGATGGTTTTTGTGATGGTTTCCAGAGGCGTGCCCTCCTTTCGCCCTTTACCATAGCATAAAAAGCTGCTTTTGCATAGCCAAAACTAGAGAAGTGTGGTATAATAACCTATCTATGCAAATGAACGCAAGGAGGCGCCCCATGCTGTTATCCGCGGAACGCATTTCCATCAATTTCGGCAGCCGGCAGCTGCTGGAGGATGTGAATTTTTACTTGAATGAAGGGGACAAGACCGGCATCATCGGCATCAACGGCACCGGCAAGTCCACATTTTTGAAGGTGCTGGCGGGCATCACGGAGCCGGACGCCGGCACCATTTCCCGCAATCCCAACGTGCAGGTGAGTTTTCTGCCCCAAAATCCGGTGATGGATGATAACGCCACTGTGTTGGAGCAGGTGTTTCTGCATTTTTCCCCGGAGTTCCGGGCCCTGAACGAATACGAGGCAAAGTCCATGCTGAACCGCCTGGGGCTGCCGGATTTTGACCAGAAAGTGGGCAATCTCTCCGGCGGCCAGCGCAAGCGGGTGGCCCTGGCGGCGGCCCTGCTTCACCCGGCGGATGTGCTGGTGCTGGACGAGCCCACCAACCACTTGGACGCCGAGATGACTGCCTGGCTGGAGGACTGGCTCCGCAGGTTCAAGGGCGGCCTTGTCATGGTGACCCATGACCGCTACTTTTTGGAGCGAGTGGTGAATCACATCACGGAGCTGAGCCGGGGTAAGCTGTACCACTACGAGGCCAACTACTCCAAATATCTGGAGCTGAAGGCCCAGCGGGCGGAAATGGCGGAGGCCAGTGAGCGCAAGCGCCAGTCCATTCTGCGGGTGGAGCGGGAATGGATCCTGCGGGGCTGTAAGGCCCGGACCACGAAGTCCAAGGAGCGTATCCAGCGCTACGAGGCCCTGCTGGGCCAGGACGTGCCGGAGACAGATGACACGGTCCAGCTGGCGGCGGCCTCCAGCCGCCTGGGGAAAAAGATCATTGAGCTGAAGGATGTCACCAAGGGCTTTGACGGCAGGACGCTGGTGGACCATTTCTCCTATAACCTGCTGCGAAACGACCGCATTGGCATCGTGGGCCGCAACGGCGCGGGCAAATCCACCCTGCTGCACCTCATCGCCGGGGAACTGGTCCCGGACAGCGGCAGTGTGGACATGGGCACCACGGTGAAGGTCGGCCACTTTTCCCAAGAGGGGCGGGAACTGGACCTGGACCAGCGGGTCTACGATTTTATCCATGACATTGCCGACGAGGTGCGGACAGACGAGGGCACCTTTACCGCCAATCAGATGATGGAACGGTTCCTGTTTCCCGGTGACCTTCAGTCCGTCCCCATCGGGCGCCTTTCCGGCGGGGAGCGGCGGCGGCTGTACCTGCTGTCGGTGCTGATGTCGGCGCCCAACGTGCTGCTGCTGGACGAGCCCACCAACGATTTGGATGTGACGACCCTCTCCATTCTGGAGGATTATCTACAGGGATTTCCGGGACCGATTTTGGTGGTGTCCCACGACCGCTTCCTGCTGGACAAGCTGGCGGAATCCATTTTTGAGGTCCGGGATGGCCAGGTGCTGCGCTACACCGGCAACTGGTCCGACTGGCAGGCCAAGCGCCGGGAAGAGGAATCGCCTGCGAAAGCGGAGAAGCCCAAGGCGGCGGAGCGCCCCCGGGAGCGGAAACTGAAATTTTCCTATAAGGAGCAGCTGGAATTCGAGACCATCGATGGAGAGCTGGCGGAGCTGGAGCGGCAGGTAGCTGAGTGTGCCGATGCCCAGGGCCGCTGCGGCAGCGACTATATAAAGCTCCAGGAGCTTCAGGCCAAACAGGCGGAGCTGGAAGCAAAGCTGGAGGAAAAAACGGAGCGCTGGATCCATCTTACGGAGCTGAAAGAAAAAATCGACGCCCAGAACGGCTGAGCGGAAATATCAGGTGACAGAGACACTGACCTTTGTTATAATATTTGGTATAATAATAGTGTTTACATTAAAAAACGAAAGGAGGGAGGACTTGGACACCAGATTTGACTGGCAAAGCGGGATTGCGGCCATCCGAAAGGAGCACCGCAGGATCGATGGAAAATGGCTGTGGATGCAATACCGGCTGATGGCCGCTTTGGCGGTATTTGCCACGGCGGCGGAGGTCATCATGTATTTCCTGCTGCAGGAGCTGCGGATCCCCACGGTTTCTCCAGCCATGTATCTGCTGAAATATCTTGCGGCGCCGTTCGCGGTCAATATGCTTTTGACTTTGGGCGCGGTGCTGACAGTGCGGAGCGGCCTGACGGAAGTACAAAAGAGCTATCTGGTCTCCACACTGCTGACGGTGATGGCCACTGTGATGTACACGGTCCACGCGGTGTTTCCGGTATTATCCTCCCTGTTTATCATTCCCATGCTGCTGACTGTGGCATGCGGCGACCAACGGCTGACGGCCTATATCGCTGTTTGCTGTGTGGGCGGCAAGGCGGTCTCAGACTTGTTTTTGTGCTGGGACCCCAGTCGGGTCAAGGTCACGGACAGCGTGGACACCCTGGTGGATTTTGGCCTTTCCCTGGTGTTACTGGCGGTGTTTTACGGGATCTGCGCCTGCATGATCCTGATGGAGCAGCAAAAGCACGAGGCATCCATCCGGCTGGAGCAGGAGCGCCAGCGGCTGCGGGAGGAGTCCCTGCGGGACCAGCTGACCCGTGTGGGCAACCGGGAGGCCCTGCGGCAGATGTTCCAGACCATGGAAGCGGACCAAAGCGGCCGGCGGTATTTCCTGGCCATGATGGATCTGGACGATTTCAAAAACCTGAATGACACCTACGGTCACAGCCAGGGAGACCGGCATCTGCGGGCCCTGGGCCAGGTGCTGCTGGACCTGCCAAAAGGGGAGACGGCATCCTTCCGTTTCGGCGGCGACGAGTTTTGCACGGTATTTTGGGGCTGCAGACCGG